>Ga0056114_1000982_pt1 | contig 11849 bp, 9 predicted proteins | sample WorMetHERISLAND1_FD_77005 | JGI IMG/M metagenome (GOLD analysis project Ga0056114, IMG submission 77005) | Marine gutless worms symbiont microbial communities from Max Planck institute for Marine Microbiology, Germany - Olavius loisae HERON... ...
ATCCAAGATGGCGGCCGCCGCCATCTTGGATAATTTCAAATGGCCATATCTCACAACAGCTCACGATCTACTTATATAGCGCGCATCGCGCGGTCATCTTTGCTATAGCACAGCTTTCTTGTCAGTATTACTTTTACAAACAATATTTTGGCTTGTACATGTTACCATGGTGGAAGAAAGGATAGTACATTGATACGAAACTGCAACGCAACTTGGCGTATAGTGTCAGTCTGTGGCTTTGTCAAATCTGCAGCAACGGAGCAGAATGAAATAAATAGCTTCGTTTTTAATACCGCCGTGTGGTTTGACTTCTAGTTTGACTGAGTACAAATATAATGTTGCACGCTTCTCTTTTTAATGTTGCACAACAAGCCTTTAATAATACACACTTTGTGTAATAATGCACGCTAAAATAAGCGCTGTCTAATGTCTGCTCTACGTCTACGTCTTGACGTAGATGCAGGCGGAGTCTCGGAGAGGTGAGCGAACCTATCAAATGCGATATATACAAACCTCACCAACGGCATTTTCCGGAATGACCGGATGTTTTCTTACGTCATTGCGTGAGGTTGATGAGAACGTTGTGGTGCTGTAGGCTACGTTAGTGAATTGTAAGGGGCTTCGGAGACAGCAAGTGCAGTGTTTGAACTGCGTGAACGCTCAGGCTTCAAATAATGTCGTTGCTGAAAGTTAACAAGTTGTCAGAGCTAATTAAACCGTTTGCAGTTGTGAACGGGCGCTGCAGGTTGATAGCATGCTTGTTCAGATAATAATTGCTGACGATTGTCATAAGATTTGTTTCTTCGATTCGCTGATGTTTAATGATGTAACAGCTAACGTCGGGGATGTTAACGAGGCTAGGAAAGAGTGCGGCCGAGGTCGAAGTCAGATGCTATGAGGCTGAGGCGGAAATAAAATTGTGAGGCTGAGGCCAAGGTCAGATTCTATGAGGCCGAAGCCAGAGATGTTGCATAAGTTATAAAAAGAATGTAACTCATTGACAATGAGGTGATTTTGATGACTGAAAACTAGGCCACGAGGACAACCTTCGTGAGAATCAGGCCAGCACTGCATGATGACGAGGACGGATGGTATGAGGCCAAGGCCAAAAATTTTGTCCTCGAGGCCACGTTGGCCTGGAGGACTTAACATCCTTGACTAACATGTGACACGTTACTGACCTCTCTTAAATAGGCTCACGACTAATTGATTACCTAATCATTATGCATTATGCATGAAATTTCCACCGGTATTGGTCTTAGAGTCTATTTCTACAAATAGAGATATTTGCTATAGATTGAATATTTTTGAGTTAATGATATGTCTTTGTATTATGTATGCACTGTGACATTTTAAATGTTGTTTTAATTGTAGAATTAATTTTTTGCAATATTGTGACTATCGCAATGACTGACATAACTGTGATGACTGTCGTCTGTCCACTGCACTTGTAAAGGCTGAGCATGACATATTGCACGATTGGGCTTCTGAATGGTAGTAGTACAGGGAGTTTCTGTGTATGAAGTGTCTTCGTATGGTGCACGGTACAAATAAATGTGGATCTCTTCATACGGTGTGATATGTCTTGGGCTTGGTCATGCGCAGCCACACGGTGCAGTGGCATGCATACGTTTTTGTCTTGCTAAATGACTTGTCATTTATACTTCGATCGTATGTCGATTAGGTTTAGGCGCATGGTCATGGATCCGTATAGGGTTAGCAGATAGTCTTAGTTAATCAATAATTTCAGCTTATTCAGTAATCAGTATGCTTTTTGGTGTCGTCAGCTGCCATGACAGCTGATGACTGCAGCAAAAAGTCCACCATGCCATATTACTAGCATTCAAGCTATTTATACTATTGCTGTTCATATATTGCTATTTGCCGTATGAATAGCAATTGCCTTCTAAGTAATTAAGTGATTGGATCTTGGAATGAAGTGACAGTGCAAACTGTATCAGTAGATGATGATCGACATAGAGCATATTACAGTGGAGATTTCTGGCAATTTCTTCGTTAGGTTCACTTATACAATTTCTTGTAGCTAGTTTGTAGTTCTTTGTAACTTCTAAGTTAGCTTTGTATTTATCTCCATTGTTTGTTGTTTTGTAATAGCAACCTGAAGGCTTAGTTCTTGTAAGGACAAATTGAAATCAGTTATTGATTGTAGTTTTATTCGTTTTATTCTTGTCTTCAAAGATACAACAAGCTGCAGTGACAACACAACAGTTTTCTTTCAGAAATGCTGACTACTCTACACCACTCTACAACATTTCTCTTAGTAGAAAAACAGTTTAACTATGTCCAAGTTAGTCAGCAACATACACTCAGCTTCAGTTCCGACAATCACAACATACACTTCAATTCCAACTTAGTCTTTTGAGCATGCTGTTCCATCTCGGCTTTCCAAGTCTGAAAACTGCCAATTTGACTGCGAATGTAAACGCAATAGAATTTCTCGATCAAACAGTCGGACATCAGGGAAGTATCGACAGTCTCAAGATTTCCAAGTTCTCTTTTGTGGTTGACTTGTATCTTTCGAGTGAATGTTCAGTTCAACCTTAGAAAACTTAGTTAAGCTGCTACTTGAACTGAGTCCCTTTACAGCTGTCATCAAGTTGCTGAATTGCCGGTTCACTCATCCTTACTAAATGTCTTCAGCCATGAACAGTAACCACAGAGGCTGCGCTGATTGACATTATGAGATCTCTTACTGTACTGCATAGATGTACAGTTCTTTGGCAAATTAAACAGATCACATTACAGTCTGTTAGCGGGCTTTAATAGCATTCTCTGGGCGCAAGAATGTTGAAAGTGACCTTTTATGTGATTTGAATGTACGGTTTTATTGGTCTTATTTTATTAGTATTATATTACACGGAATGACTTTAAGTGATTATTGCATAATTATTTATTTCTTATCATTATCAGTATTAAATAGGGTAGATTGCATAACTAAGGTGCAGGAGTATGTGTCAGTTTTAATGTTGATAGACAGAAATTAAGATCTGATTGTTCGTTCACAGTATGTTTACATTTGCAGTTCATGGTGGAGCAATGTGGAGATGGGTCCACCAGATGCAATTCTTGGAGTTACAGAAGCCTACAAAAGAGACACAAATCCCAAGAAGATTAACCTTGGTGTTGGTGCATACCGAGATGATAATGGGAAACCGTATGTGTTGCCTTCAGTGAAGCAGGTTATTGGCTGGCTTGTTGGATACAGTGAACGTTATTCGTGATTGCATATAGGAATATGTCAGGAGTCTTCAATTAATCACTGTCATTTACTGCTGCAGGCACTTGGTGTCTTAATATATGTATCATGTTTTGGGTTCTGTCTAACCTGTGTTCATGGGATCTCCAGTGTAGTCATGTGCTTCCCTTCCAGTTATTGACTTGCTTTAGTCTGTTTTGTTTGAGTGATCTGATGATGACACACAGATCGTAACAGATTTGTGAAATTTTAATTACTGATTAAAATATACTTAATTTGGCATATAAATGGCAACACTGTTATGATCAAAGTAGCTAAGAGTATGCTGCATGTGACGTCACTTTCTATTGTAAAACTGATTTTATGCAAATAGTAATCAATCAGTATATTTAAATAATGATTTAATATTCCTATTTTTGAACATGTTTATATTTGTAACAAAACCTGGCAAAGTGAAACAGCATTTCTTGCCAATGTGGTGATCAGTTAACTTGAAGAATTGCAAAATCGTAAATAAATTTTTTGCATTTTGTGCAGGCTGACAAGATCATTTCAGATTCGAATCTTGACAAAGAATATTCAGCAATTCATGGTGATGCAGAGTTCTGCAAGCTGGTGGCTCAGCTTGCTCTTGGTGAAAACAGCAGCATTGTAAAAGATGGATTGGTAAATACATTGTACTTCCATCATTAGTACCATAACAGTGCCAGTTCCATCACTGTTCTGTAAAGTCACTATCAGTCAAAATTCCACCACTTTTCAGTGACAGACTAGTTTATTTAGATTTAGATGAATACACTACCATAGTCAGTTAATCATGAGACTAGCCGTTTGTCACTGCTGATTGGAGCATCAGTTATCAGTGATTGTAGTTGGCTGTCAGTTATGTAATTGAATAAATCAATTGTCAGTTAACTGATGCTTAATTTACTAACCTATTTGCAACTCAGTTGAAGGACTATTCCAGATCCAGATTGTAATTTAAGTAAGGAAGTTGTTTGCTAATGCTTCTAATGCGCTACATGTCCCAATTACACCTGAAACATGCGAGTCATTAGGCTGTCCTGAGGTGTCAATATTTACGATTCTATAAATTTCGAACTTTGAAAATTTAAATGATGGTAGACCTTCATTTTGAAAATCATAATATTGCCATATTTCGGTGAAATATAATTTGATTTTGATGAAATTTTGTATGGTGCAGCATATTGGGTCTAAGACAAAATATCGTCAAAAAATTTTTTAAAAATCCAATATAGCGAACAGACGCCATATTGGAAAATACAATTTTTGACTGTAACTGCCAAACAGTTTGTCCGATTTGCACAAAATTTTGTACAAAGATACAAAATCAACCCCAATGACTCATGACATTGAATATCAAAAATTTCAAATTTTCAGAATTCAAGATGGTGGATGGATTTGCACTCAAACGTTACGGACGCAGATGCAACAGTCTATTGCTGGGGCGTGGTCCTTATTGTCTCGACCAACCGGGCGATACATTTGTTTTATTAGCAGGAGTGGCAAAAACACGTGGTAGGCTAGTGTATTTACCACTTGTTGTCATACAGTACAGTAAGCAATAAGCATGTAATAGTTGCCAACTGCTTCAACTGTTTTACTGCTGTTTTGCATTATATTTAATTAATTAATTTTTAATTTAATTCTTTATCTTCAGAAGTGTGATTTTCAAACTTTACACTAAAGGTTTGCAAACGTCCTGTTGCAGAACTCCACTGTGCAAGGTATATCAGGTACTGGTTCACTGCGAGTTGGAGCTGCTTTCTTTGTAAGTCTGACACATTCTGATGTGATTAAAATTGATAGAATTTATCTTCTATTTTGTGTTAATTTTTTATAACAGAACGGCAGAAAAATAATTAGTTTTTTTTGTGTTAATGTTTCTGATGTTTATCCATTATTTGGCTTATTTATTGGTAAGTGGAAGGAAGCTGGTGGCTGTGAAGTATATCAGAATCCCATTATTTCAGTTAGTTGTTTTATTTTGTAAAAGGTGTTGAAATTTAATGAATGTATTGAGCATTTTAAAAATTAGTTGAAACTTAGTCTTTCCATGTATAGCTTTGTCAGATGTTGATGCTTTGATTGTAGTCTAAATGGTATGAACCAAGCAAAGTTGTCTACCAGCCAACGCCAACATGGGGTAATCATACCCCTATTTTCAAGTAAGTTACGGGCATTTAACATAGTAAAAGATTTGAAATAGTAAAAGTTACCAGGGCCGGGGAAGGTTTTGGGGTCAAACCCACCCCAACCAATGGGACAGGGTCCCAGAACCCAAAGTGTTTTTACACCTGCAGACTGCGTGCTCATATTGCTTGACCCATAGCAATCAAAGTTGCTGCGGTGACCAACCCGGTCCAGATGATGAATTTTTGGTTGACCCTGTCCCCCACCCAAGGGAGTTGGCTCCCAGCCCAAATTATTGCAGCACCTTTGATAGCGTTCAAAATAATGGTACTGAATTTGTACCAAATTGCACGGTTGAACACCCGTTTCTATCCAAATGAGGTGAGCCCCTAAAGCTCAATATTTTGCAACACCTTTGAGCTCCATGTTCAGTCTGTTTGTCATAGAGGTAATGAACATGGCAGCTGTTGCCTGTTATAGTTGTCAATCACCACAAGGATGGAACCTGCTTACTTTGTCAACATACAGGAGAGGTGTCACGGTATACAGTTTTGGAGTTTTTTCTATCATAGGTCAAGGGCTTCCCCATTGGTGTGACAGAACCAACAATTTTGAAAAATGCCTTAAAATTTGTGGAATGTGAAACTATCTGGAAACGTTGTGAAGTAGACCTATGGATTTAGCTGTTATGTATGCATTGCATAGTTTTGTAGACAATTACAACAACTCAGTATTAACTCACCGCTGTTTGTTTTTTGTTACTAATAAATTAGTTGTTTTATGTAGACATTCTGGACTGGACACGAAGCAGTATCGTTACTATGATCCAAGTACATGTGGCTTTGATTTCAAAGGAGCAGTAGATGATATTTTGGTAAGTTTCACAACATTGAATTTAACTGTGTCTGAAATAAGGATATTGCCAAAAACCTTGTCAAATTTATCGGCATGCTGACAGGACAGTGTACCAGCTGTTGAAGAATTGGTACTAAATCCTACAACATAAATCCTGTCAAATTGATGAGTTAATTAACACGTTATCATGCGATTAAAATAATAAATCGAATGCATTAATGCGATTAACAAAAGTAATAGCTTGACAGCCCTATATAAAACTGTTAATTTGTCACAGCACAAGACGTTTGTTTCTGCAAATGACAGTCCTTAATTGCAACGGCTGTGGAACACCTGAAATAATTGAGTTCATGTGGCATTCCGTGTTTGTGTAGAAAATTCCTGAAGGATCGATCATTCTTCTGCATGCATGTGCTCACAATCCAACTGGAGTGGATCCAACTGTACGTGTGTTTGTTTCACATTGTGATCATTAACGAGTTAACATCGGTATATTTTTTACAGTAGTTCACATTGGGCGACTTTAACTTAGCCTTTCGCTGAGCTAAAGTTTGGTCTAAGTGTCAAAAAGTAAAGTGATTTCGCTGAGCGAAAGACTTAAGCCAAATTTGCAGTCTAAGTACTTACTTAGATCGAAGTTAAGTTGAACTTTGGTCTAAGTCCGGACTTTAGCGTTCAGCTTAAGGTTTCGCCCATTATCTTTGACAACATCCTCTTTTTTGTACCTTTACCATAGTGTTTATGTTTTGAGCCTACACTGTTATGGTAACTCGCTTATGCGTGCAAAAACTGAAAGTAATTGGTTACTGTTGTTTTAAAGTGCAGCATTGTTAGTATCGTTTATTTACGAGATTTCATCAGTTAATAGAACACCTTTAATTGTGAATTAATCACATATCTGACTAAAGCATGTGTAGATTAAATGTGAAAATGCAGAGTTCTAAAAGTCGGTGTATTTGCTCCCAAAATATGGAACTGTTCACATTTGCTAATCCCAAACATGCTCTTCTTTCTTAAGACACACTACTTTCAGTTAGCCTATCATGCCCCTTAGTGGCCCCATAAAATACCCTGGTTGTCTTCCGGGACTTTGGTGCTATATAAATCCCCTCTTTCTTACTGACGTTGTCTGTGACATTGTCGGCTTGTCTAACTTTAGTTATTTCAGGCAGTGGACCCTGGTTCGATCCCACTGTTACCCATATGAGTCTTAATAGTGTCAGGTCAAAACTGTTTCTGCAGCCCCACTTAGCACACCGTCAAACAAGGAAATGTATGACCTTATAAAAGGTTTTATGTAATCAGTTTTGACTTCTCTGCAGTGATATCTCTATGTTCCCTGTTTAACATGCCAGTTTGTCTGTGTAGCCTGAGCAGTGGAAGGAGTTGAGCTCGGCTGTGAAGCAACGGAAGCTGTTTTCTTTCTTCGACATGGCCTACCAGGGCTTTGCTAGCGGTGACATTGATCGCGATGCAGTTGCTGTCCGTCAGTTCCTGAGTGACGGTCACTGCATTGCTCTTGCACAGTCGTTTGCCAAGAACATGGGACTTTACGGTTGGTGTGCTTCAAGATCAGTCGTAGACAATAACTTGTCATATTTCATTCATTTTTATCCTACTGTTACTCGTACATATATAAACTTGCAGTTGTTCTCGTAGGTACTTCGTCTGTTGTCTGTTTTTCACTGTCAGTAATACAATTGTACATACACGTGCTAAATGGCATTTTGCCATACAACGGCAGGTTTATGTGACACGACGACCACAACACTTTGCTTTCTCGGCCACAGCTGGGCTTCGGTGAAATAATTCAGTTTTCACCTCTGAGATTCAATCACATATTACGGTTTCATGAATGTGCATGTGCATGGACTTTGCTATTTACATATATCTTCGTGGTATTGTCCAAAACTGAAAAAATATAATCAGACTTTCACCCAAGGGCCATTTTTCACACTTATGATCTGTATGCTGTATCGTTAGACCTGGGGGTGCCAAATTGTTCATAATGATAGAACAGCGCCAATTGGTGATTTGTAGCGTGGTTAACCACCCCCCACAAGCACGGTGTGCAGTATCTGGCCTCCAGAAAACATGATTCATTTGTCCTTGATGGATGTCTCCCATAACAGACCAGTTAGACAACTGTCCATTGTAATGTTGTTGCAAGGAACGCATCGGATTTAGATTGATGTTAAATTGGTTGTTAACAGGCGAGCGTGTTGGTGCATTCACACTCGTCTGCTCATCACCAGATGAAGCCCAACGTGCCATGTCACAGCTGAAGATTCTGATACGCCCGATGTATTCCAACCCGCCGATTAACGGCGCGCGCATTGTACGCACAATTCTGTCGACACCGGATCTCAGGAAACAGTGGTTAGTGATTGATACTCAGTGATCATTGTCTGTTTAGTTAGCTGAGTGATGTAGTAGCGATGTCATTTGGTGCTACAACAAATGTACATCGTCCTTGTCAATGTGAGGACACTGTATTGTGCAGTCAAAGGAAGCCGGACTGTTGCAGCACTGACTGTTAGCTGGTTTAGCTGCCAGTGAGCAGAACTTGACTGCAGGGGCCATACAGAGTGGGGCTGGTACGTCCAAGTCGCCCCGTCCTGGGCTGTACATCAGTTCGATATATTCCTTTTTAAGTGTAGAACATTACACTATTTAATTATGCAGATTTTGGTGTCATTCACCAAAGTCCTCTTCAGCTTCTAGAATATTCATCGTAAATGAATAATTTCTTTTATACATGCCATTGGCCTTACTAATAAACTAACCTATTTCAGGCATGATATAACTGATATCTGTGTGTTTAAAATTGTAAAACCATAACCGTTCATCTGTGGGTCTGACCCTGGGTCTGATATCAGGCAGAACAAGTAGACATTTCCAATTGAGGTATAATGCGTGAGTTAACGTACAGTGCATATTTTCTTTGTCATTTAGCGAAAGTTTGATTATGATACACCAGCAACAGTCACACAACAGTGATCATTGGCTCAGAATTATTAGTTCATTGTGGTGCATGGACACAAGTTAATAAGTTTTCTTAAGGTTTTGCGGTCATCGTGACAATCGTGTATTGAATGAATGAATAAATGCCATCAATATGAGTATGATAGTTACTGATCTCATGTACACTCTACAAATTACGCCAAGTGCTAAAGTGCAAGTTGTGTGTGTAAATCATGGGACACTTTACATGTATTTCTCGGTGTAGGCTACAAGATGTGAAGGGAATGGCTGATCGTATCATATCAATGCGGACGCAGCTGGTGAACAACTTGAAATCGGAAGGTTCAAAACACAGCTGGCAACACATTACGGACCAGATTGGCATGTTTTGTTTCACGGGACTTAAAGTTGATCAGGTAAACTGCAAACATTAACAAATTTTTACACACATATTTGTTGTTGCCGTGTTTGTGTTTTTTTTGCATTTTGCCTTACGTAAATATTTATGCAGCATCAGATTTTTGTTGTCTTGATTTCATGCTGTTTTATAGATTTTGGATTTAGTATATCTGGAGCGCGAGTAAGTAATGAATTTATAATAGGGTGCAGGTCTGCATCCGGCTGCAAGTATGCTGACAATGTGTAATTGTCAAACTGGGACTTAAAACTAGCTGCATAGTACACACTGATACTCGTATTGATTGAGCAGGGTTTAACGTCTCCACCAACACAGTATACGTTATGTGGGAGACAGTTTTAGAGGTCAAAAGACCCAACCAATAGTATCAAAGTACTGAAGGAGAAAACGCTACAAAGGAAAAACCAGAAAAAGCAAACAGCGCAAAATACAGCGAGACAATAAAGAGACACACATATAAAACACGAGCTTGCCAGGTATGACGGTTTGTAGTAACAGTGGACAGTGGTTAACCATTTAGTCCACTCCACTGCGCTATTGCAGCCAATGGAGTTCCACAACCATACGTGTGACAGATTTAATAATTAGCTGATGTTTATAATTGCTGTTGTTGAGTTAGAGCTGTGCTGACTGACTGTCGAATGAATAGTAGCTAAATACTGGACTAAAAATAAGAAAAAGTTTAAGTTATTACCAGGGTCACTGAAATTTATTAGAGTAGTGATGCGACTGTAGCACAATACATGTAATTAACTGAACATTATTTGATCGTCAAATAACTACAGTTTCATTAACTATTGGAACTCCTGCTTCAAAGATTTACTGTTTGCATTATTAAGTTTTCCATCTGGTAAAATTGTCAGTAAACTAATAAACTTGAGAGCATTTCTTCTATACAATAATGATAGATGGTGTGCTTTTAATGACGTTGATTTGTGTAGGCGGAGAGACTGACTAAAGAGTTTTCAATATACTTGACGAAGGACGGGCGAATATCTGTTGCCGGTATCACGTCGGGTAATGTTGGTTACCTGGCGAGTGCCATACATCAAGTCACAAAGTAGATTCTGCACTTGGAGTGCACTACTACTTACCAGTTAGTGAGCGAGTGGAAACCACGTGGTCTACTGATCCATCGGATCTGTTGTCTATGACTTGTGTGTTGTATGGTGTATTTGTGGTGCAGCTTCAGACGTTTGAAGTGCTTGGGTGAATGGTAAAGTTATCGCTCATAAGTAGCACTTTAGCATAGTTTTTTTTCAGTTTTGTTTCGGGATACAGTGTAACTTGGCTAAGTGCATTGTTTGCAGCTTAGTAGTGATGAGGTTTATGCGGCCGTTTGCGTGGTAATATAATTTGTTAGTAATGTTTATTTGCGTATGATTTGAATTTGATGTTATCTCCTAGGATATGCAGAATTAGAATATATTATGATGATGTTAGACATGCCATGACAATACAGTATACACTGTTATGTATAACATACTAGATAAGTTTTAAATTGCAGTAAAAAAAATTCCCGCAGTCTGTGCTGGTTGCATGTGATACAGCATAACTGATAATTTCGTCAAGTATCATTTTGGAAGGCAGTTGTATGTGACAGTTTTACATGATTCCATTTGTCATTCGCTGGCTACATATTTTGTGCTTTTTTTGTTTCACTGTTCTGAAACTTGGGGCCAGATTTGCTGTACTTCTTTTAAGAAATATTAATTACGTAATTGTGTGCCATTAATGTCTAGATGTCGTGAAGTCTCCAGTTGTACTTTTTTGTAGTTTTATCATTCTTGGCGTATAACGTATCGGTATCATGAAACCACATTATTAGATAATTAGTTTTGTGTTTACGTGTTATTGCTGATGTGTGATCTGGGTTTCATGTCGATATTGATATCATGACTAGTGTATTTTCGAAAACAAATTTTGCAATTTTCTTTTCTTTAGAATTACTGAAGAATGTGACTTATATAATTTGTTTTGACTGTTGGCCAGATATGGATACTGATATTCAGTAATAGTCGTAAAAGCTATTTTGTTTTAACAAAAAAAATTGCTGACTTGTTATTTATAGATATTCATTGATGTTACTGTTGTAAGAGACTGGAGATTATTATTATAATTATTATTAAACGGAAATTGAAGGCGCAAATTAACCGAAAAAACGTCACAAATGCGCCGCGATGACGCAGCTACCGAAAACTGTAGATTACAGTGTAGGCCTAATGTCAATGAAACAGAAAT
>Ga0056114_1000983_pt1 | contig 11847 bp, 6 predicted proteins | sample WorMetHERISLAND1_FD_77005 | JGI IMG/M metagenome (GOLD analysis project Ga0056114, IMG submission 77005) | Marine gutless worms symbiont microbial communities from Max Planck institute for Marine Microbiology, Germany - Olavius loisae HERON... ...
ATTGGCAATTTGGGGAAATGGAATTCGGTGAAATGAAACGAAACACGTCGAATTGGAGCAATTTTGGCATGCTTTTACGTCGCGCGGGTTTGACAGCGTCAGCTGGGCTTTCTTGTTTTACTTACTGTACAGTATGTGTCTTGGCAGGTTAATTTCAGGTTAATGTTATATTTCTTTTTCTGTTATCAGGTTGATGTTATATTTTTCTTGCCTAGTTGAAGACTTTACAGCTCTTAATCACCGTGCTCCTTCGATGCTCTCTGCCATTGTGTTCAATACTTCCTCATTTTAATCGACACTTTTTCACCCACTTATTTTCGTCTTATGTCCTCACCCTGTTACGTGGCACAGTAATACCTACTTTGCCTATTCTTCTTCCTCTTTTTCTACATTACTTTTCAGTTTTGTACCACACGTGATTATCATTTTTAACTTTGCTGCGATATTGTACCATTTTATTTCATTTTATCACTGGCCATATTTTGGACCCTAATTTAGCAAAACTGCTATCACTGTTGTTGTCCTTGGTCTTGAGATGTCCTCGAGGACAAATTTTGAGTCCTTGGCCTTGGCCTTGAAGGTCAAGTCCTTGGCCTTGGCCTGCCAGGTCCTTGGCCTTGCAAGACTTGCGTGATTTTTTGTCAGACTAATACTGCTACAATGTTAAAAAGAACTTTCGTCACATGAATGACTCTACTGTAAATTCTCAGTCCGTACTGACGTTTAGTTTCTACCAAACATACTATAGATATACACCGTGATTCATAAAATCGGGACCCATTTGTATTTTTGCAATAAATTTTTCAAATGTTGATCGATTTGAATGAAAATTGCATCACTGTATTCATTAAGAAATTTGATTTCAGGCGATGTGGTTTGCAATTGCATATTTCATAAATATTCTTTGTATGACGTAATATAATTGCAGTTAAAAATGTAGCACATAACACGCATTGTACTCAACAAATAACCAGTGTTTACTGAACAAAACAGCAGTATTTTAAAGAGTTGGGTCTTAAAAATTCCGATACAAAATATCATAAATGATAAATGTTACTAGAGATGCACCGATAAGGCAATAACCGATTATCGGCCGGCCGATAATTGGCGTCTAACAATCGGCCAATTATCGGCCGATACCGATTAATACACAAACCTGACATTCCTACCTTAATACCAAAGACTGTATCGACCATACAAATATTTTATTGTATAATGCAACAGATTAGAGCATAACTAAACAATGCTACCAGCACGTTTGCCAAGTTTGTATGGTGTATAACTATAAAACGAAAATTTGTTGTCTGTTCAAATTTAAAAAAGTATAATTTCAGTATCCAATGCTATCATAATACATAGTAAATAACAATCGGCCGATACCGGCTTAGTAATTGGCCGATACCGATTATCGGCCGATTATCGGTGCATCCCTAAATGTTACATCTTGTGTTCAAAGTGTCCTCCACCTGCAGCCACACACGCTTGAGGTCTCTTTCGCCACTCTTCAACTGCTTTATCAATTATGCGCTGGTCAAGCTTGTCCCATTCCTCAGCAATCCGGCGTCATTGATCCCGGCATTAAAGTGAATGGTCGGTATTATTTATCGAGACATATTGCTTACGAGAGATCTTCTGCCCGATATTAAGCAGTACTCGGATTATTTACTTCACATTTCAGCAGGACGGAGCCCCAGCGCATAGGGCTCGCAAAACTGTCGAACTCCTGAAAGTCGAGACGCCAGACTTCATTCCACCAAATCTGTTGCCAGCCAACAGCCCTGATCTCAACCCATTGGACTACAAGATCTGGGGCATACTGCAAGAACGGGTTTACAAGACAAACAGTAAGGATGTCAACGAGCTACGACGCCGGATTGCTGAGGAATGGGACAAGATTGACCAGCGCATAATTGATAAAGCAGTTGGAGAGTGGCGAAAGAAACTTCAAGCGTGTGTGGCTGCAGGTGGAGGACACTTTGAACACAAGATGTAACATTTATCATTTATGATATTTTGTGTCGGAATTTTAAGACCTAACTCTTTGAAATACTGCTGTTTTGTTCAGTAAACACTGGTTGTTTTGTTGAGTACAATGAGTGTCATGTGCTACATTTTGTAACTGCAATTATATTACGCCATACAAAGAATATTTATGAAATATGCAATTGCAAACCACATTGCCTGAAAGCAAATTTCCTAATGAATACAGCGATGTAATTTTCATTCAAATCGATCAACATTTGAAAAAGTTATTGCAAAAATACAAATGAGTCCCGATTTTATGAATCACAGTGTATATACTGAGAGTGGACTACTGTTGAGACCACACAGGGCACGGATGTCTGACACTGCCGGAAACTTTGGTGTTTCTGAAGTGCAACAGTGCTGCACTGGGGCACGTGTCCCCCTTGAATTAATTCAAGTTAGCTGTTAATTCTCCAGGGCACCTCAGAGCCACACAAACTATGACATGAAGACAGTCAAGGCTCTATGCGACTGTCAGCTTGATAGCTTTGAGCCTTTGGCACTGTTTAATAAAGTGTTAATTGTATGAACTTGTGCCACCATTGAGTTACTTTTTCTTAGTTTTATGTTCTCTCGCACCCCATAATCTAAAGCTGTCCTTGAACGTGTTCTGACGTCAAGTCCTTGGCCTTGAAGCTCAAGTCCTTGTTAACAACACTGGCTGTGGTGCACTTTACACATTACATTGCTGGAGTCAGTTTTGTGACGTAATAATAAGTAGTGGTGTGTGACTGATGGGCCACACAGGGAGGCAGTCTGAGTGCCTTGATCAAGAGAGCCCGTGATTATGACGAAATACTAAATGAGTTTGAAGTTGCTGACTGGCTCATTCACATTGCTCTCGCATTGCAACATCTGCATGCCAAGTATGAATACGTTTGCTGATGTAGTCACTCTAGAATATACTGTGACAGAATGTTGTATATTGTTGAACTGTTAAGTTGTTCCATAAATATATAGTACTAGCCACTTTGTCTGCTTGGAACCTCCAGAGAAGTGTTGCACTGGAAAAGTATGGTAAGATACTGAAGTCAATGATGTATGCAGTGGTTGTTGTAGTCATGGAATTCTGTCTGTCGAAATCCCCAGTATTTGCCACTGTACAGTGATGTCTTGGTGGCACTGGGAAATACCCAGTGTCAGCTGCCAGTTGAGTAATTGTTGAGTTGAGTAATCAAGCTTGAAATATCTGCCATTGAATTTCCATTCATTGCCCCCTGATGTCACTGTTACTGTTATCGGAACATCAGGCTGAAATACTTGTGTATCACGTGTCACAGTTGAAACAAAGACCTCTGGATTTTTCAATTCCTTCAACCGTTCACCTAATGGATCCTTCCTAAAAAGATAGTCACTGTGCCAAATTTAGTAGTTCTCAGTATAATGATGTGGCTGCCTATCGCAGACAATATTTATTGGATATATGTTTTTCATTCATTTGATTCTTCTTGTATGCAGTGTTTTTTTCAGTTGTGGACATCAAGTGTTTTTTTTATTCCCACAGATTGATTTAGCGTCGTTATGGTTCTTGCATCATCATTGTGGAGTAATGAATCTTGGATATCAAGGATTTTAAATCCCATAAAAGCATAGAATAGTTAAAGTAATAATTATTGTGAAGAACTAATAAGAAATCAATATCACTTTAGTTGTACATACATGTATTGTAAAATTGCTTATTTCTGAATGTGTAATTGTATGTTTTGTTTTAGAGGTCTTGTATATGGTCACTTGAATCTAAAGTATGTATTATGTATATTATCTATGAAATAAATAAGGTTGCTTAATAATAAAATAATACAGGATGGGCCAAAAACAGTTATTTTTACGTCATAATTTGGCATCTCTTCAGCATACATTGAAACTCTTTTAACCAGAATGTTTAGGAAGTTTTGGTGATCAAAGATGAAGAAATAACATTTATGCATAGCGTATGCTTTTACAATTAGCCCATTTATCATTATGCCCACATAACGTCTGTTCCTGACAGTAAGTCATTCAGCTTCAGAGAATAAGTAAGTAACGAATTTATAACTCGTGAAACACCTGGTAAGAATATCAGACGCAGCCGTGATTCTTTTATGAGACTTTAGCACTATATAAACCTCTTACTTACTTACTTAACTGATGCGAGTCTCAAAGGCAACAAGTTTATAAGAGGATGACACAGTTATTGTCATTGTTCTGTCAGTTTGATGTGCAGGACCATTGTAACATGTTTTACCTCTTGCACCATCGCACTGTCAGTGAATACTTCATTGTGTAACACTTTGCTGCTGTTGCTTTATGTCACAATGAACCAGTTAAGACATGGCATCACAGACTGATAGTGGTTCAGTGCTGTCAGAAAGTCAGAATAATGGTGCACGAGTGTTATTGATCAAAAGCAGTGACAGAATACATGCAAAACTTAATTTCAAACATGTTACAATGCTCCTTGTGGAGCTTGGTAAACTCACCGTGTGTCGGCTGAACTACAGTAATTATAACTGTGTCCTCATGTTAGAAATTTGACGTGTTTCAGACGTACAACATCTTGAGCTATGAGAAAAGACAGACGTTTTGTGCTAGTGATACAGTGAATGTTAAGAAGTTTGTAAAATGCTACGTCTGTATCTGTCGTCTCCTGGACATTTTGGTGAAACTGTTTCACTATGTGTTGAAATGATGCCAAATTATAATCCGTGAATGAATGTAAGTTTTTGGCCCACTCTGTGGTACTAATAAAAGCAGTTTTGACTGTCAGAAACTGCTTCCTTCCTGTGTGTTTTTGCTTCACTGCTGTCTATAATTGTTAATGCTAATCATGCGGTGTTTGTACAGTAGGTCAGTGTTGACACATGGTCGGGACACGTGTTGCTTCTGGCCAGGTCCACCCTCTTACCAGTTTTCTACAGTTTCATCTCGTGGCATCTCTGATAGTAATTTGATTGACTGATACACTGCGAGTCAAAAAAACAGGACACTTGGTGTTTCATTATAACTTTAGCAGTTGTGAACCGATTTACAAAATTCTATCAGCTAAAGCTTCCTGGGATAGCGTGCTGTTTACAGTGATACAGACTCCCACCTGACTTGGAATGTGTTGCTACAGTATCGTATGAAAGGTGAAGATATATTTATGACAGCACGCGTGGTAGACTGCTGCCACATTCCAGTTTTATGATATTTTGTTGCCAGTTACATGCAAAGTAATATTCACTTGTTTAAAACTTGTTTCACTTCTGTCACTTCACTGAAAGATAGCTGGAAAATCATGCATATGCATCAGTGACCACAAAGAAAAAAAATCAAAATTCCCGACAGTGAATGTTTGCGGCTTACTCACAGGATAGAGTTCATATGTCCAATCATAGCCGATCTCCATTTCATGGATCTAGGCATAAAACTCAACAGATATGGTGAATTTTCCGCTATTGTCGTTAGTAATCCATGAAGTGTCAAGAGATTTGTCTGTGGCATAAGACAGCACTTCATGTCGAAATGTGTGACGAGTTTGCTAGTCAAATGGATTTGACTAGATGAGATTGCTTTGTGCAATGTTTACAGAAGAAGTCTAAGAGATGAAGCCCAATGTACAGCTTTCAGTAGATACAGTGATCTTCATTGGTTGTGCTCTGTTGCTATGATTATATCTTGCTGTGAGGTTTGTGATTAACTGTGTTCAAAGGAACATACTTTTGAGTGGCAACTGTGCTAAGCTGTCAAGTGCAAAACTGTTCTTTTGGTGAGTTAAACTTTTCTGTTTGAATGACTTTGAATGACTTTGAAATGTTTAATACATGTTTAATACTAGGCTGGCATGTATGTATTGGATGCATGAGAACTAGATTCTATATGGCTGTTAGAATGTCGCTGAAGTAACGTCCGTATTTACTGGCATAATATACTCAGCTCCTGTGCTGAATGTCAGACTATATATTTAAATACATTTCAATTATTTCCAACTTTGACGAAGTTATGCCATACTAAGCGCGACCACCCAGTGAATTTTTACATTTCACTAGAACGTTAACTTCTAACTCTAAGCATGCTTACTGAGCAAATGACGTCACTTTTGACGTCATGTCATATTCAACATGTTTGTTTACATTATAAAAGTGTTTATTTTATAGTGATTTGCCACAGACAATGATCAACAAAGCTATCAATGACTTACGCAAACGTCTGAACGCGTGCGTTTTGGCCGATGGTGGACATTTTGAGCATATTACGTGAACTAGGTAGTCACGCTTAGTATGGCATAACCTCGTCAGAGTTGGATATAATTGAATAAAAATTTGTAATCTGATGAAGATAGGAACATATAATAGGTGCGCAAAAAATCGAGTAAAAATTCTCAACCATTTGTGAAAAAAAATGAAAAAATGTCATGTCCTTAGGGGGGGATTTTTTTGACTCACACTGTAGACCTGATTCATATCTTGGCTGGATGGCATTAAAGGGCCCCTAATAAATCAGGCTTGTTTCATTTGTTTTAGTTAGTGCATATGTTATGGTAGTAATTATGTTTCGTTTGGTTAGCATCAGCCACTTGATTGGCTCAGAAGGCTGGGTGTTTTGCACCAGTCAAGAGATTGTCTGGGAAGATCTCCGAAATCAACCCTGCAGTTCGTCGAGCGGAACATTAGACAGTATTCAAATCACGCAGTTCATCAATGCAACTCAACCCAGTGTTAGGTCTGGTTGGTTGTTGTGTTTAATGTATACAGTGAGCTGGAGAAGCAAGCGACATTACGGGATGGCGATTGCTACACAAGCGCCGCTGCAGTACACAATCCAGTGCCGTTGTTAAGTCCGCGGCTGTTGACAGCGTTGTCGTCAGACAACACCGCCTCCCACTCACCTTCACCGGCCGACGATATGTGGTAACTCACACGCACAATGATGGATACGATACGATATGATATGATCAGCTAGTTTAATGTGTGCTAAAAAGCTGATAAGGGTCAGCTTAGCCTACCACAAGTAGCCAAAAAAAATAAAAAATGTAGTGAAACTGAAACAAAAAGATGGAGAGCTGTAAGCCAGGGGCGAGTCTAGTTCTGTCCTGAGGGCACACGATGATTCAAGTTAACATGGACTGATGTATGTGATGATTTTGGATTAAGTTCACTTTATGATAACATTCGGTCCCCATTTCGTCCTAATTCTTGCTTTCTAGTGCTGTGCGTATTAAAATATAAGTCTTAATTAATATAATGTAACTTTTATTGAATTGATTGTTGAATTTCTAATTACCGTTGCCCATTATTAGCTTATTGCAGATGAATATCTTTAGTATTCTACTGCTTATTCATGCATACTGTGTTTCCAAATGTTGTCATGACCTTGCCTTCCCTCTACCATCATCTCTGTGCATTCGTGTTCTCATGGCACAGCATGAAAAATCTCTGTTCCACGTTTTGAGTTTCATTTTGGCAACATCATTGAACAGGTTAGTTGGCGTGCATGATATTTGGATTTTCTCACTGGCAGTGCTTGATCTAATCAAGCAGCGTCACCACTTCTGCTTGGTGTAATCATTAGAAAATAGCATACCGTTACAGCTGATGTAATTAGGTTCTGGATTGTTAAGAAATTCTCTTCAGTGCTTGGACACTGTTGATTGACAGAAACAGTGTTCAGTTTATACAGAACGCTTGAAATCATTCAAAACAAAGAACGAACGTGCTAGTGAAAGTGAATAGTGAGTAGGTAACAGCGAGCTTGTACTGAATCCGCTCTGGAGCTTTCACTTAGTGTAGCTGATGAAGGAGCGGAGTAATGTGGTCGAACTTGGAGGATAAAAGCACCAGCTGGGATGCGGAGTTTGTCACAGACTGGAGCTGCTTGAGTTGGTACGACGGGATACCAGTTAAAGTGGCATTGCTGTAATCTAGACATGATGGCATCAAAAACAGTACCAGCGACTGGAGAACGCATTGAGACACCGCATCACAGCAAAGCAGGCGGACTCTGTCTTCGTGATGTGTATCTTTATTGGCAGACTGGCGTTGTCTATGTACAGGTGGCAGTGAAGATGTCTTCATTGACCACAAACATTCAGTGGGATTCAAGATGTACATCCTGAATTAACCTCTTTTGTGTTTTGGCCAACTGCAGTAGACTAATGAAGCGATGACACTGTGTGTGTGAGTGATAACGTTGCTGGTGCAGGGCTCTCGGCTGCTGTCTCTACGAGATGTGCGCTCGACGGAAACTGTTTCCGGCCAGATGTTCACAGACCGTTGACAGCAAACAAAGATCTCTTCCGCAGTTTCCGGAGCAGTTTTCTGCCGAGCTGGCAGCGTTGTGGCACAGGTTAGTTGCTGTGACAGGATTTAGTGACTGATTCATTAAATGACTGTCGCTGCATAAATTGTTTGTAGAAAAACGCGTGGTGGAGACAGAAGAGTAGATTAGGTCTTGATGGGCTCAAGACATTTGAGACTTTTGGGGAGATCTTTGACTTCAGTCCGTTGTGTGTTCTCTACATCTGTCAATGCTGCATCTTGTACCACAACTGTATCCTAGGACTTGTACTTGTCTTCAGCAAACACGTGATCCATATATTCCACACACCGACAGCTATTCAGTGACTGATAATTTTTAACCCCATTGCTTTAACAATACTTTCATGACGTCTTCGTTAACTTCGTCTGATAGCGAACACATTTGACAACAGTTATTTAAACTATTAAACATTTTGCATAAGCATACTTGTTAAACGATCTGTACTGTACTGACAGTGCAAGCCTGTCTCTACAGCCGACTGAAGTCATGGCGTGTTTGACTGTGATTTGCTGATCTAATGTAGTTGGTTACTTGTAGATTATTGGAGACAGACGAGACAAAGCGGCTGTCTGCTACGCAGTTACTGGAGACAGACTATGCCATGTTACATCGGCCGGTCTGTACTCTGAGCGAGGTCAAGTTCTGCTAAGCGCAGTGCTAAGCGAAAGTACTAAGACCCAAATTCGGTCTAAGACCCGACTTAAGACCGAACTTGACCTGGTGACGGAGATTTGGTCTAAGAATATTCTTAGACCGAATTTGGGTCTTAGCAAAGTGCTAAGTTAAGTCAAGTAACCTGCTAAGACCGAACTTAAGCTGAACTCGGAAGTGATTTACTGGGAATTCCCTATGATAAAAGATAGACCTTTGGTCTGAAGTCCTAGTGCTTAAGTATGGTCTAAGACCAAATAGAGGTAAAGTTAGGTCTTAGCTTTCGACATGTTGAGTGAATACAGATTGCTTTTTGTAATCTGTCAGATTACAGTTAGTTATCGTTAGTTTTTTTCATATTTATATGGGCATGAAACAAAATTTTACTACTAGCACCACCTAGCGAAAGCGATAATACAAACGTGTACAGTAGACTGCTGAATGCAGACCACATATATTTGTCGAATTAGTATAGTAATAAATACGTCTACATAATTATTCTAGGCATAACAAATGTAGATCTAACAAAACTGATAATTTTTTATATAATACAGCTTTCGGTCAAACAGTTTGAAAGAATTTTGTTTTAGTAACCACACCCGGAACCAATACTCAATGTACAAACTACTCTTGAGCCTGCACAAATCGCTAATTTTATTATTCTGTGATTTGTGAGTATTCCTGTATAAGCGAAGCTGCTAAGACGAAAGTCTTATCTCAGCAGACTTAAGTCGGTACTTAAGAGTTCGACTAAGTAGGTTTGCTTAGCAGTTTGCTTAGCGCAACTTGACCTCGCTCACTCTCTGTGAGTTCTGTCTGTTACTCGTTGTCCGGCTTTCTGCTCAGATACACACCTGCTACACCTCTGAATCTGAGAGTGAGACAGACCTTGCGTAGTGATGACCATTGATCTTTCGGCCTTGTCGACATAGCCGTATCCTTTTACACTGCTATAAACTTCTTTGTGGCTCCTTGACGGCCTCCTTCCTGCCATTGTGGATGCTTCAGTCGTAAGTACAGCGCTGCATGTAAGCTGTGTCCAGGGCTATTGCCAGATTAAACGCAGACTGAAAGGGTATCCATTTGACACGAATGCATGTTACTGCATTATCATCTGGTGATAGATTGAGTAATCTGGTAGTTGGATTGATAGGCCTTACCTATACTGTGGTATGGTGTTGGTGTTAATCACAGTCGAAATATGACGATGCGTCGTCTCTGACATGACACATCATAATGTGTCGTGTGGGACGTTAAACCCTACACCAGTCAACTTGAGATGATGTAACACATCGATATCATCATGTACAGTGGCCACGACTAGTGTATCAATCTGACAGAGTGACTCGTGAGGGTGAGACCAAGACGAGATCTTGAGATGTTGAGTCTGTAATAATATCTATATTGATCTAGACTGTATTTCTGTGTTGTGGCGTAGAGTGCTGAAGCAGGTCTTGCGTCGTGCGACCTTCATTGTTCATGGCAGTCGCCCTGCACTGACCAGCAGAGGTGATATTTCTCTCATTACATGTATAAGCTTATATTACTACGTGCATTTGTCACATTAATCATGATTGCTTGCTTGCTTATTGATTACGCAGTGAAGCCGACTTTATTTGTTGACATTGACATTGCATATTCACATATGATCAAGTCGATCATGTGATCAGCCTTATCAATTTATCATGTGGTATTTGGTATTTAGCATACCAATTGTTCTTCGTTAATCACGTCATTCGACAAAGTTAATGCAATCGACTGAAATTATGGCACAGTTTCATACTGAAACTGTTGGTAAACCTGAACTCCAGCAATATCTGTTTAAAAAAATAACGTTTAATGCAGACGTTAGTACATTTGTTGATTTAATTGAAGTAAATAATTGTGTATTTTCCATATGAATGTGCGACCAATCGTACGTTTATAATACGAGCTTTTGTGGTTGGTTCATATTAACCAAGTGTTCATAAACAAGCTTTAGAGATCACAAATTCACATATGTTTTACTTTACTATTGTCAGCTGTGCTTAAAGCTTTATAGTGGAATAGTAGTGTTTCTCTTAAGGCCCATCAACACCATGAGACAGATCTACGAATGCTAAAGTGTGTATGTCCCTTTCACTGCCATAATACTTTCATGAACGAAGCCACAGTGCATACACTAGTCCAGGGTTTCATTTTTTGTGCATCTTGCGGTCAAGAAACTTGTAGGCTACCAGAAACTTGTGCAAGAAACTTGCATGAAAATTTGACGCAAGCTCATCACAGTTTCTCGCACAACATCTGGCCGGCCAATCACGTTGCTCATTTCGTGTCACGTGACGAACAGTTTCTGTTGCCAGAGACAGTTTCTGTCCTGGAAAAGAGCTATGCTAAATTCCGTGCAAGAAACTTGTACCAGAAATAACTTGTACAAGATTGGCCGACACACGCGTAAGTTTCTTGTTCAAGCCAACTTGCACAAGTTTCTTGAGCGTGTGTCGCTGGCATTAGAAGCCAACTGACCTACTCAGGTAGACCAGTGGGTGATGATGATCGTACCGAGTGAGGAGTGGGATGGAACAGACGTGTTGTTGCGCATCAGGAGCGTGACTGGAGGCTGTGACACTGTCAGTGGAAGTGACACTGTCATCGAACTAGAAGACGACGAAGACGATGAAACGTTTTTAACACTCGACGACATCGAACAACTGCTCAACTCACCATCGTTGACATAACTACACGTTCCTACAAATTCACTGTGATACAGGGGCGCCAGTTGACACCCCCCCCCTCCCATAAATTCCCCCCCCCCCCCGTCAAGCTCGTGAATTTTCTGATATCACACCCATCCTCAGATGTCTGCACTCTCTCTCTCTCTCTCTCCTTCAGGCTGTGGATCCCTCAGGTGAGGGG
>Ga0056114_1000984_pt1 | contig 11846 bp, 4 predicted proteins | sample WorMetHERISLAND1_FD_77005 | JGI IMG/M metagenome (GOLD analysis project Ga0056114, IMG submission 77005) | Marine gutless worms symbiont microbial communities from Max Planck institute for Marine Microbiology, Germany - Olavius loisae HERON... ...
ACGATCAACAAAGCTATCAACGACTTACGCAAACGTCTGAAGGCGCGCGTTTTGGCGCGTTTTGGACATTTTGCGCATATTATGTGAACTGCGTAGTCGCGCTCAATATGGCATAACTTCGTCAAAATCGGTGATAATTGAATAAAAATTTGTAATCTAGCGAAGATAGGAACGTGTAATAGGTGTGTAAAAAATCGATTAAAAATTCTCAACCGTTTGTGAATAAAATGAAAAAAATGTCAGGTCCCTAGGGGGGATTTTTTCGACTCACACAGTCACACTGTAGATCCGCGCCAGTGGGAGACCAACAAGGACTCTTCAAGGCGGTAGCAAACGACCGAAATGTATCGGCTGAGACGTGTCGTCGAATATGCCGTAATAACGTAGCACTAGTAGAGAATAGAGATTTATATGTCTATACGGCGAGGACTATATCCGTCTGTCTGTGACAGTCTGTCTTGTCTGTCAGCGTATCGGTACTGCAGAAATTATTAACAAGAAGCCAAGCTGTCACTGGAATAGCCGTACTGCCTCACAGCAGACTATGTATTGGTGATTGTAGCTAAATAGCATCTCCATCTGCTTCGAGGAATTGGGCCCTAAGCGTATTGGGGTCACGTGACGTTATCGGTCATGTGACCGTTCGATTCCCTATAGGCAATTTCCTATTTGCTTCTTCAGACAGTTTTTCGGTAAGACGCACCGTTTAGCCACAAGACACGTTACAGGCGACAGACAGACGACAGACGGACACAACATAACAAGCTAGATCTAGAGTAGATGTGTATTCAATGTACGCATTTTAAGTACAAAAGTTTTCGTTATCGTATGCATTTACCATCCTCCTAAACCGTGCTATCCAACCCTCGCCTTAGCTGTATTGTTGAGTTCTAATGGTGATGTGGTGTTAGGCTAATTGTTGCACTTGCTGGCGACTTAAATGGTTGGTTACCTTTTCTGAGTGATAATTTTGGCATCTGCACCCACTCATGGTAATAAAATAATTGATAAGATTTTTGTAAGTCACCCACATTTGTACAGATGTGTGGTTTTGAAGAGCCCCTTGAAAACCAAACATTTTGCATGGCTACCATCTTGCACCGTGTCCGCGAGTAATAGTTTAAGCCCACAGCTATCACTAGAAGGAAAGCTACAATTCTAGATTGGTAGTGGTACTTATGATTATTGATGTAGCATGTGCAAGATTTCTGGTGACCATTCGTTCTCTTATTGACCAATTTATCCCAACTAGAACAGTTTCTGACTAACTGTTGGCCCGCGTGATCCCGAGTTTATTACTCCATTCGTCAAATTCCTCCTGAATAAGAGATATCGTTTGTATAGTCGTGGCAGGATTGAAGAATCCAATATCACTGCGGGATGTCAAGCAAAGATCACTTTGGATTTTGGGATGATCTGTGAACATTATTGTGCCTGCGTATAGTTAGCGGCTTACAAACCTTACTGATGCCACTTCCAAAGTGTTACGGGTTAGTGTCGAAAACACAAAGCCTACCAACCACTTGGTAAAGATTTATGGTAAAACAGTTGACACTGAAGATTTCAATAGCGGCGCGATTCTGCTCAACCTTGAAGCTGGGAAGAGGTGCTGCACAGTGCACACAATGATGGTTCAAGTCTTCAGACTCATGCTTACTAGTCTCTTCTTTTCAGCAAGTTTGTAACTCTTCTCAACCGTGTACTAGTTTCTACACTTACTGTGCCATCTGGGCATCTTGTCTAGCTGGCAGCCGTGTAGCCTACCAGTTGCTGTAGCCGAGTCATGTTTGAATCTCTCAGATGTCTCGTCTAGTCGAGCCTAGGCCTACAAAACTAGTTTCTCTGTCGATGTGATTATAGAACCTTTGCGCCAAATCCTTGACATGTGACACACTTTGTGCAGTCAATGTTAGTCCATAGATCTCCTCTTGGGTTCTTTTTTTCAGTGACAAGCTTTCCTCCGTCACAGTTTCTCTGACTGGGCCATGACCTCATTAATCACCTAGAACGACCGTGTTGTAGCAACTACGGTATAGACCATGCCTACACTACACTACATGCAAAATTCTGATATGCTATAGACTGTAAGCTCAGTGACTGTGACACAACGCAATGCCAATGCTGCTAGAGATCACCCCTTTTTGTACATTTCCGCCCACAATATTTCTAAGATTTATGAAGCCGATGGTATAAACTAAAGCACATCTACGTGTCACTCTGAAACCATCATAAATAGATTCCGAGGCCTCGAAAACCACAGAAACGAAGTACTGCACATGAAAATTATTTTAACAATTGGTGACGAACTGAAAATACGAAGATTTAAAAATAATAATGGCGGCCATCTTGGACTCCATCTTCAAATACGGAGTTACACTGTAGCCTTCACACAGAAGTTGTTGCAGGGGTCTAAGGAATCCAACCACATATAACAACCATTTATAAGAGATCCTGTCTGTCTGTTTTCACAAAATAGAGTGTTTTGCCTCCTGTGTACCAAGTCGGTATGTCCGTCGGCGATATATTATATACTTATACACTTACAGTTAGGAACGTAGGGCGCGAGGAGTACAATAAATTATAAAGATTAGTTTAGCGCCAACAGGCAACAATCGAAGAATATCTGTAGTTGACTAATTTATCGTTCACATTCACAGCAAACGCAAACGCACCAGCGATATTGCGATAGCAATATCGTCCGACCGTATTGGACGGCATAGACTATCTCTAGGCCTGTAATTATACATTTTCCCCGGTTGGTCCTCCCAGTCTCCCAGAAGGCCACATAAAGCGTTGCACAATATCCGACTGTCTGTCCGTCCGTCCGTCTGTCCAACATCAAGTGCATATAATTTACTCGAAATCGGAAAGCCGTATAGAAACTTCAAATTTTGTGGAGACATGACGATGGACACGAGAGTAACTGGGGTCAAAAGGTCAAAAGTCAAGGTCACTGAGAAGGAAAAATTTAAAAATCATTTTTGCGCATATTTCGTTCAAAGTAGATAAATTTAGTCCAACCAAGACTGAAATGATCGTCGGTTCATTATGCCGAATATATTTTACCAGCGAAAACGCGTATTTTGCGATATTGTCACAGACGGCTACATTTGTTCACTCAGAACGACGTAGAAAGTTTCTTATTTTATGTCGACGTTGCTCCTTACATGAGTAATTAGTGAAGTAAATTTTAGATCGAAAGGACAAAGGACAAAGGTCAATGTCACAGAAAACGTTTGCGCATATCATCGAAAAACTGGATCGATTTACATCAAGCCAAATCAAAGTGATCTTCGGCCAAAAATACACATATCATCGAACTCATTTCACCAGTGTAAACAAGTATTTAGTTTTTGAGAAATCTATTTTGCGAATAGCTCAAAAACGGAGCATTACTTTTCCATTCTGTTTCATTCATTCATTCATTCATTCATTTCTTTAAAATCAACAATGACAAAACGCACCGCCGTTACAATAGAGATACGCCTACCGGTATACAGTACGTAAATAGTCACATTGAGATAAAAGTTCAGTAACAATCTTTATACAATAAGCGTGTGATGAAGTTGCCTCAGGTTGTAGTGTTGTGATGCCGTGGTGGGTGGTGGGAGAAGATAGTGTAGTGAATGTCCAGTGTTACTACAGAGTGTTACTGTTTGGCACACCGATGTACTCCAGGTAAACTATTGCATAAATTACAGCAATGTGTTCGCCAAAAAATATTTTCCATATTCGTACAATTAGATTAATTTCAAGTAATGACAAAATTACATATTGTACGTCACTATCTTTGCTGCTATAGGCCCGTGACGCACACGCACTTTCGGCGTCGGAGTGTATTGACAGCTGCCAGCAGAAAGCGGTAGCGTATCGCTAGTAACGTATGAGACAAGGCGTATTGTCAAGGATGGGATGTAGGACAGACTAGTGGCTAACACGTCGTGTAAATATTAATTAACTGTAAATAATGTACCATCTTTGTTCGTCTTATATCGTGCACTATTGTGGAACGCCGTCCCAAGCCTCAACGATCTGACCACATGCAGCTACCAAATTATTTACCGGTCGGTCACACTCAGTAGCGTATACTCGTCCGTCTGTCATCTGTCTGTCACAAGGTCTACACCGTGAAGCGGCTGTAACGCCATTGTTGCTGCGCCGTCTGACGGCCAACCACGGACGGACTGGTGTGTTGTAAGTACGTTGTAAGTGTTTCATTCCGTCCGTCTGTCAAGTTTGTCCGTCACGTGCCTACGATTGCCCAGCTCATGTTCTGCTGCCGTTGATTCCGGGCCGCCCACCGTCTTCTCATGACCTCAGACCTCGTACCCATGACAAACTTCTGCTAGACAAAACTTCATATCTTAATGATCGGGAATTTGTCATACGGATGCTCTATAGAGACAGTTATTGATTGACTGTTGTATATGTCAGTGAACTGTGTTTTAATTTTCTTTTCCTTTTTTACCCACTGCTATTTACTCTTTATTTTTTTCATATGTAAGTTGCGTCTGTCAGCTTTTCATTAAAGAATACAATGAATGAATGAATGATTTACTCGAAATCTGGAAACTGTAGAAACATCAAATATGTTGGAGACTACGCTGGACACGAATAGACGGGATAAGCAAATGACAATCAAATAATATTCGGAAGAACCTGTTACAACTGAGTAAATGCAAATAGACAATTAGACAATGTGGAAGTTATGGTTGCTATGTTGCTATCTTTAATTATTCGAGAAGGCCGCGTGTCGCAGCTGCCATCTGGCCGCGCATCTGGTTTCGACCTCTTGATCTCAAAACTGCTGACCACGTTACTCGTGTCGGAGATATTCATTTAACTAGATTCGACCTTTTTACGCTCCCCATTTACAACTAAGTATAGGGAATGTCCAAAGCGACATACAGGACAGCTGACGTGAAGTTACGGTTATTGCGGCTTCTTTAAATAAACACGAGCGACTGCGCAGTGTAAACGCCGCATTAGCGTGAAATGTGCGGTAACGGCGAAGGCCGACAGACGGCGCTGCTGCACACAACCTGCAGATGCTCAGTCCAAGCTTCATCCTTGGATTGTTTTGGTTGGAACGCAAACGATGCAGTATTGCACGTGTTCACCTAACGCTTCAGTACTAATAGGTAAGAACTGGCGCAGTGTGGCGCTCTCTTGTCTTAAACGTTGTTTCATTCATTCATTGTTTCTTTCATCAGGCGAATATAAGTGTTTAACGCCTTTTTCGTCCAGCTCGATTCTTGTAGTTGCTTTGCGTTGTGTTATGTCGAAATATTTAGCAAAAAACTGAATGAATAAATGAATGAATGAACTCATAGGCAAGGTTACTGCAGTAGCAAGTAAGTCGTGAATTTATAAAGTGCATAAAGTCCGATACCTCTAATGTGCCGCATGTAGGCTACTAGTACTCTGAAAACAAGCGAGTTTTAACATAACATATAACATAGCGGATGTCATGGGCGTAAGCGAAGTACTTCTCTGCAGACGTCTAAACAGACGTCTGAAACTGTCAGTAATAAGCGTCGGATCACGCAGATCATCACTCAGTGAGTTCCAGGCAGTTGGGCCGACAACAGCAAATGCCTGACGCAAATACGAACTGAGACTGTGTCGAGGCGCAACCAGACCCAGTTATGCTGAACAAGAGCAACAGCTATCCCAAAGATAGGCTATTGCACGTTTTGGGATATACGTTTTTGTCAAATTGAAATGCGAATTGTATAAAAAAAAATTCCGTTGCTATGCGGGCCCCGCCGCTGGATCTAGCTGGGGGATACCCTAGAATGTATCCTATCCTCCCCCTATACTGGTCTTAAATTAGCCACATTTTCCTACAGATCGCACCCTCGGGCCTGAATCAAACAATAACGCTGATAGTAACAGTCCATATAGTATAGTCAGCGAAAGTGTGAAATAGTGGACTAATGGAATACTGAGTTAAGTGCGGTCATGCTGTACAATACATGTAATATTAAAACCCCAAACCTATAAGCTACACCGGCTTGGCTTGGCTTGCAGAAGTTATGCGGAAGGCCTAATGCACCAGCAACGCGGTGTTCCTTTAACGCATAGGACTCTGGGCAAACAGTCAAGGCAAACACCCCCCTCAAAACGGGGGTATCGGAAAGGTCAAGGTCAAGATCAAGGTAATTGTCACGTAATCTTTTTTTCGAAAAATGTTTGTACAAATTTGGGGCCAACACCCCATTTTGGGGAAATTTGAATACCCATAATGATAACATCTTTTACCGGAAATTTACAGCTGTCCGTTGCAATTCTGTCAGAAATTTACAGTGCCTGTCGCAACATTGCAACTTTCTGCCCCGCCTTCTTTTTTGACCTACGACGCCGCTGGCCATACGGCACTATTGCGTCGTCGTGTTTTCGTAGATTTCCGCAGGAGTAATTCCAACATATCTGAACCGTTCCGATTCACTCTGTCTGCCAAAAAATCACGAACCGACCAAACCCGACACGACTTGGGGTCGACTCTGACTTTATCAGAACAGCGGGTGTCGGAATAGCGGTCTGTGCCCGCTGCGTTCAGATGGTGGGAGACGACGAAGTGGATGGATGGGGTTATCTTTGTTTTCCATAAATTACCGTTCATCAGCCTGTTCAGTTCACAAAGGGCAGTTATTATGAAATCCCCATTTGTTATTGATATATAGCTATTCTGTCCAATTTGCAGGTCAATTATAATATTTGTGGCCATAAGCATGTCACAAAAATCGTGTTTCGTGGCACTCAAACAAGCGTGTGAATCGCACGATCATTAGTGATGTTTGGTTGTTTGTAGATGTGACTAGGAATGATGATGTTTTGACATGAAACATCATTCAGTCTGCTGTGATACGAGATGAGGCTGATGCGAATACTCGTCACTGTAGCTTCACTGACTACATTCACGTCTGGTAAGTTCGATCAAAACACGTATCACGTGCGTGATAATGAAACGTAATGCAACATTATAGACGTCTGACGCCTGTGACGCCCTTATCTGTAAGCCAATTATCTGAAATATACAGTATAGGGTACACATAGTCACATACACATATCAACATAGACTATGTATTAGTTATTAGGCCTACTCATTGTCGAAGGAGTTCAAGAACATGGTGTCTGTACACCGTGAGTCAAAAAAAGGAGACACTATACTCTTGTCCATACCTTTGCTAAATATTGACCGATTTTCACAATTCTTTCACCGACGTACCGTCTCTCCGTCTCTCCGTTAATCTGTGTGTCCCCATCCAGCTGGTGACTGCTGACCAGCTAGTCGGTACGTCTTTGCTTTCAGCTTGCTTTGAGAAAATTATCTCTGACAGTAATGAGACGCCTGGGAAATTCCGTTACAACGATCGTGTGTGTCTTGACCAAGGCGTAGCCAAGACATTGGTCACGGTCACTTGCTATTACGCAGCCGTACATAGCATCCATCATTAGTTTCTGAGTGGATAAAGATTATGTCTGAGTTGGTATACTAATACTCGTACTCGTACTCGTAGACAAGTACTAACTACGGATTACGAGTTGTGCAGTTCTTACAGATACTGCGCGATGCTATAGCGTAAGCGTTACATAAGTTGTCATAAGTTGTTAGCGATAGCTGAGCTTCTTGTTAACAACTGTGGCTGTCAACGTGTGTAGTAAAAAACTCTATACATATTAGGCAGACTGTGTGAAATGCTAACGAACGTGAACAACAGGTTCGCCCCTGGACGTTTCGCCCCAAGACGTTTCGCTCCCGGTGCTTGGTTTTAACTGAATAAGCAGGATCGTCATCATCATTTGCTTTAATAAAAGTTGTCAGACGCAGCTTAACAACAATGAAAGATAAAAACGTTGAATACCTCCAGAGGGCGAAACGTCTTGGGGGCGAAACGTCCAGGGTGCGAACTGACGAAGGGGCGAAACGTCCAGTTTCCCTGGGAAACTACGGAAACATGTGGTAAAATTTGCATGCACTTGGTAATTACGGTGTAGGGGTGGTCCATGCCGGGCCCCTAGATCCGAAAAAAGCTATGTGGCGGTGTCTGACAGCTGTTCAGTAAAGAATATGACGATGTCATAGTATACGGTATATACACACGGTATCTAGGCTACAGTAGGCTACTCAGATTGGCCTCGTTGTTAAATTACTAACCACTGCCCGAACTAACACGTCGTTGTATTCTACGTGGTCTTTGCACAACAGCTTTCCAGAGGCAAGCACTACAATCGGATGTTTTAAGGACCACAGCTTCACCAAGCTGAATACGAGCTGTAAACACTTAACAGGTGACACCTGCTCCTCGGACGTTTGATCTATTGCTCAGGCGATATTGTCAGGTCGTTAAAGGTGCATTGTTCTAAAGTACATATCCATTGTAGCTTGGCATAATGTCGAGTCTAACAAACACTGGCATTTTTCAATAGCGGCTAGTCTTATAACAAGAATTCAAGCTATCGCTAGGATAGCCGACCACGATACTGCCTCACAGCAGAATATCTAGCAGTTAGTGACAGTTGCTAAATAGCGTCTCCAGCTGTTTTCGAGATATTAGGCCCTAATCTTATTGGGGTCATGACCTTGACCTTTCAGGGTCACGTGACGTCATCGGTCACGAGACCATTCGATTCCCTATAGGCCAGTTCCTATTTGTTTCTTCAGAGAGTTTTTCGGTAAGACGCACCATTTATCCACAATACATACGTTACAAATACAGACGACAGACAGACGACAGACGGAGTAACATGCGGGTCGGGTCGGGTCGGGTCGAGGCCGGTGTTAAAGTAATGATTTTTTATATATAAGAAACTTGTGTTAATGTCTAGGACTTTTAGAACTTTATTTTTGTATATAACGATGATGATTTGTATGGTTCCATCTTCTTCTGATCGTTTATTGGACGCCTACTGCTGCTGCTGCTGCATGTCTCCAATAAACGCGCACTACATGCCAGGGGTCATTTAGGATTGTTTGCGATCCTATTACATGGTACTCGGCTGTTTGAAATATGACAGCAAAAGACAGTCATTTATGTCTCATTATTTAGCGATGTGCTAGAAAACCTAAGTCAGTAAAGTGTCAATTAACACCTTGTTCATGCTCGGAATCGTTGTTTTATTGAGAGCATCTCATTCGTTTATCAACTCAACTGCCGTCCGTGTACTTCATCATGTGACGACAATTTCATGAGCATTCGTTGATTTGCGATGGCATGTGCGTTTAAAAATGTTTGCGGAATAAAGACGAATCGTTGTCGTTGAGGCCACATGTTAGGCCTATATGTATACATCTGAGGGTGGGCAATCGGGACGGGACGGGTCGGGTCGGGTACGTAACGTGACGGGTCGAATCGAGCCGGGTCAGAAAAAATGGACCCGTGGATGGACGGACACAACACTGTAGCATAAGCGCGGTCGTTAGTACAGTCGGCTAAAATCGTTTTGATCGACTGTTTATAGCGTAAAATATTTGCAATCTATTTTATGCGTTTTTTGATAGATTCCCAGTTGCACTGGTGGCCGTGTGGTAGGATGCCGGACTTGCGATCGGGAGGTCACAGGTTCAAATCTCACTCGCGGCCAACTCAGCGTGCCATCCTTACGGGGTCGGTTAATGAATAGTAGCGTACGGGCTATGGAGTGAAGGCGTAGGGGCGGCTGATTGGGGCGGTGGTATATCTGTCGTGCTGCACCGCGGGTCAAATTGTCCGCTATATCGCTGGCAATGGATGGCTGCACAGTGGGCCACTGTACCACTAACTCACGCAAATCAGCTGCCACTTCCATGGTTGTAAATCGCCGCTGTTCACGAGTCTTCTGATGTAAGCACAGCTATAACAAGTACCTTTAGTCCTTTATCTATACCTTTCGACTTCCGTCGTGTAACTGGCTTAGCGTCGATAGAGTCCGAGATGCCTTTATAATCAGGAAGTAGAACAACTCGAACACAGAATAGATTTTCTAAATGAGTTTTCTAAAAACTCAGCGAACTCATTTGCAACGTTGTCTGTTACTAGAGCACTGCTACGACAGAAACTATACTGACTGACGACAGAGAGCCACGATATACGAACTCAGTGACTGATGAAACTCAAAAAGACCACGAGTAGAAATCTCGGTCTTTGTCTGTGTTCGTATATTTTTCTCCCTTGTGACCTGCTAGTTAGTGTAAGTTTGTTCGCCTGTCCGCAGGTTCTTCTTTATATCGGCTGTGCTGCCTGAAATAATTGAATTGAATTGAGTTGAATTCAGGACAATGGGTGACGAAGTGACTACATTAGCTACATGTATAACTGCTAGGAGAGGGTGAGTGTATTGTGTTAATCGATACATTACGTTATGCATTGCGGCCATAATTCGGTGAAAATCGGGTGTCCATGTGTACGATATGAGAGATGTCCTTCCTTGTAATGGCCGAGTCAAGCCCTGTTCCATGCGGGTCGGATTTCAAGACGAAGACGACAAAGAAACTCGTAAAGCGCGCGACTAATACGATACGATACGAAAGAAGAGTTTAACGTGGACTAAAAAGCTGACTGATCAGCTTAATCTAGCACACGTAATCAGAAACTATGAAAAGAAGAAACTAAAACAAACAAACGCCAGCGCCCACTTGGTTCAGTACAGGTTCAAGATCCGTGAAGTCAGTCCGGAAGGAATCAGAAGACTACGGAGGAAAGGATTTGTGAAAGAGATGAGTTTTAAGTCTGGAGTGAAAGGCCGAGGGAGAGATAGATGGTGAGAGTGAAGATGGTGACTGTGATGAGGTGATAACAAACGTGGTGTGATTGTGCGTGTACGGCTAGGTGTGTGAAAACTATGCGTCCAAATACATCTGTTCACGCTACCAGTGTCACTGACGTCACGTAACACGAAGACGTGTCGATGTAAACGGTGAAATACGACTCAAGGGTGTTGTATATGACGCAGTTGCGACGACCGAAGCGTTAAATAAAATATAATCCTCAAGAGTAGCGAAGAGCTGGCGATATTGGAGTTTTCGGATTTATGACTGGTAGCAGAACTGCGGTTTGGATTGAGCCGTCTTGAATGTGACGTCAGCACACACACCGGAATCTACATGAAACATTCAACACACACGACCGGAGAAAACGGACACATTGATTTGATGAATGGAAGCAGAATACAGTACTGTTGAACACTACGAACAGTCGTATATCAAATAGAATAGAAACATGATATCGATTCATGGACAACAGCACGTGATAATTGTACGATGATCAGAGGAAACGTGATGTCATATGACATGCAGACGAAGATAACACATTTAGATAGTATAGGCCTGGCCTACTCACTGCTGTAACAATTATGATAGGGTTTGATAAGAACTCCTTGGTTGAACAATCACACACGACTTGTATAGTGTTTCTGCTAGTGGACTGCCATCGTAAGTTCATCGTTTCTTGTAGGCTTAAAAAGCCGGATAAGTTCTTAATAGAAAACCCCGTGACAGAACTACCGGACACCGGTGTCACTTGCCAAGTTGCCATATACACAATGTTACTTACCACCCGACACAAGCAAACACATACCCCTCTTAACCCAAGCCAGTAAGGTCGGTACTCGATTTACCTACCCCGGAGAGATAGAAGGCTGAGTTGACTTTGGTAACTTGATTGTGCTGATGTGCTCCGACCGTAAGTCGAACCCGCGACCGCTTGATCGAAAGTCCGACGCCCTAACCGCTGCGCCACCAAGACTGTTCGCAACAACTTGCGAATTGATAAACAAATGCATTTCAAACGACAACCAAATTATCCGCCTGGTTGGAAAATTGGGAGAACTATCTGTGAGGACTAAATTGACCGAGGAACACGCGG
>Ga0056114_1000985_pt1 | contig 11839 bp, 13 predicted proteins | sample WorMetHERISLAND1_FD_77005 | JGI IMG/M metagenome (GOLD analysis project Ga0056114, IMG submission 77005) | Marine gutless worms symbiont microbial communities from Max Planck institute for Marine Microbiology, Germany - Olavius loisae HERON... ...
TGCCGTCGTCGCCACCACAAAGTGCTCCATCAAACGATCACGCTTCCAACCACTGAGCCGGCTTCTTCTCGCATACATCCTGCAATCCTAGCCCAAGCATCTCGCTTAGCTAGGACAGCCCCTTAAACAATTGCCCTCACCTGCCGAAACATCGGTTACGCCGTAAATCCCCGTCCTTTGGGGTGCGATTGACAAGCCGCATACCCGGAGTCATCTTCGTCCACGTGATCAACTCTCAATTGGATCGGCCTGTCCATGCCGAAATCTAAACGCTTATCCGCGATGTTGAAAACCACAACTTGCCTCATCGCACTGTGCTTGGCCGTCGCGGCCTGCAGCCCGCGAGTCCATACGCGGGGGAACCTGCCGGACCCGGACGTTGTTGCGGAACTGAAACCGGGTGATATTACCAAGGACGAAGTCGCAGAACTGCTCGGGTCGCCCTCGAGTACGGCGGTATTCGGCGGTGAAATCTGGCTTTACATCAGCGAACGGGCCGAGACCTTTGCCTGGTTTAAACCGGAGGTCAAGGAACGGAACATCCTGGTTGTCAGTTTCGACGAAGACGGGATTCTCAAGGAGGTGGAAAGGGTCGGTCTCGATGCGGCAAACAATGTCGTTCCGGTCGATCGGACGACACCGACACACGGCTCAAAGCTCACCTTCCTCGAACAGGTCGTCGGCAACTTGCAACGGTTCGGCAAGACCGAATAACGGCAAAGAAAAAACCCCGGAGCGTGGGCTCCGGGGTTTCCTCAAAAATGGCGGATGATCAAGCCAGGATCGCCAGAAGAAGAATGGCGACGATATTGATGATCTTGATCATCGGGTTGACCGCCGGACCGGCCGTGTCCTTGTAGGGATCACCGACCGTATCACCGGTGACGGCGGCGTGGTGGGCGTTGGAGCCCTTTCCGCCATGGTTACCGTCTTCGATGTACTTCTTGGCGTTGTCCCAGGCGCCGCCGCCCGATGTCATGGAGAGTGCCACGAACAGGCCGGTGACGATCGTCCCCAACAACATGGCGCCGAGCGCGGTGAACGCCGCCGTCTGATCCGCGATCAAAGCGACGACGAAGTACATGACCACGGGCGCGAAGACCGGCAACATCGACGGCACGATCATTTCCTTGATCGCCGCCTTGGTCAGCAGGTCGACGCATTTGCCGTATTCCGGCCGTGCCGTGCCTTCCATGATGCCGGCAATTTCCTTGAACTGGCGGCGCACTTCGACGACGACGGCGCCGCCGGCGCGTCCGACCGCCATCATGCCCATGGAACCGAAAAGGAACGGCAACAAGCCGCCGACGAAGAGCCCGATGACCACGTAGGGGTCCTGCAGGGTGAAGGTCACTTCCAAGTCCGGGAAGTAGTGCTTCAGATCTTCAGTGTATGCGGCGAACAGGACCAGAGCGGCGAGACCGGCAGACCCGATGGCATAACCCTTGGTCACGGCTTTGGTCGTGTTGCCGACCGCGTCCAGCGCGTCCGTCGTCTTGCGGACATCTTCCGGAAGGTCCGCCATTTCGGCGATGCCGCCGGCGTTGTCGGTGACCGGTCCGAAAGCGTCGAGCGCAACGACCATTCCGGCCAGCGCCAACATCGTGGTTGCAGCCACCGAAATCCCGAACAGTCCGGCATTGGCATAGGAAACGAAGATGCCACCGCAAATCACAAGAACCGGAAGCGCCGTGGCTTCCATGGAAACGGCCAGGCCCTGGATGATGTTCGTCGCGTGGCCGGTCTCAGACGCCGCGGCAACACTTTTGACGGGGCGGAACTCGGTGCCGGTATAGTATTCGGTGATCCAAACGATCAATCCGGTCACCACAAGGCCGGTCAACGCGCAGAAGAAAAGCGACCAACCGGTAATCTGTTGCCCGGCCATGTCCAAGGCCGTATCCCAGCCGATGAATGTCGAGATGATGCCGCCGATTAAAAGGGCCGAGATCACAGCGCTGGCGATAAAACCTTTGTAGAGGGCGCCCATGATCGAGTTGCTCGAGCCCAGCCGCACGAACCAAGTGGCGGCGACGGAGGCAATGATGCAGACAGCGCCGACCAGTAGCGGAAACAGCATCATGTTTTGTTGTGTTTCGCCAGTGAAGAAAATCGCGGCGAGTAGCATGGTCGCGACGACCGTCACCGCGTACGTTTCAAACAGGTCGGCGGCCATACCGGCGCAGTCGCCGACATTGTCGCCGACGTTGTCGGCGATAACGCCCGCGTTCCGGGGGTCGTCTTCGGGGATGCCGGCTTCGATCTTACCGACCAGGTCGGCGCCGACGTCGGCGCCCTTGGTGAAAATCCCGCCGCCGAGACGGGCGAAGATGGAGATCAGCGAAGCGCCGAAACCGAGAGCGACCAGCGCTTCCAGGACGTGACGCAAGCCCTCGGCCGTAGTCGTGTCGATCATGCCACGGAGAATGGTGTAATAGACGGCGACGCCGAGCAGTGCCAAGCCGACGACAAGCATGCCGGTGATCGCGCCGGCCTTGAAGGCGATGTCGAGGCCACCGGCGAGGCCCTGGCTGCGAGCCGCTTCGGCGGTCCGCACATTAGCCCGAACCGAGACGTTCATGCCGATATAACCGGCCGCGCCGGAGAATAGGGCGCCGATGAAATAGCCGATGGCAACGATGAGGCCCAGTTTGAGGCCAAGGAGCACACCGATTACGACGCCGACGATGGCGATCGCCGTGTATTGGCGGTTAAGGTAGGCCCGCGCGCCTTCCTGCACGGCGCCGGCGATTTCCTGCATGCGTTCGGTACCGGCCGGTGCCGACAAGACGGAGCGAACCGCCCAGGCACCATACAAAAGCGCCACAGCACCGCAAATGATTACGAAAAGGTAGAGATCCATTCCCTCAATTCCCTTTGATCTGGTTGTGGCCGCCAGAAGCGGCGGCGCGAAGGCGCCGGCCTCTCCTCAAAACGCCATTGCCATGATTCCCTTCGATCCCATGACCCCTATTGGGGCCGGAATTGCGGCGGAAAATGCCAGAAAAGGTCTGATAACGCAACACGTGTACGCACATGCAGCGAGGTCGATCGCCGCCATACCCGGAAACGATAGACGGCGAGTCCGATTTGACCTCTGGAACGGGCTATCTATTGGGCAGGCGTGTCCAACACCGATTGAACGAGGACGTCGCTGATCAGACCTTTCCCGAACTTCCTGTCTGCGATCAGCTTCAAACGCTGTTTGAGAATGAAGACGTCGATGCGTTCTTCTTTCTTCAGCAATCGCGGCATAAACGCATGTAAATCCTTGATAAACGTATCGGCAATGCGCGGCATGATCCGCTGAATTCTGACCGCTTTTTTCGAGCTCCTGGTTTCCAGCTTAAGCTGAATCTGGACTTTAGCGACGACGTCGTCGCCCTGGAAGATGGGGATCAGAATCGGTTCCATGTCAATGAAGATCGACTTGACCTCTTCCTCTTCCTCCTCAATCTCGACGGACGGTTCTTCCTGGAACGGCCCCAATTTCATCATCTTGAGTACGCTCACCGTACCGCCCGTGAGAATCAGGACGAGAGCAACCATGATCATGAGTTTTTTCAAGGATTCGCCCCCGAAGTTCCAAGTCCCGCATTATTGCGGCTCGCTTATCTCATGAAAAGCCCTCTAAATCCCTAGAAGTGCCGGTACCCGTTTTCTTCCCGGGGCAATTCCTGCCCGTTCTCATCCGTCACCGAGATAATTGATGGCCCTTCGCTCCGCGGTCGTGTCACGCCTATTCGCGTGATCGGCAAGCGCAAACGCTTGGCCATTTCCGATATTTCGGCCGCTTTTTCTGGTGGAGCCGTGAACAAGAGCTCGTAATCGTCGCCGCCCGAGACCAGTGCTCCAAGGTCAACCCCGACGCTGGAAACCGACGTCCTCGCCGCATCGGACAGCGGCACTAGGCCAAGATCGATGCTGGCACCGACATTGGAGCACCGGCAAACGTGTTCAAGGTCGGCCAGCAGTCCGTCCGAAATGTCGATCGCGGAGGATGCGAGGCCCACCATTTGCTGGCCCAAATCAAGACGCGGTGTCGGGCGGCGGAAACGATCGACCAAATAGGCTCGGTCGCCTGCCGGCAATTCATCGAGCCTTCCTATTGCCGCCAACAATCCCAAGGCTCCGTCACCGATCGTGCCAGACACGTATATGGCGTCATCGGTTCTCGCCGTGGATCGGGTCAACGCCTGCCCGGCGCCGACCGTACCGATCGCCGTGACGCTTGCCGTGAGCGGACCTGCCGTGGCCACCGTATCGCCGCCAATGAGAGCGGCGCCAAATTGGTCAAGGTAGGCCGAAATGCCCCGGACAAATTCACCCAACCACTCCGCGGTGGTTCCCGTCGGCAGTGCCAGGGCCAATGTGTAGGCCTTCGGCTTCGCTCCCATGGCGGCGAGATCGGAGCCGTTGACAGCGAAGGCCTTGTGGGCGATCGAGTCGGGCGGATCATCGGCCAGGAAGTGTACGCCGGAAACCAGGCAATCGGTGGTAACCACGAGGTTCTGGTCTGCCTCACAGTCCAACACCGCGGCGTCGTCCGTCAACCCGAACGCACCTGTCTCCCGGTTGCTGAGCGGTGAGAAATAGCGCTCTATGATCTCGAACTCTCCGGGTAGATCAGCAGCCATGATATAGCGTCACCGCATGTCAGTCGGTGATTTCATCCGGGCGGAATGCGCGAGCGATTTGAAATATCACGCCATTGGCGAAAGCCGCTTCCTTCTCCTCGACGAAGGCGAGTGCCAGATCCCGGTATTCGGTAACGACCGTACGGGCCGGGACATCTTTCCGCTCCAGGATTTCGAAGGTTCCGGCTCTCAAGATTGCGCGAAGAAGCGCATGCAGGCGTTCGACGGTCCACTCGGCACTCAGGTGGGTCTGAATGATATCGTCGATCCGGGACAGGTTGGCGCCGGTTCCCCGGACGATTGCGCCGAGAAATTCCGGGTCCGGATCGGTCAGTTTCGCTTGTGGCGAATCATTGGGTTTCCCATCCGGATCACGCAATGTCACCGTACGCCATCGGCTTTCCATGAAGGATGCGAGAACGAGGTCGGTCGGTGCGCCGGACAGGTCCATTTCGTAGAGCGCCTGGACGGCGGCAAGGCGGGCCGAGCTTAACCGGAACCCGGCGCGTTTCAGCGCGCTATCAGTATTTTCGCTCGCCGCCATCAGGGGCCGGCTCGAAGTTGTTGTTTCAACTCCATCATCCTGAGACAGGCTTCCGCTGACCGTCCGCCGACATCCTTTTGGTCGACCGCCGCGCGCACCCGCGCCTGGTCCCGATTTTCGCAAGTCAGGATTCCGAAACCAAGGGGAGCGGAGCGGTCGACCGCCAATTCCATCAAAGCGCGGCTGGCCTCACGGCATATATGATCATAATGGTCGGTTTCACCGCGGATCACACAACCGAGCGCGATCACCCCGTCGTATTCACCGCTCTCGAGCCCGAAGGATACGGCCGCCGGAACCTCAAAAACGCCGGGGACCTCCACCCGATTGTATTCGATGCCGGCCGGGTTCAACACGGCGATGACGCCGCGTGCCAGTTCGTCGGCGATGTCGCTGTAAAACCTAGCCTCGACGATAAGTATCTTTTGATTGGCAGCCATGTCTGGGATTCCGAGTTTTCAATCTTCCGATATCGGGCGTTCCTCGACGACGCTCAAGCCATATCCTTCGAGGCCGACGATGGTATGTTTGGTATTCGACAGCAAAACCATGTCTTTGACGCCGAGATCGAGGAGAATCTGGGCTCCGACACCATAATCGCGCAGTTCCCCGCCGCCGGTCTTCGGGGGGCTGGCCGGCGCACAAGCCACATTCCGCGACATGATGCGGTCGGAGAGTGCTGTCCGGTGCGGCTCCCGGATCAAGACGACCACGCCTCGCCCTTCTTGGTCGATGCGCTCCATCGAGGCTTGCAATTGGCCGCTCTTGCCGCTCGAGCTATCTCCCAACACGTCGTCCAACACGTTCAAGGCATGCATACGCACCATCACCGGTTCGTCCGTCGTCACGTCGCCCTTTACCAAGGCGATGTGCTCGGCATAGGCAACTTGGTTTTTGTAGACGTACATCTGAAACTCGCCGCCGTAGGCGCTGTCCAGCGTGGTGTCCAGAATGCGTTCGACGATACGGTCGTTGCGCAGGCGATAGGCAATGAGATCGGCAATGGTTCCGATCTTTAAGCCGTGGAATTGGGCGAATTTCACGAGGTCCGGCATGCGGGCCATGGTGCCGTCTTCGTTCATGATTTCACAGATGACGCCGGCGGGGTTGAGGCCGGCTAGCCGAGAAACGTCGACCGCGGCTTCCGTATGTCCGGTGCGGACCAAGACGCCGCCTTGCCGGGCTTCCAGCGGGAAGATATGCCCGGGACTGACGATATCCTGAGGCCCTTTCGTCGGATCGATGGCGACCGAGACCGTTCGCGCCCGGTCGGAGGCTGAAATTCCAGTGGTGACTCCGTCGCGCGCTTCGATCGAGACCGTGAAGGCGGTCTGGTGGCGCGATACGTTGCGTTGCGCCATGAGAGGCAAATCCAGGTGCCGAAGCCGCTCCGCCGTTAACGATAAACAGATTAAGCCACGTCCGTATTTCGCCATGAAGTTGACGGCTTCCGGGGTTGCCATCTGTGCGGGGATGACGAGATCGCCCTCGTTCTCCCTTTCTTCATCATCAACGAGAATGAACATGCGCCCGTTTCTGGCGTCCTCGATGATCTCCTCGATCGAGGATAGGTATTCGGAATACGACACTGAAATCAGTCCTTTTCAAGAAGGCGCGCAACATACCGTGCCAGCATATCGATTTCCAGGTTTACGGAATGCCCCGGTTTAAGGTCGCCAAGTGTCGTCTCCTCGGCCGTATGGGGAATGATGTTGACCGAAAATCCTTTGCCATCAACGGTATTCACCGTCAGTGATACACCGTCGATCGTGACCGAGCCTTTGGCCGCTATGAATTTTTCGAGCGCCGGCGGTGCCTCGAATTCCATGCGGATCGAGGCGCCATCGGGACTGCGTTCCGAAAGCGTGCCGACCCCGTCGACATGCCCGGATACGATATGGCCGCCGAGTTCGTCGCCGAGTCTGAGGGCGCGTTCCAGGTTGACGGCTGTGCCTTCCTGCCATCCCCCGATCGTCGTCTTCTCCAGGGTTTCCGCCGACGCGCTGACGGCAAACCAGCCGGTCCCCTTCTCGATCACCGTCAGGCAGGTACCCGAACAACAAATGGAGGCACCGATGTCGACCGTTGACATGTCGAAGGCGGTCGATAGCTCGATCCGCGTGTCGCCCGACCGCTGAAGGGAACGGACTTTCCCGACATCGGTGACAATGCCTGTGAACATATCGCTTACTCCAGGTTATCTGGCGGGTCGAGGCGATCGAAAACCTCAACGAAGTCCGCACCCATAGACCAAGAGGCCCGGTAGGTAAATGCGATCATTTCCGGCAGCGACCGAATGCTCATGGATGCGATCGCGGCAACGCCGTCACCGCCCATGCTCGCGGGATGGCGGATCGAATAATACCGGTCGATGAGCCCGGCAATAAGGAACCCCGAAGCGAGCGAACCGCCGCCTTCGACCAAAACCCGGGTCAACCCGCGTGCCGCCATGTCACTGGCCATGGCATTCAGGTCGACACGGCCGTCTTCCAGGCTGGCAACCGGAATGACGACGGCACCGGCTTCTGTCAATCGGGACGCCGACCCGTGATCCGCGCATTCTGTTGTATAGATCCAAGTCGCCGTATCGGCCGCACTGGTGATCAACTCATGATCCGATGGTATGGAAGAGAGTTGGCTGTCGACGACAATCCTGACCGGCGAGTGCTGGTCAAGGCCCGGTAGCCGGCAGGTAAGACTCGGATTGTCGACGGCGGCGGTCTTTGCGCCGACGACGATGGCGTCGTGCGTAGCACGCAATAGGTGGGAGAATTTCCGGGCTTCGGTCCCGGTGATCCATTGGCTGAGGCCGCTTGCCGTGGCGATTCTTGAATCAAGGGTCGTCGCCGTTTTCAGAGAAAAGAGCGGACGGTTCTCGTTTTGCCGCAGGAAATATCCGCGGTTGACGTCTAATGCCTCGTCGTCGCAGAGACCGACGCCGACGTCGATACCGGCTCGCTTCAGCATGTCGATTCCGCGGCCGGATACCCGGTCGTCTGGATCCGCGATGGCGACGACGACGCGGTTGATCCCGGCATCGATCAGCGCGCCAGCGCAAGGCGGGGTCTTCCCGTGATGGCTGCACGGTTCCAGCGTCACATAGGCCGTGGCACCGCGCGCTCGCTCGCCGGCCCGCGCCAAGGCCTCGATCTCCGCATGCGGACGGCCTCCGGGTTGTGTCCAGCCACGACCGACGACTACGGGTCCGCCCGTCTCGCCTTCCCTAACGATAACGCAACCGACCGCCGGGTTGGGCCACGTGATGCCCAGTCCCCGACGCGCAAGCGCCAGGGCATTCTGCATGAACCGGTGATCGTGCGGTGATCGGGCTTGGTCAGTCACTCAGTTCTTCGACGAAGGTTTCGAAATCCTTGGCCTCGCGGAAATTCTTATACACAGAGGCGAAGCGGACGTAGGCGACCTGATCCAACTCGCGCAGTTTCTCCATGACCATCTCACCGATGGCCTTGGTCGGGATTTCGCTCTCTCCGGACGTTTCGAGTTGTCTCTGTATGCTGTTGACGATGCGTTCCACGCGGTCTTCAGGAACCGGCCGTTTGCGCAGCGCGATCCTGAGTGAACGGGCCAGTTTGTCCCGATCAAAGGGCGCTTTCGATCCCTCGCTTTTTACGACCGTGAGTTCGCGAAGTTGAACGCGTTCGAAGGTCGTCCACCGTGCGCCGCAGTCGGGGCAAGATCGCCGGCGGCGGATGGCCGTATTGTCTTCCGTTGGTCTCGAATCCTTGACCTGCGTATCTTCATGGCCACAAAACGGACAACGCATGGTTTTTATTCCCCCTGACGCAGTTTATGCGTTCGAATTGTCTTAATTCGACACGAAAGCGGTCTCGGCCCCTAGGTCGCTTTGGTATAAACCGGAAACCGCTGGCATAGGGTGCGAACTTTTTCGGCGGCAGCGCCTTCGGCGGTGCCGTTGTCCTCGGGATTTTCCGCCAATCCTTCAAGTACGTCGCCAATCAGGTTGCCGACGGCACGGAATTCCTCCACGCCGAAGCCCCGGGTCGTTGCCGCCGGTGTGCCTAAGCGAATGCCCGACGTGACCATCGGTTTTTCGGGATCGAAGGGGATGCCGTTTTTGTTGCAGGTCATCCGGGCCCGGTCCAGGCTTTCCTCGGCGTCCCGGCCGGTCACGCCCTTGGGCCTGAGATCGACTAGCATGAGATGGGTGTCGGTGCCGCCCGAGACGATCGCGAAGCCGCGCTCGACCAAGGTTTCCGCGAGGGCTCTGGCATTTTCGACGACGCGCCCCGAATACTCCTTGAATTCTGGCTGTAAGGCCTCACCGAAAGCGACCGCCTTCGCCGCGATCACATGCATGAGCGGCCCGCCCTGAAGGCCGGGAAACACGGCAGAATTGATCTTCTTGCCGATATCGCCATCGCGGCTCAGGATCATGCCGCCCCTGGGACCGCGCAAGGTCTTGTGCGTGGTTGTCGTCACCACGTCGGCGATCGGCAACGGTGATGGGTGATGACCGGTGGCGACGAGTCCGGCGAAGTGCGCCATGTCGACCATTAGTAAGGCGCCGACGTCATCGCAGATCGCGCGGAACCGCTCGAAATCGAGCGTTCGCGGATAGGCGGAGCCACCGCAGATAATGAGTTTCGGTTGGTGTTCCTTGGCCAAGCGTTCGACTTCGTCGAAGTCGATCAAATGGTCGTCGGGCCGGACCCCATATTGGACCGCATTGAACCACTTACCCGACTGGGCTGGCGGGGCCCCGTGGGTCAAGTGTCCACCGGAGGCGAGCGACAGACCCATGATTGTATCGCCAGGTTGCAGCAGCGCCATCATGACCGCTCCGTTGGCTTGGGCGCCCGAATGCGGCTGGACGTTGGCGAATTCGCAATCGAACAGTTTTTTCGCCCGTTCGATGGCCAACGCTTCGGCGACGTCGACATATTCGCATCCGCCGTAATATCGACGCCCCGGATAGCCTTCGGCGTATTTGTTCGTCATGACGCCGCCCTGAGCCTCCATGACGGCACGAGACACGATGTTCTCCGAAGCGATCAGTTCAATCTGGTCGCTTTGCCGGCCGAGTTCGTCGGTGATGGCGCCGAATATCTCCGGGTCGCGATCGTTCAAGGACTCTGAAAAGAACGCCCGGAGATAGTCCGATGGATAAGAATCGTCATTAAAATCAAGCATCAATGAGTTTTCCTTGAAGTCCAATCTTTAGGGGTTTGACAGTTTGTCGACCCGTCTGGCATGACGGCCGCCTTCGAATTCGGTATCCAGGTAAACCTTCAGGCAGTCGCTCGCCGTGTCGGCACCGATCATCCGGCCGCCGAAACAGATCACGTTGGCGTCGTTATGGAGCCGGCACATCTTTGCGCCGAGCGCGTCGTGGACGAGCGCAGCCCGGATATTGGCGTGTCGATTGGCGGCAATACTGATACCGATGCCACTACCGCAGACAAGGACGCCGCGTTGGGCGCGGTTATCGGCCAGGGCTTGCGCCATGGCATAGCCGAAGTCCGGGTAGTCGACCGAGTCGGTCGAGTTGGTACCGAGATCGAGTACTTCGTAACCCATGTCCACCAGGTCGTTTCGCAGGGAGGACTTGAGGTCGAAACCGGCATGGTCGCTGGCAATCGCAATTGTTTCCTTTGGCATTCCTGTCTTTCCGCGTCGTCATCCGTTCCTGTGGCGGGCCGGCTCTTCTTCTGATGAAAGCCACGATGAGGGGCGATTAGATACCATATCTTGCCTTTTGCTGCCAACCAAACACAAGCGCTCGAACGTGAAAAAATGTGACGATTTTCACTGGGAAACGGGCGAAGTCATACGGCCCGAATAACGCCGCAGTTGGGAGAATTGGACAGTTGTTAGGATCAGAGAGAGGCCCTATGATACCCCGCAATTAATAAGGAAATACCAATCTTCAGGGGGACTCAATGAGTGACGAGAGCGTGAAATCCGTTTCCAGGATCGATTATTTGCGCATGGCCACGGACATCGTCGCGGCATACGTCGGCAACAATAAAGTCGACCGAAGCGACATACCGGCCTTGATCAACGGCGTTTTCGACTCTCTTCACAATCTGGAGGGCGGCACGGTCGAACTCCAGCGAACGGTTCCGAAACCGGCAATATCCGTAAGAAAATCCGTAACACCGGATTATATCGTCTGCTTGGAGGACGGGAAAAAATTGAAGATGTTGAAGAGGCATTTGAGGACCTCTTACAACATGACCCCGGAAGAGTATCGCGCCCGCTGGAATCTGCCTTCGGACTATCCGATGGTAGCGCCGAACTATGCCAAGCGGCGTTCGGATTTCGCCAAGAAGATCGGATTGGGTAGGAAATCCGTATAGAGCCGTCGTCCGCCGGCCTAGTTTTCAATCCCGGAAATCAGACTGGGACTTGGGGCGCCATCACCGCCGTTATCGGGTACGCGCGAGCGCCGCTTTTTTCGCCAGTACGTAACGCAGTTTTCTTCCGGCCACGGCTTTCATCTCTCTTGTCGTGTGTTTCGTCGAGGCGACTGTCGTCACCTCGGTCCCGGTGATCGGGTCTTGGCCGTGTAAAAACGTTCTGGCTGGGGCGGTCTGATGTCGGATGGATTGGCAGCCACGGCTTTCGACGTTGATTTCGTGCCCTTGGCCCGGGAACGGCTCATTTTCCGTCTACA
>Ga0056114_1000986_pt1 | contig 11838 bp, 11 predicted proteins | sample WorMetHERISLAND1_FD_77005 | JGI IMG/M metagenome (GOLD analysis project Ga0056114, IMG submission 77005) | Marine gutless worms symbiont microbial communities from Max Planck institute for Marine Microbiology, Germany - Olavius loisae HERON... ...
TAAGCTGCCCCATGCATAGCTACATCTAGGGTTACCCAAAAAGATTTTTGCTGTTTTAGTGGAGTGATATCATCACATCGTCCTTACAATGAATTTTAAACTGGTAAGTTTTTTACATATATACTAAATAGTGACTGCTATTAACATTCTGAAGGCTATCTGCAAGGGGACAGAGGAGAGAGTGAGGGAAGGGGAAGGAGGGAAGATAGAAGGGAAGAGGAAAAGGGAGGCCCCATACCGCACTATTTTCCCACTTTGACGCCTGATCTTGCAGTTATTAAAGGAAGAACAGTAGGCACTATTTAACGTTTACATGTGATGTCGGTGAGTACATGTAGTAATGAGCAAGTGTTAACACTTAACAGTAGTGTTGTTGCCAGTTAATTGATTGATTGAGCAGGGTTTGACGTGTCCACCAACACAGTATAGGTTATCTGGGAGAGTTTTACACCTCAAAAGACCCAACCAACAGTATCAAAGTACTGAAGGAAAAGTGTTGTTGTCGGTGAAATGTAACATCAGTAACCAAACTGAGACGTGTATTGAACGTGTTGACATGTTTGTAGCCAGCGGCAAAGAGATTGAAGGCGGAGTTGAGTTCTGTGAGTATAACATACAACGTACATGTGCTGGTGATTTGATTTGTTAAACTTCTCAAAACACATCAAGACTGCAGAACGTTACTGCCTAGTTTCTATTAGCTACTCCATATAGTACATAATTACTGTCCACTGCTGATGTCACATCAACCGTTTGCTGGCTTAACATATTGGGTACATGCATATATAGTAGACACAGATTAGTACAGTGGTTTCAATGAGCATTAGAGATCTTAAAGGCTCGGACTGTGGACATGCTTGGACAGTCAAACCGTTCTCAATAAAATATCCTCCCCATCATGCATAATGCAGTATTGTCTATCTCCGGGAGTCAAGTTTGGTAATATCAGTGCTTTATTGCTACTGTATGGTATCGATAATTGGCCCAGCTGCTGTCTGTAGGGTTAGACTGTCAATGTATGTAAGAGAAGGTGATACATCAGACTGTTATTACTGGATAGCAATCCAACGCCATGCAGCCAACACCCCTACCCAGACCTCGAGATGTGTTGTAGCTACTGAACATTGTATTATCTATCGTTATATTGTTGGTGAAGGCAGTTATTAAGCCCAGTGGGAAGGGACTTTCAGCAATGACAATATCCGTGTCTGTCACAACCTGCAGTTGTCAGATGGCGCTGCTGCAGTAGTTGACTGCTGTGCTCAGTACCATCCTCTCACTGCTCACATAGGCTGTAGGCCCACAGTGCTCCGTTTCTCGCTCCACTCTGGCCGTTAGACATGATGCAACAATATATTGCCAATGGTGGCAGCTTATAAGTTCTCAACCCATTGGGGCAGTACACTTATTAATGACATCTGATATACTGGCCACTGATTTACCCACTATCATGCTGGCCAAGACATCTTGTAGTACGTACACGGTCATTTCATTACGGGCGAGCACTCGTCAGGCACTATGCTAACAGATAGGTGTCAGAAGTATGTAATGGAATGAACTACTCCAGACTGTGGTAGGTTAGCATGATAAAACAATGTCTAGTTAAGACGTCGTTGAATGTGTAGTGCATGTAATCGTGTATTGAAAAACCCTTCATTTCAGCTGCCCGTAATTACAGCAGTTACAGAGCTATGATATCATTTTGGCACCCTGAATTTTGCTGAACTGCTGGTAATATACTATTACTTATTGAACATTCGTGGCCCATTATTTTTGCGAATTTGCAGAGGTTGCAAAATAGAGTACGAGAAAATTTAGGATTTTACAGGTTTTCGATTTTATTCTGCTTGTATTCCGTGCTGAGTAATGCCACTGCATCTTCCGGTGAAATATAAAGTAATTAATTACTGACTTACAGGAAGAGAGCCAAGTGAAGACAGCAATGGAGCAGATGTGTGCAGCAGTGACTATGTTAAACTCTGCTGTCAGATCCACACCACTGTCACCTGCAGATGCTGATCAACTCAGACATATCTGCCGTCAGCTTGAAACACTCATGTCTACCAGATGAACTGAATGTTGACAGGATTCTCGACTAATGACAGTTGTTTACATTGGTTGAACGGTTCGTTTATTTCAGGTTAACGTTTTGCAACGGTTGTGACTTGTGAATAGTCTTACATTTCACTGCCATTACATTTTGCAATTTGAACTGTAATCTATTTGAACGTTTTTTTTTTGATGGAGGCTTCACAACAGTTCAGTAGTACAAGTAATCAAACAACGTTAAGCAAGTCAATTATTTTAATTTTCTCCGCTGCATTTGTCAACATATCTTGGCTCAACTCAGCTCATCTCTCCTGATATCTCTCATCGCAGTACTATCACTCGACACTCATGTGTCTATATGCAAAAGGGGGTACCGCGGCGGCAGTCCCACCGTCGTTCAGGCCTAGCGACCCTGCCCTCTGTGGGAGCTGTCCCCTAGTCACCCCATATTAGTGTAGACTAGGGGACTTGCTGTATTTATTTGTGTATATCCTTTTTGTGTGCATTATTGTGTGTCCATTTGCGTATTTAGTTGTTTTCGTTGTTTGCTTTGTTCTTTTGTATATTTTCCTTCAGTACTTTGATACTGTTGGTTGGGTCTTTTGACCTGTAAAAACCGTCTCCCATATAACCTATACTGTGTTGGAGGGGACGTTAAACACTGCACAATCAATCAATCTGTATGCAAAACCCAGACATCTTCATTTCAACCAAGCTGAGGGGTACCGCGGCGGCAGCCTCACTGCCGTTCAGGCCTAGCAACCCTGCCCTCTTGTGGGAGCTGTCCCCTAGTCACCCCATATTAGTGTAGACTAGGGGACTTGTTGTGCTTATTTTGTGTATATCCTTTTGTGTGTAGATTATTGTCTGTGGATATGTGTACAGTCTAACCTCGTTATCTCTCCAACCTCGCTTCTCGCCACCAGTTGCCACAGGACGGATTTTCTTCCATGTTATTTACCTCATTAATTCGCCACCCTCACGTCTCGCCCTCGCCAACTGATGGATTGATAACGACCTGTGTAAACTGCTCCCGACATCTCGCCATTCTCTCCTCGTCGTGGCTTCTCTCGGTGTGCTAGCTACAGCGCATGTCTGTGTCAGTGGAAGGGACAGAGCACGTTCATCTCGTTATCAGTCAGTCGCTGAACTGTGGCCCAGTGTACGGCTGCCTCTACCCCTCACTATCCGTCGCTTGAAATCGTGCTGCCAGCAGCGCCTCTGGGACGTTAACGACTTGTGACTAACCACACAGAAAGGAGAGGGGAGAACGCCAATCATGGCGTTCATTCGTTCAACTGGTGTCTTGCTGTAAGCAGTGATGGAGGAATGAGAAGATGAGGGATCAGTGTCGTGTCAACTGATGCAGCAGCAGCTGTGGACGCCCTGCTGCGTTACTGTGAACAGTGTGAGTAGGCGACCAGGACGATGTCCAGCCGCTGTGTGCCTGCCATTAAACGTCCAGTGGCGGCACAGAAACAACCATCTACTGTATTGTGGACTATTTTCAGCATCGCATTTGACTGACGAACCAGTCTTCCTTGCGTAAACTTGGACCCTCGTTATCTCACCAAACTCGCCAAATATGGCCTTGGACGGACTGTGGCGAGATAACAAGGTTAGATTGGATTTAGTTGTTTTCTTTCTCTTTTGTAGCATCTCCTTCAGTACTTTGATACTGTTGGTTGGGTCTTTTGACCTGTAAAAGCCGTCTCGCATATAACCTATGCGGTGTTGGTGGGTACGTAAAAAACTGCTCACTCACTCAACCAAGCTGAAGCTGTATAATAACTGTTCTACCCATCTTCCTGTATGGCCCTCAGTGTTGAGCAGTTACCAAGAGAGATCTACTCATGCCGTCAATTTTAACACCTAACCAATAACCATTTGGAGACGCCCTCATACTACATGAATGAAGAGCAACCTCAACCTGAAATCAAAGCAGTTGACATGGCTCAGACGAAACTGGTGTCTGTGCTTGGTGCTAATCATGTCAGAAGTGATATGATGTGCTCTATAATTTAACCTTCCTGTTTACCACACAGAATAAAGAACATGCAAAAATATGTGTAGCCAATATTCTGTTTCACATTTAGATGCAGCAATGTTTGTCATGCAATGTTTGTCAATGTTGCTTAACTGAATTTTGTCGTAGTCAACACAACAATTGTTGGTTTTTCGTTTCTTTATTAAAACCCTGCTGCAACTGACGGCACCATTTTACTGCCTCTAGGTGCAAGTCAAGAAAATCAAAATCTATTAAAACCGTGATAATAGTCACAATCTATCCACTCCACATAAGTTTGCAATTATCACAATCTGTTTCCAAATTAATTTCAGCAAAAACGTATCTGGAATGATCGTATGTCAGATGTCTACTGCCCAATACGGACTTTAATGATTAGTGTGTTTGACCAAAAAATTTGCAAAGCCGTCTCTAATAGTCACAATTTCTCGAACACCAACAACTCATGACATGCGCCCAGCACATAATACAGATAATAAGTTTTTCGGTATCGTAGAGCAGACAAATTCCGAACCGCGGGGAGCATCAGCTACCTGTCTGTGAATGAACGGAGCTAGTTAGTGATGCAGTTAACATGTCTATGTAATGTTCTAGATAAACAACGAACGAACGACAACGACGACAAGAGTCCAGTCTGTCACGTAGCACAGTGCAAGTGTCCGAGGGAGGCCAGCAGCTGTCGTTAATTGCTGCTGGTTCAGAGATGATGCTCGTCTGTCTCTAAGCATCACCTGCACCCTCTTCCTCTTCCTCATCACCTTCCTCCTCCTGACAAACATCACAAACCTTCATTCAATCAGTCAACAAATTTTAACCCTTTAAAGCCCACTGTTGCCATACGGTACTGAGCGTCAGAGTGCCCGAATGTCAAAAATTACAAATGACGGCTTAACCCGGTCTGGCACAGGATGCTTTATAGCTGTACCCATATGGCAACAGTAGGCTTTAAAGGGTTAAAGGCGGCCTAAGTAACAAGCTGCTACAACAATGACCACATATGATAACAGTTAATTTTCAAGACTAAGCCAGGATATAAAGGTCGAAACAGATGCAGTTTTAGTCATTTTTCTGAAGCTGACAAGAGACAGTGCTGACGTGACATTGACCGGTAGATCGTTTCCATATGTGAATGCTGGTGACAAGGAAGATGCGACGTCTAACAACAGCGACAAATAGATCGTCGGATCTTCACTACACCAAATACCAGATGGTAATTGTGGTCTAACATCCATACACCTGCCTACAGATTGTGACTGCACATATTACATACGTGAAAAATACCTTACTGACTGAGGCAGACAAAATGTGTTTTAGGCCTTCAGAGGGGAACGGCAGTGTACCCACGCTGATTATGTGCTGCACTGTGTGCGGTGCGGTGAAGTATATGATGATGATATTGTGAAGTGTGATCATTTTTTGAGACTCTCAAATGAGATCAACAACGTTCAGTTTAGTGGAGATTTTTGCTGTGCACGTGTCACTACGAAAGTGAATCATGCAAACTCTTCACTGTACTAATCCTGACACTGTTGATGATTCAAAAATTAACAACTATGCCATGACAATTCCAATAACAATGACTAGTGTTAATTTAGAACGAAAACACTACAGCAATATTAACCATTTGATGGCCATTGTTGCCATATGTGTACAGCTATAAAGCATCCTGTGCCAGACTTGATTAAACTCATTTGTAATTTTTGACATCTGGGCACTCTGATGCTAAAGACTGGATTGGATTGAGCAGTGTTTTACGTCCCCGCAAACACAGGTTATATGGGAGACGGTTTTTACAGGTCAAACGACACTAAAGACTGAGTGTCAGAATGCCCAGATGTCAAAAATTACAAATGACGGCTTAACCCGGTCTGGCACAGGATACTTTATATCTATACCCACATGGCAACAGTGGGCGTCAAAGGGTTAAGTTACCTCGTCTAGTTCGGCACCTTCACCATCTTCATCCTCTGCACCTTCCTCCTCATCGTCACCTGTACACAGCAGCTGCAGCTCAATAAGCCACCACTAAAACAACACTGCGACGTACGTGTCGGCAGCCAACGTTTACTGTACTTACTGTGGGTTGGCTGCACCAATTTAACAGAAAACTTCACACACCTTTATTTTACAATTTCATAAATTTTTGTAGCTTTTATGTTTTTCGATTCTAATCTCTTCATTGTTTGCTCCCGTGACAAGCCGTCAACCTGGCCCAGAGCCGACCACTGTGGAGGCTGTTGATGACTAGTGGCACTGAGCAGTCCAAGCCAAGCCAACAGTGACGGTGAGTGTCAAGTAAAATGTGGTCTTGTTGGAGAACCAGACAAGACAATGTCACATCATCAATGACCAAACTTGACAGTTCACTCAACAGATAACCACTCCCATCTCCGTCTCCCATATAACCTATACTGTGTTGGCGGGGACGTAAAACACTGCACAATCCAATCCAACTCAACAGATAACGCTGCTATTAAATGACTTATCACAGCCCACACAGTACACATGAACATTATGTAAGTCGTGATCTATCAAAGAACAACAAACTCACCCTCAGGGCCTTCTTCTTCAATCTCTGACGCCTGTAAATTATCACATCATCAAGCATTTAACCTTAACATATTATTGAATAACTCAAAATAAGGCTTGATAGATGCCAGACACTAATATGAACAAAATAACTAAATACAACAGTACTGCAACACGCATCGGTTGACTGAGAAAAGGACCTGTTTGCAGTAAATGCAACAAAACAGACATTTTGAGACTAATGGTTTAGTAATGAATTTAGCAGATAGTGTGAATTCTGTAAAACATGCATTTGCTTAACAATCAGAGCCCTAGAAAACATTGAAATACTTTCACCATCTCTAGACAATGCCTCACATTTTCTATTTTTGAAAACTGTACATTTAAGAACAAGTTTTGCACAGTTTTCAAAGCAATGCAAAATAATAAAGGTAGCAAGGTTGCTACGGAACACATAACTTGAAGCTGTAAGCAAAAACCTTTGTGTTTGAGGAGAAGAAATGCTGTTCTTGGTAATACTTATGAAAAATGTGGTGAATTTTGGGGGATGGAGGGACTACCACTCATTACATATTTTAATATTTAAAAAGCTTGTATGTAGTTTTCGACTCATCGAACTGTGACAGTGAATCTAAATCCAGACAAAACTAGCAACAAGAATATACACAAGATAACTGTTAAAGACTCTATGGAAAGTCTTTGATGCAAACTGTTGCCATATGGGTACAGATACAAAGCATCCTGTGCCAGACAAGGTTAAGCCGTCATTTTTGACATCTGGGCAGAGTGCCCGGATGTCAAAAATTACAAATGACTGCTTAACCTGATCTGTCACAGGATGCTTTATGGATGGTGGTATACGGTACACATATGGCACATCAGTGGCTGTCAAAGGGATAACTAACACAAAGTGCTATAGTTACACAGCACTGACCAGGTAGTACTGCAGTGGGTTTGGCCAGATGTCGTCTTTGATAACCTCTCCTAGCTCGTCGGCACCAGCGTCGTTGTGGTCAAGGAACCAACCAAAGAACGACTCCTGATCTGTGTGCGGCCGCTTGTGTTCGCCCTTCTGACTCTGAGCAGACTTTGACTTGGTCAGATCCTGGACAATTGAAAACAATACCACTAGCTGTTTTTTTTTCCAATAAGAGGCAGCACTTTTTTTCTGCCCCAATTGTGCAGTCTACTATCTCTAATTCAGTGTGTCAAAGCTATCACCACACACATACCAAGCACAACTAGTTGACTCCATGACAAAGAATTTTAGGAGTTAACCCCACCCCACCAAAAAGGCAAAGCACCCCATAACCAATACAAAATCCTTTGAAAGCAGTCACAGAATTTGTGGCGATGACTTAATCAGCACCGGTCCGTCAATACACGGGGTTTCCTAGCCACGTCCGTGGGGCAGGGGCTGGCCCAAGAGGCCCCACAATCCAACATTTTTAACACAAAATATTTGCAATTCAACTGTTCACTTGATTTGTATGATATTTTTCAGGTTGACTGACCTCACCCTGGGTTCACCCGAACACATATTAATGGGTGTGGTGCTGAGGGGGGGTCGTCGGGCCACGACACATTATAAACAACTAGGTGTCAGTCACAGAACTTCCCAAGATGCGTTTGCTCAACATTTCACAATAACATACCTTGCCAGCATTCCAGGAAATAGTCGTTGACTTGGACGATGGCTCCCCAGTTTCATTCAGATGAAACTCCTTCGTTATACACTTGTTCTCAAAATACGGATTCTCATCGAAGTACTGCAAACGACACAACAAACACCACCAACATGACTGGCAACAGCTGTATTTACAGTACAAGATGACTGCAGAACTTATCTCTTGCCAACTGCGTTCTGCTGACACTAGAACGTTTGTCGTGTAGTTCTTCCAGTGACAACGGTCCACAAGTCTGCAACAGTCTTGCCGCCTGAACCAAGCCTGCCGTATGGACAGTTCACTTGAGACGTTCTTATTCAGTGTGCAAAGCCATGGTGTAGTGTGATTTCTGTTAAGTAACACTCAAGATAGCAATAAATGGTGTAATAACACAATGCTACTCTGCTGCTGGTTAAGTGTCAAGAAGTAACTTGCCAGTAGTGCCCATTAGCAAGCTGGTCAGCTGTAACCATTAATGACACTCCTTAGCAAACTCCTACACTTCCCATAAAATCCAGAACCCCTCCCCCAGAGTCCCAAGCTGCTTCAGAGTAAAGTCCTTCACAAACTCTATGGGCCCATAGGGTAATGCTTAACCCCACTTCATTATTTCTCAGCTGGGCATCAGCGTAAGCTACAAGACCATGGATACCGTATGTAGGTTGTGCACTGCATTCCAAGTTCATTCCTCCATTTTCACAGGTACTGGTTGGCCACTGAGTTAGCATTGCCACACAGTAGCTGTGCGTGAAGATTCTAACCAACAACTGCCGACCTCGTAATCACAAGTCTAGAACCCTACCACATGACCTGCTGTTAAATGGCCAATGTATCTTGGCAAATGTTTGAGATGTATTATAAATACTCACAAAGTTAATTTTGTAACCGGACTTAATGTCTTCGAACTCCTGGACCTCGACCTTTTTAAGGTACTGCAACGCTTCCTCGTCTTCTTCCGACAGCAATGCAGAAACCTGTACAAGCACAGATGAATAAATACTGTCAATAAAATACTTCAGCATTCAATACATACACATTACTGGCCAGTAAACCTAACAACTGTACAGCTCTAGTTTTTAGCCGACCGTACTAACGGTCGCGCTTATGCTACAGTGTTGCGTCTGTCTGTCTGTCTGTAACATTTTGTATTGGGGTCCTGTACGTGGCCTCTTCGCAGGATCATGTGATCATGCTTGCCTTCCCGTACTGTTTGTTTACTTTTCAATAAAATTCTTACAAATATTAAAAAACTAGTTTGTGATTATTGAATCGCAATTTAAAGTTAGCGAAATTAATAGTTAGAAGTGAAATTAACAAATAAATAATTAGCTGATTAGAGACGAATGGTCGATGGCGGTCTATACGTAACTTACGAAACCAGAGTTGTGTAAAATGCGAAGTGTGAAAATGCGAAACGGACGCGCAGTGCTGTATTCTTCAGCGACTACAGCCAAAGTCAATGCTAGTAGTGGTGTGATATTTCAGCCACTCACAACATGACTTGGGGGGAGTTTCATGGGCGCAATGATATCACGCAACACCACACCGGCAGCTCCGATCACACCGGCCCACTGCCTTCACAGATCTTCAAATTGTACTTAACTAGGGGCACTGGGGTTTGTTTTGTTTCAGTTTCTTCTACATTAAGCTGATCACTCACAATATAGGCCTACTATTTAGCAAACAAAATCGCTAATTAGACCTACTAGTCTGCTGTGAGGCAGTACGGTCGGCTATCCTAGCGACAGCTGGGCTTCTTGTCAGTATATACCGACAGCTGATATTTCAGCAGTTTGAACTATTCGAACAAGGAAGTGTAGTAGAATAAGCGGTTTCCTGGCCGAGTGTCGAAAAAAGGCGAACAGGATGGTTTTGTTTGTTGTATTTTGTGTCATTGTGTACTTTTTCTGAGTTGTACTTAATATGTGCATTTTGTCTTATTCTGCTGTCCTGTATTTTCCAGAACATCCAACGTAGCACAGTATACAGCAGTACAGCCTAATTGTGCTGATGTGCAATTACGAATCTACTCACTCACTTTGAACTTTTAGCCCAAATATTATATATAGCAGACTGCAAATGTCTGTTACAAGTGGCAATTAATCCTGTGCTGCCTGTGATCAGAGTGTATATCAGTAGCTACATGCAGTGTGTGTGGTCACTGGTCAGCATTCCAGTTTACCTTGGGTCAACCTTTGCTTAAAGCACTGGCTTTCACAGCAAGAACTGGGTTTCAACAAACTGTAGCTCTCTTGTGCACACAATGCAGAAAAAAACATCAAAATGATATCTGAGCTGTTGCATAATCTACAGGTAGTTCATACATAAATCATGCTATTTTTAAACAACTAACCCTTCCAAAAAAACATAACAGAATGTGATACAGGTACAGCTAGTAGTAACAGACACCTAGCAGACAAATGAACTTAATGAATTAAGTTCCTCCGAGAGAGTTAACGGTACCTGAGGATGGTTCACGAATGCTGTAACCCAGAAGTTGGGTATCTTGCTAATGAGCTCTGTGCGTTTTTGGAAATGTGGCTGCCGCATCTTGTTATACTTCTGCTCCACTTTGAGGATCTCTTCGCTCGCCTGCTCGTTGAGCCGGTCGATTTCATTCTGGACCTCGTCTATCCTCTCTATCGCGTCCTGCTGATCTTTGTCTAGCACATAATTCAACATACCTGGAATCTGGATGTCACACCATTCGTCTAATAATCACTCAATTCACCAACAAACCAACTCGACCAACCAATATTTCGAAAGCGGTAGGAGATTCATCCAAGTAAACTATATAGGAAGTTGGATATGCGCTTTTGATTGGCACCAAGATCAATGACCTTTCATGACCTTGAACTGCTATAAGTTCAAATTTACAGTAAACGACATAATTTGCGCCAATATGTGGGATGTTAAAAAGAGAAAAGCCTTTCAGCTTCAGGGGCTTTGTCTCCTGACCCCCACCAGAAGCTCTGCCCCCAGACCCCGCTGGGGGCTCTGGCCCCAGACCTGCGCTCGCCATGAGCTCCAACTGTGCACTCCAAAATTTTCCTTAGAATATTCCCTGCTTTTATGGGCCCCTTGTGCCATCTCAAACCAGATGTTTCACAGGGGCCACTAGTGCCCACCACGTCTCTCAGAGTGCCAGGCCCTCCATGCCCCCACGTAATTCGATCACTGCATGGGGAGCAAAAGTTCCACATCATTTTCGTTCTCGGGAGTGAAAGTTCCAGGGTATGAAAGTTCCACGGAACAAAGTTCCAGGGAACGAGAGGGGTTGAATACGATATCGGTACTGTCGAAAAATCGACTAACTGCTGCAGATCGATGTATAAACGTGTCCTTCATAATATTTCATACTCACAAGGTGCGAGAAATTAAGATAACATAAGAAAACACAACGGATGTAAAACTACAATTGTCAGTTTTTGCACGTTTTGTCAACAATTTAATGTTTAATGTATATTTCCGGTATGTGGTATTTCCGGTAGAGTATCTGGGTATGATTAAGTAACGAAATGCGAAGTAGTGTAATTATGTTCGCAAGGGGCGTCTACACCATATAAA
>Ga0056114_1000987_pt1 | contig 11837 bp, 5 predicted proteins | sample WorMetHERISLAND1_FD_77005 | JGI IMG/M metagenome (GOLD analysis project Ga0056114, IMG submission 77005) | Marine gutless worms symbiont microbial communities from Max Planck institute for Marine Microbiology, Germany - Olavius loisae HERON... ...
CAATACCGGCGCGTGACGGACGGACGCACGGACAGACAGACGGACAGACGGACAGACAGACACGTTGCGATCTCTATAACCCGCGCTAGCATAGCGTCGCGCGGGTAAAAATCTGGAGTAACGTTCCGTAACGTTCCAGTTACCAGTTCCGTAACGTAACGTAACTGACGGGCTCTATTGTACATTCCCGTAGCACACAACATCCATACAGCTTCAAATATTCGTACGTAAAAAGTGCCGTCTAAACTCAAAGTTCAGCAGCCGGAATTAAAAAGAAATTTAATGAAAATTAAACGAAAATGAACTTGAATCCAACATAGAGATAGAGACCAATCAATCGCCAGGCAACATCGTAGGCACTACTTCACTAATACGGAAACCTTAACAGAAATGAGTCGCGTCAACCAACCTAGGCACAACATGCACCCGAGCGTCATGTGCTGTGCTCTATACCTACATAAATACGTCAAATGCACACATACGACTCCTGTAATAAACCAACAGCAGACAAAGTAACCTTAATAATATGTTTACTAGTACTACCACGAAACTGTTAATTTTGGTATAGGAATGCGCAGGTCGAAATTACTTAGTTTTCTATGGCCATCTTATGTTTTTGTGTCATTTTTTCCTTGTACGTGCGTCTGTCACATTAATAAAGATTACTTAGACCTACTTGCTTACATAGGAACAACAGACTCAACTATCGCTGAGAAACCGCGCCCACTTTCCACAGTTTCTCTCTCCACCAAACATGGAGTGAGTGAATACCATATCTTCGTCCTTTTAGCAGTGAAAGTTTTTCGCAAATCGATAAGATCTGTAGAAATTATGAACGAATATTAAGTGGCATGGTTTTTTTTGACTCACCATGTAGAATGATAGGTCTATCAGAAAATGAAAAAGTTTGACGAGCTTAGTCGTTTCCATACAAAATCGGCGTGTGACAGACAAGGAAACGAAAGGACGGACAGACATATTGCCACTGCACAGTGCACACTCTGCGCTACTTATGCGCGTCATGCGGTAAAAATTCGCGTCGCTCCTCAACCGATACGCCATAAATGGTACTAAATAGTAATAAAACTGAAAATAAAATGACGAAATAAATATTATAAAGTGCAGAAAGGTGCTACGCGCACTACATTGGTTATAAGCCTATTAGCAATCTCATGTATATGTATAAGAATATGGCCTAATATGAGAACGTAACGAGCAGTCACTAATACACAGCAGGTCGTATACGGGGTATTGTCACAATCCGCATGTCGTCTATGTGTCTGTAACATGTAAACGGCGAAAATTTTAGGCAATTTTTCTACCTTCGAATATCTTATGGACACAGGTTCACGTTAAGTGTACAAGTTAAATAGAAGTTTGCTCCTAACTCTCTGCTTTCTCAGCGATAGCTGAGCTTCTTGTATAACACAAATTATTTCATGTGAGTTATGCGAAATTTCTGCAAATTTTATCCACGAGGGTCCAAAACGTGTTCCGTTATCAGTTATTTATTCTTGAATTGGTTGGTAAGACGCAGTGCGTACACGTTTGACGTTTTTGCCATCGTAAACAATGCAGTGCGTCGGTAAAATTGACAGTTTACAAATTTAACAGCTGATAAAATTTAAATACAGAAAGAAAGAAAGAAATGGAATCACCTTGAAGTCGTCAAAGGCCACGACGAGTGGATGCCGTTGGTTTTGTTCTGTCTCTCGGCCAGCCTCCTCCCGACGTGGTTGACTCGCCCCAGACACATCCTCGCGTCGATAGACAGCCGCTGACGGCTTATCACGGCCCGCAACGTTCTCCGTGCTCCCTTCGAGCTGACTGTCCATCGCTGGTTCCAGACGGTAGCGTGGAGTCAGATCGGTCGACGGCTGAGCCTCGGGGACTGGAGGCTGCTCAGTGTCGACGGCCACGAGTCGATGGCGAACTTCGTCAGAGACGACCGATCGTCGAGAATGACGGTTGCTCATGGGTAGCTGACGGTTACGTAGAGCTAGAGGCGGCGTTGACTGGGGCGGTACGTCGTACGACAAAACACTCGGCATCGCCGTCCGTCGCTGAACCGATGTATCATCTTCGTCGCTGCTGATGGCTAGCCTCTGGTCCTCTTCCACGGAGTCCGGCGAAGACACCGATATCTGGCGTCGTCGGCGGCTGCGACGCGGTCGAGCCAGTCGTGGCCCAGTCAGACGTCTCTCAGCGTCAGTTCCGCCACCGTCCAGTGACGGTGGATGCGTTCCGGCAGCAAGCACCATCGTCTGTGAACACAGTTCTTTCTCTTTCGATGTCCGACTATGTGGTCTTGTAGCGCACGGCGTCATTGCATAAACAGAATGTGGCTGCACGGCGGAAAGACGACGACCTGGTTGCAAGTCTGGCTGAGTGGTGTGGTGCTGTGATGGCGCCTGTCTGTTGACGTCGTTGTTCATCGGGATGATCGCTGCAACATCACGACGTCGACGTGTACCATCAACGTGGTTCGTCGTCGAAGTCCGCTCGTCGTGGTACATGACGGCGACCGTCGACGTGTCGACGTCGTTGACTGTCGACGGACGTTGAGGCGCCGCTGACACCTGCTGATCAACGGAACGTTGACGGATACGTCGCAGACGCTGTCGGCGACTCGACGTCACTGGCACCAGTGACGCCGAAGACGAAGGAACGCCGTCAGCCGTCGACGCTCTGTCAGCCGACGGCAACGACGACTGACGCACTCGATCAGCAACATATGCGCTGAGGGGAGTCACGCCAGCGACCACGGCTAAGCCAGGGTCCACCGCTTGAGACAGCGACTGCTGGCTACTTTGGTCGTCCGACAAGGGCTGCCGCGACCGATCGGATCTCTGTCTCCGACGTCTGGACGTCGTCTGGCTGTCGCGGCCTGAGTGTCTCGATGTCGACGTCGAAGGCGGTGATGACGCTGCATGTCGTGAGTACGTCATCTGTGCAATATCTGCTGTCATATCAATGCAATAATTTATCAAGCAGTCGGTGATCCCTTTGTTCACTAACCATCGTCGGATGTTTACGAACGTAGGAGTTTCACTGTGAAATGGCACAGTCATTGTCATCAGCGAAAAATTTGACAGGTTTAGAAAAGATTGGCTTTGTTGATGGTTGCGGTGGGCATGGTTTGAAAACAATAGTTTATTTTGACCCTTCTTTTTTAACTACAACGTGGGCCAAAAAAACATACATTCATTTACGTGTTATAATTTGACAAATGTTCAATAGACTAAAAGTGTTCACCAAATATTCAGGCGGCTCAGGAGACTAAATGTTGATGTTAGTTTACATTTACCCGAATGAAGTGTTGCATGTATTTGGCTAATAATTCACGTAGAGCGCATCTGTTGAATCATTCTACAATAGACAGTCTGGTGCCATGGGCCACACAATGGGTCTAACCACCTCTACAGTATAGAATAATCATAAATTTGCCAAACGTGTTGGGTTGAATTACTCACATCACAACCGCTGAACGTTAGAAGCAATAACTTTTGTTGAAACTTAGTGGCGTAGTGGTTAACGCGCTGGCATTCGCTGGGTTCGTGTCCCGGCCCTGCCACTATTCTACTGGGTAGCAACCTTGGGCAAGTTGGTTACTCGCACTACCCTTTCCTCAGTCCTCTCAGCTCCAAGAAACTCAGGGATATTCGGACTGGTCCGATTTAACGGCTTAACTGATTGGGTGCGTTAGATTAAGCAAAATGGCTGTATATCTAAAAGCTTTAGAACGCACTATAAAATAATCTCAATTTGAATTTTGAACTTGAAGTAATAACTTCGAGCTAATTTTAAAACAGCAAACAAATGCATATATGTCACGTCTGCATCTTTTAGTCTCCTGAACCTCCGGAAAACCTCTTACTGTACAAAACGATAGCCTAATTATAACACATGAGTAAAACTACGTTTTTGGGCTGCGACATTAGGTTTTTGAGCATATTTAAGTGAGTAAGCGACTAAGTTAGTTATGCCTAGTTATTCAGAATACTACACATCGGCGCTAATACATCAGAAAACTGCCACAGCGGCGCTTCTTGGTGATTTCACTGGTGTTTTCAGCTTCTGATGGTTGTTATTGTTATACGGTCGGTACACGGAGGGCAAAACTCCGCTCTTCGGTTGACGTTAGTACCCGTAATATCTCGACCGAAGGTGCCTGCCGTGGACGATTTCCATACGGACGCAGAGTTCCTGTAAGTATATGCTGTGAACCAATTTCCATACATGTACAGCGGTCTTAAAACAAACTACAGTATTGTTCGAGAATTTGGAGCTATGTGACACGGAATGACTTCAACAGTGTCTCGAATGTGGTAGTACAGATGTATAACGTCTGATATTTCTATAATAATGTTATGTAGATGGTATGTGCATTAGACACTGGCCTTCGAGAAGCTTTCAGTAACTGAAATGACCTTTCAAGGTCGCATGTGGTTCGACGTAGAACATACATTTTCCTATTAATGTTCAGTAGTACATATGGCTCTATGTTGCACGAGACACAGCGACTTATATCCCACTTGTAGACCTACTTACGGCCATAGTTAGAAGTAATCCGGTCAGAATTTCGTAACAGTGTTCAGTTCTCAGGGAATTAGAACAAGGACCAAAATAATTTGGCGAAAGAAGACATCGCTCACTGGGTGCACAAGAACCCTAATTTTGGGAAAGAGGAGGTGGCCAGCGACAATACCACTCGAAAGAGCGATGCTGGTTTCCTATACTGTAGACTCTCCATTGTGACCAGTGCGCTATCCCGAACCATTCAGTTGCAATTTGCGATCGAATGTTTCCGATGCACAAATCAACAGGGGTGTGTCAATTTGGGGCAACATTTGGCGGGAAATGGCTCGAACGATGTTAACCAAATTTTAACACGATCGGGGAGACACATATGGGGCTGTCGTGTGCACAAGAAATCATGTCGATATTTTCTGCTGTTTAAGAAAAAAGCACGAACGTGACAGACATGCAGACAGAAAAACAGACCACGGAATGGTAACATAATCGCAATAGGCGAAATAATAATAAGGATGGCGCTGTCAGATAGTGAAAGAATTTTGACAATTTGTAGTCATTTTGACACAATACCGGCTTGAGAGACAGACAGTTTGCGACAGCGCATACCGCGGTATTGAGTTCAATTTATTAACTAGAGCCGTGCTGTCGCAAGGAAACCGCGCGATGCAGCGTGTTTTTCCTACCCCCAAGGACTCTGTATGTTATTTGTTTCAGCTTACGAAAGGTCAAGGCCGTTATATCACTGGCAGTCATTTATCGACTAAAAGCAGAGTGAATGTGCAACTAAAAATAAATAAATAATAACATCATGACGCACGTGTTTCGAAACGGAGTGCATAATGGCCCTTCAAGGTCATCCAAGGTCGTTGATTTTGGCATCAATCGAAAGCGCGTATAGGACTTCCTATTGGTGCTCAATAGTAGCCTTAGTCCTATCTTGCCGCATTTCAGAGGTATTAGATATTTTGTACATCGAAGCCACTTTTCCGTACCCCACCCATATTTTAGCCAAAATTTCGGAGGTGTTTCTCTTGGAGTAGATCCGTGATATTGGGGTCTGCGGAGAGCGAACTATTTACGGAGAGCGAATTATTTTCGAAGTATTCCAATCTATGTGATCACGACACGTCAACGTAACGGACAGACGGACAGGCGGGCGGACAGACGACTTGCCGTAGCAATACCGCGCTCTGCGTAGCATCGCGCGGCAAAAAAGAAGGACCAAGAAGGTCACTAACACTGCCACAGTAGTACATGATGCATACGATGTATAAACAGCAGAAATGTGCATAAAACAGTAAACTAATAACAAAGAGAGAACTGTTATAAAATAACACCCTAAATAGTAAACTCTGTCAAACGAGAAGAAAAATCATGTTAAAACTATTAACAATTTCGACGATATGTTTAAGCATTTTGACACGATGGACATACAGACATCTTGCGGAAGCTACATGTAGTCTGTAGTGAATTATGCAGAGTATCGCACTGGTGAAGATTCAAGGTCTCACTAGACCAAGATTCTTAGGTTACAGTAACATGCATTAGTTTTGTATAAGATCGCAGTCTAATAACAGAAACAGAACAGAAATCTCTACTTTCACTAGACTAGACACTAAACTCGCTGGGTTTGATGCACAGACATTGTGCCTGTGCCCACAAAACTCACGCCACCAGTCTTGCGAATGTTTATAGTCGTTACTGCGTCGCCAATAAATTAATAGTAAACAGCTGGTCCACCACCAAACGTTGCGGCGCATTAGCAAGCGACTGTGACTGAATGTGCTGACGTGGTTCCATAGCAATGGATGCAGGTTTACACGCGACAGCCTGGTCACAAATCTGTACAAAAGGTTTTCGTCGTCGGCTGGCAATAACTAAAGTAGCAAAACCGAGAATCAACTCAAGATCAAGGATATGCGATCTAAGACCAAGATTTTGATGATCAAGACGAAACAGCAACATTCGAACACTTTCAAAACTGAGTCTTAAGATGTTTTCAGATCATGACTCAAGTCTGTCGAGAAGATCAAATCCGCAGTAGACCAACAAAGCATGACATGACTGACTTCACGGATCTTAACTTGTACTAAATTAAAGGGGCACTGGCGTTGTTTGTTTTACTTTCTGGCTACGTGTGCTAGATTAAGCTGAATACTCAGCTTTCGAGTCCACGTTAAACTCTTCTATCGTATCGAATCGTAGCGTATGATACTACAGTACGACAATGGTGGCAAGTGTCATCAGCCAAAAGAAACATTGTTCAATGTTCACTGATTGTCCACAGGCCTATTTGACTGCTGCATGGATGAAAACAAGCAGACGGTCTAGGTTGACTACAATCTGAGCATATTTGGGCGAATTATCATCCCAGTCCCACTGTGGCTGAGAATACGTTGTTCAGTTACAAAACTTGTTGACGCTGAGAACATCCTTTTCATCACGTCGTTGCTTCTTGCAACGTTGAAGTTTGACAGTTCTTACGTCTTTGACTTCTAGACCAGTTCTTGATATGAGAACGTCGAAGACAAGTCAAGAGCAATCCGGCGAAATGTGTCCTTTAGATGGTCTCTCAAATTACTGTTAACAATAAGAAAATATGATAACATAAATTTAACGCTAATAATAACGCTTTGTTGCTTCGTTGACAAACGTAACGATTTAGAAGTTGATAACCAAACAACAGGCATAAGCTGCCAAGCAAGACAGCACTGTACAATACAACACAATGAACCGGTAAGAGCAGGCCTTAAATACAAAAAAAACATAACATATGGACCAGTACGGGTACTATAAGCTGCCATAATACAAGCGCTAGGTTTACCATGACAACTAATTAACTGCAATCGAAACAACGAACGCACGCAACGTAAGATAAACTCATGAATATTATTTACAAATTCTGCCCATCACTCATTTTTCCCCAGCACCGTGATTCGAACATTCACCAGACACGGCGTATGAGATCAGACTATCCAGTAGTGCTTTGCACGCAAAAACAAAATGAACCTGCCCCAAATATCGGCCAAAAATAAAGAAACTTCCACTCAACCAGATAAATGACAGCGCGCTGCAAAAACCTGTACCGATTTTGCTGTTGCATGTCATTTAAAGTCAAAGATATGTCTAAAACAGTCAACCTGTCATTAAGCCAATTCCTTGATTTGACCGAAAGTAAATCCAAAAAATATCCGCAGCATTCCCCAAAGTCCTTCCTATGCGCGACGGATTGTTGCGTCATATTCGATAGCTTTAAACATAACCACAGTCAGTAAAACTTAAATGTCTGGAGAGCTACACATGGATCACGCGAGGACAGAAAAATCCAACGAATGTACGTTGGCTGTGGACTACATTGAACTGAACAGTATTCCAACATATGATTATCGATGGCCATGCAAGATGGTCGGATGACAATTACGCCAGGGGACGGACAGGTTCGCTATATCGTCCTATCGCTATCACCAACCTCTGACACCGGTTCTCTGCTCATCTGGTTGCGACACGGACGCCTGCGACGTAGTTGTTGGTGAGCCACTGAAGCGTTCACTCATCGCGTGAGCGCGCTCCGCGCTCTCCGAAGCCTCCCCGACAATCGTGGCCGCCTGCTCCGCTTTCCGGCGGGCAACTCTTCGTCTGCAGTCAGCACAGTCAGCGATATCTCGTGATGAAGAACTGATGATATTCGATGTTCGCAAAAAGTTTTCTTCAACGACTAGAACGGCAGAGTTATTAAATCATCATCATCAACGAGCTTAGTAGACTGAAGATTTTCGAAAAGGAGTTAACATCTCGAACATCAGCATAAGTTTCTGCTGTTTAAATGCTTTTGGTACTGGTAGCATGTGCGCGACACACTGGAAAACATTTCGGTTTGGTTTTCACGTAAATCGATGCACTTGCAGCTAAGATATGTGTGCCAAGAACGCTTTACAAACTTATTCTCAGTAACCTTCTGACCTCATTTTGCTGAAAATTTCATGCTGATATGTCGAACGGTTCAGAAGTTAGCGTGTTAATGGAAAACACACAGACACTCAGACACAGACACTACTGAAAACATTACTACCGTCGCTGCATAGTAAATATGTTGGCAGTCAACATTAGCCTACGTCTACTTTTACCTCTCTCCTTTGGTGTGGCGACTTTACGACTTCCAGCGCTGAGGTTGTTCAATTAACGGCCCAGTGCGTGTCCCTAATGTTACGGCAGTTACTTTAACTTATTAGAGGCTCTTGGCAGTGTCGTAAACCGTACAACAATAGATGGTCTCATAAGGTGGGATACAGAGACATTAGCTGGACATTTCCCAAAGAAATAGTAGAAGATTTCCTTGTCTTCTCCACATGCTTGGCGGACTGGAGGATCAGTTCTGAGTTTCATTGTGATCGCTGTGTGAGCAGTAAACATGTTTGTAGTTGACCACTAATTGAAATCGTTGGAGTGTTTGACTTCTAATTAATGACAGAACGTATTCATTCATTCATTCATTCATCTTTATTTGCTCAAAAATTTCAATAGAACACAACAGAAAGCAACAGAACAGAGCTGGACGAAAAGGTTGTTAAACAAAGACATTCGCCCATGAACAACATACTAATAATAAAACTAATGATGATAACATAAAACGAGAAAAATCGACATTGCATATAGTTGGTCTAAATGATGACAATGACGTAAAACTGACAGTTGGTGGCAGACTGTTTCAGAGATTTATAACACGTTCAGTATAAAAATTTTGCCGCACATCACTGGTACATCGAGGCTTGAACGATTTATAAGCATGTTCAAGTGTAGTTAAGGTAGGGCTGAACTCGAAAAAATCGTTGAAATTTACACAAACCAAACCAAAAATTAGTAGATGAACCTGGCGGAAGCAACATCAGCCTTGAGTGCGGCGGTCTCAGCGGCTTTCTCTGCCTCGGCAACAGCGTAGTTGGTGAAATCCTGAAGCTTCCCAAACCGCATCGCGAATAACGGCGCATCTTTCTTGATCTCCTCTACCAGTACGTTGTTCTTGTATCTGCCCTGCTCCTCGGGCCGACCGTCAGAGTAACTCGTCGATCCGAAGCCAGATCTCTTATCGTTGTACCTGACAGTTGTCCACAAACAACCGCGAACTAAATATCATCTACTATAAAAAGTGGTATCATTGTATTTCTGATCAAGTACAGCGTAATTATTTGCTAAACGTCTTATTTTCTGTTCTGTCACAATGTCACCTATACTAGAGCATGGACATAGATAGCTACTTATCATTGTTTTATGCTTTTCTGATTTACAATATCAGCTATGAACATGCAGCTGCTATGAAACATGAATTATTGTACATTATTCGTCAAACCTTGTTACTGACAAGGACTTGGGGGCATCAAAGATCAAAGAGTTACATAGCCAAAATTTGGGGAAAATACAGCATATATAACACATAAGACTATTTACAAACAAAACATGTAAAATATTTAAAACAAGCAAACGCTGTGCCCGCCCGAGTCCAAGATTTGCGAAGGCAGTCCAAATGGAACCAGAAACACTACAAAGGAAAGGATTTATGGAACAGATGGGTTTTAAGGTTTAGGACGCACCGTTTAGCCACAGTACATACGTCACAGATGACAGACAGACAGACGGACGAAACACTGCAGCATAAGCGCGACCGTTGGCTAAAAACTAATAGGAAATCACACTGCAATTTAATGAATAAAGTCGGTAAACCTTGAATGACCATCGGACCCCAACAATTTAGAACTTTCGACTGCGTTAACTGATCTTGGACTTGAGCCGGACTTACTGAGCAGTGGCGTTTGTTTGTTTTAGTTTCTTTTATTTTTTGTTTTTGGTTACGTGTGCTAGATTAAGCTGACCAACTCAGCTTTTCAGTCCACATTAAACTTTCTTTCTTTCTTTCTTCGTGATATCGCCAAACTTCAACATCAACAAGCTGAAGACTCTTGATCATACTGTATCATATCGTAACTAATTTTAAAACTTAGTTTAAATGTTAAATTTACGATGTCACGAAACATCGCACCGCGCGCACCGCACTACTAGTAGACGCGAACGGCGGGTAACTGGACGTTTCGCCCCTTCGTCAGTTCGCCCATGGACGTCTAGGTTTCCTGCTCAGTGCTTAATGCTTATTCAGTTAAAACCCACATGATCATTTCCAGGAGTATACTAGCCCTCACCACAGATAGTCGCGCCATATTTCAGTGCGTTGCGCGCGGTGCGGTGTTTCGTGAATTAAATTTAAGGTCGTAAGCGACTTTATGGCAGTGGTTGTTATTATTTTGACCGGGTATAAATCTTGTTATACTTCTCCTTGTCCTTGCCCTTGCCGTCGTGGTACTCACCATTCTCCGGCATATCTGACTCCGTCCGTTCGCTGACTGATGCCGTAGCCACAACGCTTGTCTGACCGCCAGTCGCCCATGTACGTCTCAATCAAGTCGTCTGAGGGAGCCTGTAAGAGGAGGTCCGCGGCCGAACTAGGCCTACTAGACAGTGACGTGGCACTTGTTACCTTCAGTCGCATCACACAACGTACGCATTGTACAAGTACATCGTTCATTTCATTCACATACTAAATCAGAAACGCGTATCCGCTCAGAAGCTGTACGTGGCTGCCAAAATTTACCACTGTGTGGTTGCTCAAAGGCCATTAGAAACGACTCCATAGAGAAAATAAAAGTTCCTATTACGTTCAGTAGTAACCGTGGCTCTATCTTGCATCATTTCGTTGATACAACGACTACCGGTAAAAATCTCGAACTGTTATTTAACGCCACCGTTCACGCAGAGCGACATTAAGTCAAGTCAAGTCAAGTTTATTTTTCAATAGCAGAATAAAGTAGACTGCTAAATTACACAACACAAAATTATACAGTGCAATATACACACACCAAAACTATACAAATAAAGTCCAGGACTAAATACACAGAAAAAGGTAAAAAAAACTTGAACTGAAGATGTAAAACGTTTTGTTCTGGTAGCTGGCCGAGGATATATAGCTGCAGATCGTAATCTAGAAGTGCTAGAATCTAATAGTGCTATCTGTTTGTGGAGGTAACAGGGAAAGAATACAAGAGGAAGGGTGAGAGATAGACCTGAAAAACCGCTTATTAGCATCTTCACGGCGAGAGTGAAGAGATGCAATTTGGGCATAGCTCAGTGCGAAAATATATGGCATGCCAACGGTAACAGGATAGATGATAGGGATGGCTCGACGCTGTACAGCTTCCAGACTTTCGCATTGAGTCTTGGAAAGACTGTGATGCCAAACCACTGAACAGTACTCCAAC
>Ga0056114_1000988_pt1 | contig 11837 bp, 8 predicted proteins | sample WorMetHERISLAND1_FD_77005 | JGI IMG/M metagenome (GOLD analysis project Ga0056114, IMG submission 77005) | Marine gutless worms symbiont microbial communities from Max Planck institute for Marine Microbiology, Germany - Olavius loisae HERON... ...
CGGACAGACAGACACGTTGTGATCGCTATTACCCGCGCTAGCATAGCGTCGCGCGGGTAAAAACTAAAGTTACAGGTGATTTCAGAGACAAAAACACAGACACTGTGAGTTCACGAATTATTAGCATATGAAATAACTGCAAAGGTCAATCAAAGCACTCAACAGTGGCACTTTTGACGGATCACATTATGTCTTACCAGCAGTCCGTTCTGACCATTTCTCTACCGTCTACCATTTCCAATACACTATCACTTATTCTTACTGCCTTGGCCATCAACAGCACTTTAACTTCAATTCATTTTACAAAATTTAGCTTTATCGCCACACGATTGCAGGGCACAGCTGACGATGTTCACTAACATTAAATGCAGGAAAATGGGAAAATTAAACTAGCAGCTTCAAGATTACTCAGTGACATTAGTAATGGCACTGTACAACAGATCTTTACAGTCTCTGATATAAATGTAAACAAAGTAACTGATACAGCACTTATGTCAGCTGTAATTATTTTAGTAGACAATATGCATTATATTTCAAGACACTAGCTCTTTGAAGGTTAGCAGTCACCACAGTAAAATGACTTTTAAAGGTCATTCAAAGTCACCACAACCACCTGTGAGATAAATATGGCTCCATTTTGCATCACATCTGAGATACAGAGAGCAAATTTCCCACCTGTAATTAAGGCTCTACTAGGAGGATTTTCTGATTTGGTTAACTGAACAGTAGAATGATGGGTCTAGCAGGCAGTGAAAAGTCTGACGAAATGTTTAACCACTTTGACACAACACATGGAATGTGACTAACAGACAGACAGACAGATAAACTGACAAACAGAATTCCCATAATCATTGATATATCTAGTATGCAGAGCACTGCTATGCAGACACAATATAATGTATGCTGTCAATACCTGTATAATGAGATAGTAAATAATTAATTAGAAGACCATTTTGGGTATCAAAAAGACATGCTACTTCTATATCTCCAGAACGTTTCCTCCGAGTGTTTGACGAACAATCAGGTGAACATGTGAGACAGTTCAGTTCAGTCTGCTCTCACGTAGTTCTCAGAGCATGAAGGCCTGGTTGTACAGGTAGGCCAGGTTGTACAGGTGAGTGTTCAGTCCACCGGTAAACTGTCAATGACTGATGGAAGGAGATCAAAGAAGTAAAGGGAAGAGAGTTCCAGATAACAGGAGACTCCACTAGAATAGAGCATCAGCACAGACATGTAGGGTGACTTGTAGTGAGAGAAGTCGTTAACCTGTCAACTGACGAATGTCTTCACCGTATCTACGGAGAGCCTTCTTCAGGACTTTCTGTCCAGTTTCCACAACTTCCAAATAACGCAACTCCGTCTCGTTGACAATATCAACCGTCTACAACAAATTACACACAACAACCAACTGAAGCCGTGAAATGTGTGGTTCAGGGTTCAAAACCACCACTGTTCATCAGTATCTCCAAGTCATATCACAGATGCTCTGACTGTCAATTGTGCTGCTGAATTCATCATGGATCGGTACAGCGTTGAGAAGTAGGCAAGCTGTAAAACACAGACGGCTGTCGCTATTACTGTGGAATATGGGATCAGTGTCTCAGACTTCTAATTTCAAATATGTTCCAAAGTCAACTTCGTTCAAATTAGACAATGTACAAACTTTACATATATTCAGTTTACAATCCCAAATGATAGCCCATGTACTACACATACATACACTGATTCAGCATTGTCAGAGGAAACATCATTCAGTCACAGAAATCACACAAATGTATATGTAAATAGACGTATAGGCAAACGCTGTGACTAACTGATGACACTAACTCGCTGGACATGTCTTGACAGTTCTGGATAAGCTTCTCCCTGCAACAGATACATAACTCTCTCTCGCTCTCTGCCTTATATCTACAAGCAAAATAATAGACAAAACCACAGAGATAACAAGTATCCATCGACAGCTGTGGAAATGCAGCATTTGATACAATGAAATAAAACATAGAAATATTTGAGCTCAAAGCAAAGTAATGTAAAATTAAAACAAAATAAAACTAAAATAAAAACTTAAGCAAAGCTAATTTTAAATATAATGAAATAAAAAAAATTAAGCTGGAGAAGCACAGAAAATTAATTGCCTCATAACAAGATGTAACAGTATAACAATATACGATAATTTGTCAAACCTAATAACACCTTTTCATGAACCTCACAGCTTGTATTCGTTTAAGCGCAAGCTCAAAACACTGTTTACTTTATGTCTTAATGACTGATTATCTGTTTTTACAAACTTCTGTAATGCATTCCCGGTCCAGTGCCGAGTACGGAGGGCATAACAACCGCCACTTACTTACTTAGTTACTTACTTAATTATTCGTATTATGAAATGTAGAAAAAAGCACCCAGACAAAAGTGCAAATGTAAGCATGCATCTATTGTAAAATATAGAACAGAAATTGTGAGAACTGACCAGAGAGTCGACAACTATAGGCACGAGGTGACCAATCATGCCTACTGGAGCACCAAGGACGTTCACGGCCTGATGAAGACAGCTGTACATTAGCTGCCTCAACTTACCCCTACACAACAGTACCACTTGAGTATTATGTTATGATATCACGGGACGTCATCAAACAAATATATACAAAGAATCTAGCAAAAGTGAGTAGCAGTAATAGCATACAAAGTAGCCGTGCACAAGATGAAGAGAACAGTCATAATATGATACAATACGGTATGATACAATAGAAGAGTTTAACGTGGACTCTAAAGCTGAAGTGATCAGCTTAATCTAGCACATGTAAAAAAGAATAAACTAAAACAAACAAACACCAGTGTCCACTTAGTTCAGTACAGGTTCAAGATCCGTGAAGGCAGTCCAGAAGGAACCAGAAAGACTATGGAGAAAAGGATTTGTGAAAGAGATGAGTTTTAAGGCTGGAGTAAAAGGCCAAAGAAGTAACAGATGGTGAGAGCAAAGGTGATGACTGTGATGAGGTGATATGTGCAGGTGAACCAGGAGGAGAGTGAACAGAATGAGGTTGACGGAATGAAGAAGGGAGCTGATTCCACAGGTAAGGTGATGCATATGTGAAAGAGTGGTTAGTGATTTGTAATGAGGAAGATACGGATGGTTGACTGGAGATGACATTGAATGCAATACACACAATAAACAACTTCAAAACGTCTATCCAATGATCGTCCACACTAGTCTGTGCAGTGGCTTCATTCATACAATGTTATCACATCACAATAATACGTCTCCAGCCGATAAGGGCTGTTTGCCTCGCCTAAACAGGCACATATCTAATAAACAAAGACAGTTACAGGCTAATTCATCTACTCAATACTGATCATGTATCACTCACTACATGTCCCTATGCAGTTGGCCCACACGACAGCATACAATTCCTAGATACTACAGCAGCTGACTGTATACTGGCTTGGCATAGACCAGCAGAATTACTAGGACGGTGCTCATGGGTCAACGTGTTAAGAAAGAAAACCATAAATATATAAGCTAGCTGAGAACATCGACACATCATGACGTATGACAATTTCAGAATTCATTTAGGTAGCTTGGATGGTTTTTCTTTAACATTCTTTCTAATCTGTACTCGTAGCAGTGTGATGGTGGATAGTTCTATAAGCAAGGCACGACGAGTGTCTTGGGTACTAATTAAAACCCTTTGACACCCTCTGTTGCCATATGGGTACAGAGCTGTAAAGCATCCTGTGCAAGACTGGGTTAAGCTGTCATTTGTAATTTTTGACATCGAGCACTCTGAACGTCAGAGTGCCCGGATGTCAAAAATTACAAATGACGGCTTAACCCGGTCTGGCACAGGATGCTTTACAGCTCTACCCATATGTCAACAGTATGCGGTTAAAGGGTTAATACAGACAACCGTGCACACTGCGTTCACTTACCCCGACCCTCGTCGACTGGGCACGAGACCGTCACTGATAGCAACTGTCATCATTCTCACATGATCAGCTACGATACGATACGCCGTGTCGACAAGACCCCTCTCGTCCTTATCAACAGTACCAGCGTACGGTGGACAACGGCACTCCTACGACAGATTATTAACAACAGTACACTAGTGCATTTCTATGAGACAACATTACTAGCCCTACAAACGTTCAGCATCTTTTATCACTGCGTGCCTAAAGTCTGACTCAACACTTGTACGTTCAGTCGCTGAGTTTGGTATTCTTGTAGGCCGTTGTGACTCTATACTAGGCAGAAACATGCTGCTCTGCTGTTCACATTTTGGGTGGAAGTTTGATGACTTGTAAGTGGCAGTATTTTGACCTCAGTAATGGCTCTTTGTTACACAGACACCATGGGCCGGTCAACAGTTGCGATTAATATACGATGCAGTTTTTATCCGAATTATTAACACTCGAGATGATGTTTTTAGTATGCAGTTCTCTGACGGTGTGATGCTATCACGGCATGAGTTGAACGCTATTGTGTTGTATATAACGAAAGACAGGCAAACTTGAATTTTTTTGTATACTTGTATTTTTGTATTCTTGTATTGTTTACTTTAATTGTGTACGCTTATGTACGATTCTATTTTAAATAAATAAATAGTCCGAAATGCATGAAGTAAGAAAAGAGGGGAGTGAATAAGTACAGAAATGCTCCATGTCATCCATCTATTTGTGGTACAATGGTAAAGTCTATCCGGTAATGTAATAGATCAACACTGCTACAAATAAACTTCTTTTGTTCCCACGGAAAAATGAATAAAATAAGTCACTGTCGAACATAAGCAAGTAACAGTGTAATAAGTTTTGGTGAAAGTCTCAGCATAGATTCAGAAAAATATTTCAGTTCAAATGAATACGTGACTGAGTGAGTAGTGGCATATCAGCAAAAGTAGGCTACAAGGTGCCAATGACATGGGATGTTCCGGAAAATTATCAGAATAACATTATATACTATAACATAACAAACAATTGTATACGCAAAGTAGTAGCTCAAATACTAATAATCTTTCAGATGCGAAAGATGATAAACATAACAGAATAATAACAGCTGCATGATTTCTATTATATGACATTGCTGCATTGCCTCAGAATAAATTACGAGCCTAAGATTTAGCTAACTATATATAACAAGTAATATGTAAACAAGAAAGCAAAGCTATCAACGACGAAAACGTTTACAGAACTCTTCCAACTAAAGATAAAGATATGAAGTAAGTTTACAAAATGATGAATGTCCACGTTAAATGTGGACTAATGTTAACACAACAGCTGTAGTGCACAAAACATACCTTACTAATAGCAGCGAACAAGTCAGCAAACAGGTCTGTATCATAGCTGGACGTCTTTCCCTGAAGGACAGCCGTTAGTCGTTCGAGACCCATACCAGTGTCGATGTGTCGAGACACAAGATTCAGTAGAGATCCATCAAGTTGCCTGCACGATCAACAGGCTGAGCTGTGACTACAGTCATATCAGTCAGTCACTGTCATCTCATACATCGTCCAAGCAGCACACTCCGTCTCCCATATAACCTATACTGCGTTGGCAGGGTCGTAAAACCATGCACAATCCAACAAAAATGTATAAATTAGGCTGTAACGCAATTAAAATTTAAAAATTAAAACAATATCAATACTGCCATAAATAGGCTAGATCAGTAGCGTAACTAGCAATAAACAGGGAGGAACAACTAGCCTCCAATGGACAACATTGGGGACAAAGATGGTCTCACCAAATTTGTTACTGACATCAACATTTACAGTAATATACATGGCAAGTTGACAGCACTGTTCCACAGGGATGGGGGAGCATGTCATTACTGGGTCTTGAAAGCTGCATTCTGGTTGCTTTTTAAAACAGAAAATGTCACGTCATCCACTCCACTCCTATTCCATCTGGAATTTCGGGAGGATCTCAATGGAGCAGATCGGAGCTTTACCACCCGGTAGTGAAGACTAAAATTAATGTGTAATTATTTTCAACAAATTCAACAACATGCATAATCCCAGTACACCAACATAACTGAGAGGCGGAGACAGACGACTTGTCATAGCATAACTGCACTCTGCAGCGCATCGCGCGGTAAAAAATCAAAACCAGCTTTCACCGCTGCACCAAGCGACTGCTACTTTGCCTACATGTTACATAAACTCATTTGTTAAAATGCAAGCATACAGTCAGCACAAGCACACACAGACACACACACGATGTGACAACGCCAACACATGACAACACACTAATTATCAATATCTACCGTAGTGATGTTTGGCAGCAAAATTTACATAAGACCACACCATTCAGTTTTCAATGCAGAAATATGTTACGTACCTATCAAACTGCATGAAGACCAAGTTCCATAGCTCAATAACATCAGATGAACCCGCGTTTACTAGACCGGCAGATCTCTCAGAACAACCATGACGGGCAAAGTGTATCTCAGTGCACGGCCCACAAGGACCGGTTTCGCCCATCATCCAGAAATTATCCTTCAATCCATACGGCAAAATTTTCTCCACTGGAATTCTACATAAAAACAAAGTTACAAAAACTGTACAGATCAAAAATCAAAAAATTCTTTTCCTTTTGTTAAGAGTTTTTGACAGACATGCACAGCTAAGACAGAGCAAGAAATGCACACACTAAATTCATTCAGTCAACCCTTTGATGCCCTCTGTTGCCCTAACGGTACAGCTATTAGGGCTCAGACAGGGCTGAGCGTCTGAGTGCCCAGATGTCAAAAATTACAAATGACAATTTAACCCAGTGTGGCACAAGATGCTTTATAGCTGTATCTATAGGGCAGCAGTGGGCATCAAAGGGTTAACTAACATGCGTAAACGTGAGTTAGTGTTGTATAAACAGACGAACCCAGTGCTTCTCCAGATATCTCTGCACTCCAAATCCGGCTCCAGTCCAAGTTCTTCACAACCGGCGAAGTATGTCACATACAAGTGGCTGGCTGGCAGTCGGTAGACTCTAGTCAGCAGATCCCAAGCCATCTTGCATGCTTCTTTCTGCACAAGCATCACTCCAGCTCCTCAGCTTAATATCATCTTATCATGTGGGAATCTACCCAGATATCCAGAGGTCTTAGACTTTTTATCACCAGACTCATAAATCACATAAAACACTTATTAGGCAACATCGCTGAAAAGTGATTTCACCTATTGGTACTAATGTTACCGTTCCGTGGTCTCTGTCTGTCTGTCTGTCACGCTCATGCATTGTGCTCAAACAGCAGAAGATATTGATACGGTTTCTTTTGCATACGATATCATAGCCCCATATCTCTCCCAGATCGCGTTAAAATTTGGATTACATCTGTCAACCCCTTCTTCCCCAAATTTTGCCCAAAGTGACCCACCCCCTGTTCATTTGAGCATCAGAGACATTCGATGGCAAATTGCGCCTGAATAGTCAGAGATAGTGCAATGGTTATAATAGAGCCTATATAAAACCACCATCGCTCTTTCAAATGGTACCATCACTCACCCCTACGACCTCCTCTTCACCCAAGATGGGATCCCAAATGCACCCAGGACCAACTTCGTGACAGGTACTGCCATCTGCCGAATATGATAGAAGATATCGACAGGATATCTATTGCATAAGACATTATGAGCTGAAATTTGTTGCCTTTTACCAAAGTAGTTTGGCCACTATTATAAGACTGCTTGTACTCAGCGTGAAAAAAACAACCAGTGAACGTGCCAAAATCACAGACATAAATAAAGATAATTAAGTGTCTGGCTCACGCATGTCTAATGGAAGACTGTTCCATCTGAAGCTTAACCCACAATGAAACGATACAACACAATATGATAGAAGAGTTTAACGTGGGCTCAATAGCTGAGTATAGAGCTTAATCTAGCACACGTAGCCAGAAACTAAAACAAACAAAGCAGTGCCCCTTTAATTCAGTACAGGTTAAGATCTGTGCAGTCAGTCCGGAAGGAATAAGAGTGACTATGGAGGAAAGGATTTGTGAAAGAGATGAGTTTTAAGTCTGGAGTGGAAGGTAGAGGCAGTGATAGGTGATGAGAGCGAAGGTGGTGACTGTGAAGAGGTGATATGCACAGGATGAGACAACAATGAATGACAATGCATCACACTCAACACATTACAGATCACTAGGGGCACACTCTTCTCCCAGCCTTATTAACCAAACACTTGACTGATATTAACAAAGCTATTAAACATAACTAGAACCAATTAACACACAAAAAAACTAACCAAACATGCATTAAAACTTTTATGCACAGACTAAAGGAAATGAAACTAAAAACCACAGTTAACAGGAATCCAACCATCAAACAAATTGGCCCTATGGCACAGGCCACAGAGCCAACATATTTGGCAACTAGCAAACTATCTATTCATCAGTTTAGGATGTCAATGTTATATGTCATTCAGGTGCCCTGACCAATGTCGACTATCAGAAATAATGACTTGACTATGTAACTGGAGCTAATTATAAACAAGACATATCACTCTCATCATTCTTATGTCTCTTTCCTGATGTCACTTACATCAGCTGGTGTCGTGGCAGAGATCCTTGGGAAGATGAGATCAAACCAATTCAACAATCAATCAAGAATTTTTAAGGTGGCCTAAGAAACCACCAGGACGACAGAAAGACACAAGGAAACAGTTAATTTATAAGACTAGGCCAGGGTATAAAAGTCGAAACAGATGCAGTTTTAGTCATTTTCCGAAGGTGTGCAGAGATGGTGCTGAGGTTACATCGACAGGTAGGTCGTTCCATGTGCGAGCGCCGACGACAAGGAAGGCGCAAAGTCAAATAGTAGGCAGTCTGACAGCAGGAATAAGTAAATCGTTAGATGAAGCAGACCACAGTCTTTCTCAAGACGGGATGTCGGTGATTGGTATGAACTGCCATAGGTTAGCAGTTACTATACATGAAATGGACTAGCAGTAATTCACAATGTGACTTTTATACCTTGAAATAGTCTCCAAACGACCAGTTGCCGAGCATTTCAAAAAACGTGTGATGATATGTATCATGTCCAACGTCATCAAGGTCATTGTGTTTACCACCGACACGGATACATTTCTGACTATTAACAACGCACTGGTAGCCAGCCATTGTACTGAGAGGATCAACTGTGCCCAGAAATAACGGCTTGAACTGTACACAAGCATAACAAACACTGTAACTATTTTATAAAGGTCAAGTCACTCCATGGCAACCCTTGCCAATCCCTCAACAAGAAAACCTTGCTATCGCTGACATCTTGTGTGTGACACATGTGGAAGTGTCATACTGAGTCTTTCTATACAAAGTGCACGGCTTCTAATTGTAATCTACATTTCATACTTGCCTAAGTGTACTTACAAACCACATGTGAAAATGCCAGACCTTTATCCAGGCTATTACACTGGGGATTTCTCAATAACTGCCCTCTGTAAACAGGCTGATGAACACTTATTTATGACACTCAAATATAATCCCATCCATTGGCTTCGTTGTCTCCTACCACCTGAGTGCTGCACACCACCCGTTAGACTATATAATTATGAGCTACCTCAAAAACAGTAGTAGTAATGAGTGCAAAATTTATTTAATGCATATTGTACAATGACTGTTTTTCGTGTTTCACTGTTTTATTGTTTAACAGCAGTGGAATAGTCCACTCAGAAGTTATACTAGAGTTCCAAAAAGTTCCAGACCTGCTTGATGCAAAGTGACGCTGAACAGTGTTTCAAATTTAACATAACAGCAGATGCAGTTTGTAATAGTTCAGTAGGCATCATATGGCATACTACTCAATCAGACAATTTCTCACCACAGGTTAATATGCATATCTTAATTACCCATGTGTCATGCACAACCTGTCCACAAAGAGCTGACAACATTGTTCAAGTGCATAACAGTTCGTTTGTAAATTCTGTGAATTTTTAGTTTTCTAATATCAATGTTACAACCATCACATCACTTCCATCGACGATGCCTGCTATCTTCAACCTTCTCTGTGAACAATAACAAAAATATCCCAAACCATGTCCGATTCCATTTGTTATGAAACAACTGCATAAATTAACTCACAGGAAATATATATTGTAAATAAATGTGAAATGTTTGGTACCAGCACCAACCTGTATTGTACCAGGCCTCACCTGGAGTATATCAGCAGACAGGTTGGTGAAACACTAACAGAATGTAAAAGTATTAGTCGATCACACCTGATTCATGCCCGCATTAATGAAATATGTTCCCTCATATTTCTTTGCAAGCACACTGGATGATGGCACAAACACATGATTCCTTTCAAGGAAATAGTCGACAAAAGTAGAGCGAATAGCCTGGCTCTCAGGAGGCCAATTAACAGTCGCAGAGAAGCAACGACTTTGAAAGATTTTCTGCAAACAAAATGTGAAAAGGCAAGAGTTATATACACTGGGTTAGCTACTACCAATATTTATTACTACTGCAGAGCCCAATAACAGAAGGTAATGTGTAACGTGTGTGAAGTACAATAAGTATACAATAACAAACACAATGCTGATTGCTTTTCCTTCAAAATCTTGGTTTGGTTACAGTTAATAAAGACTTAAATGGTTTTCACTTTCAGTCAGTTTTGACAAAACCACATCAAATTTGATGGGTTGCCTCAAACCATGTAAAATTTCTACTTATGACTCTGCTTACAGTTTTCCATGAGTGTATGTCCATCCTTCCATCTCTCTGTCCCATTGTGGCATAATTTCAACAAGCCTATGATCATGTTGCTTCACCGAAACAGTAGTCCGAGTCTAATTTATGGTGATGTAAAGCGGCTGCAGAAATCCAAAAGCTATCACCCCAGCACCACAATTTTCTATGGGTACCCTACTACCCTCATTCTATGGGTACCCTACTACCCTCATTCTATGGGTACCCTACTACCCTCATTCTGGAACTTGGAAGGCTCCAGAAAAGCAATATGCATGTTCGTGCTGCTCATTGCTATGACAGCACATTTGCTGATCAGCAAATCATGGATGCCAACAAAATTCAATGGCTTTATGACAAATGCTACATAATTTACGGTCAAATAGGCTTAAAAAAGGCCACATTTTACAATTTCTTTCAGTCCATGCATACCAATGGCAAGCCCGTTTATGACAATGGATGCTGCAGATTACAGCTTTTTAGTTTTTAAACAAACTGCACAATGCTCCGCAAGCATCACACGGGGATGTATTTGCTAATTTGAAACTATATCATGCTATATCAGACATGGTACAAGATAGTGCCAAAGTCACTACAGAACGTGTACAAAGTCATATGCAATCTATCGCATGGTGTCATTTCTAGAGACCTTGAGTGACCCAAACCCAGATTTCACGGTTGAAGTATTTTTCGAAATCAAATCTCGAAAACTGTGCAAAATAGAGCCAAAGTTACCCTTAAATTGTTAATACGAAGTCGTATGTAATCTATCAAATAGTGTTGTTTCCTGTGACCTCGAGTGACCCCTAGCCCGAGCTTCAAGGTCATAGTGCCTTTCAAAGGTGAATATCTAAAAAATGGCGCATTTTAGAGACGAAGGATGCTAATAGAATACTAATAGGAAACCACAGGCATTAGGCAAGCTATTGAATGGTACAACATACCAGTTTCTATAACCATGAGTGACCTCTGACCTGGATTTCAAGGTCACAGTATTTCTCGAAATCAAATGTCAACAAGAAAGCCCAGCTATCGCCGACAAACCCGCGCGACACGAAAGCCTGCCAAAAATTGCTCCAATTCGACATGCTTACAACGTTGTCGCTGACAATACTGGCCTATCTTCATTCGTTTAGCTGTTGTTGAGTCCGAAATCTGCAAAATC
>Ga0056114_1000989_pt1 | contig 11835 bp, 6 predicted proteins | sample WorMetHERISLAND1_FD_77005 | JGI IMG/M metagenome (GOLD analysis project Ga0056114, IMG submission 77005) | Marine gutless worms symbiont microbial communities from Max Planck institute for Marine Microbiology, Germany - Olavius loisae HERON... ...
TTGACGTCATGCCATATCCCATATGTTTGTTGACATTATAAAAGTGTTTATTTTATAGTTACTTGCCACAGACAACGATCAACAAAGCTATCAACGACTTACGCAAACGTCTGAACGCGTTTTGGACATTTTGCGCATATTATGTGAACTAGGTAGTCGCGCTTAATATGGCATAACTTCGTAAAAGTTGGAGATAACTGAATCAAAATTTGTAATCTTGCGTACATAGAAACGTGTAATAAGTGTGTAAAAAGTCGATTAAAAATTCTTAACCGTTTTTGAAAAAAATGAAAAAATCAGATAACTTCGGGGGGATTTTTTTGACTCACACTGTACATAGAGTCTGAGATGAACCGGCGATTTTGCACGATTTTGCTGACGTCGCCGCGATATCGCATCGCTGCTGCCAACTCACCGCAGCGCATCGCCTCGTCAACCGAGGAGTTCTGCAGCCGCCCTGCCGCCCTGCCGGGGTGAGAAATGATTGATGGCGTCGACGTTGGTCGCGCCGCCGAGACCGATTGCGATTCGCATCGCGCGGGACGCGGCCGAGGCATTCACTTCCGGTCGACAGTCGTCGAGCGCGCATGCGTGACGGCACTGCGCAGGTGCGCGATAGGTAACAGCATCGACGGACAGACAGACACGGCCGATAACATTCATGTTTGCGCGTTCTAACAACAAAGCTGACACGCTCGCTCGGTCGACGATATCTGAATGAGTTCTCTACAGACCAGCTTCTGCCGTGAAACAAGACGAGAGATTCAGTCAGACTCGCGGCGACCTCGTTGTCGAATCAAATATCACAGCATCGCAGTCGCTATTAAGAACAAGAGCACCAGCTATGACAAACGGATCGCATGTTTGCGACGTTTGAATGTCTCTCGAATGCATACTTAAGGTTTGCTATTTAGTCTTGTAGTATGTATAACGTTTATCTGTGTTATAACACATTATATTGTGTGTAGGGTGGCTGAACTCTGACAGAGAGCTTGACCCTCTACTATCAGCTAGTCCATTTAACATCATTTATTTTCATTGTATTATTGTTTCTATTTTATTTGTATTCTGATGTTAATAAATACTACTTGACTTGACTTGACTTGACTTGACCTCCGATGCAGTCGATTTTGGGAAAAAATTACTGGTGAAGAAATTTAAATGCCTATTTCATACCCGTGCGAAAATGTATGGTCCTTAGCCCTTTGACGCCCACCGTTGCCATATGGGTACAGCTATAAAGCATCCTATGCCAGACCGGGTTAAGCCGTCATTTGTAATTTTTGGCATCCGGGCGTCAGAGTGCCCGGATGTCAAAAATTACAAATGACGGCTTAACTCGGTCTGGCACGAGATGCTTTATAGCTGTACCCATATGGCAACGGTGGGCGTCAAATGGTTAAATAGATGAGCAAGTGAGCCAGATGTTTGAAACAGGAGTCAGCGACTGTCAGTCTTTCACACGAGTATGAAACAACATTGCTCTCCGGCCGTGTCGCTGATAGTGTGATAAACTTGATTGAAAGTCACCTGTCTCAATTATCACACGCCGAGTAGCGTTTATAATAGTCAAAAAACTTTCGCAAAGCCGTTTAGTTTCGAGTTATTTGTTCACACAATTGTATTCATGGTCTGTATTTATGTTCTGTTATGGCTGTCTTCGGGCGTAACAAACGACGATTAAGCGAACTTTAACGAAATAACTAAGAACTGTTAAATTTCACGCCAGAAGAAATTCTTTCGACTGATTTGTTAGACAATGACGGCGAAGTGACGGCACTCAGTCTCGGCAGGACCAACTTGCCGTGTATATTTCATAAGATGTGATATTCGAGGGCAGCCAACTGGTCCGCAGCTATAAAACCGCGACGTGAAGTCGAAGCTGATTGGCATGTTTCTTTGATGAGGAAACGCGACGAGTGTTGATAACGATTCGGCAAACAACGATCGGCAACTTGGAGCTTTCCAAAATCAAACACGATAGGGAAAACGTTTGCTTGTTATAGTCCCGACGCTGCACTTTTCCCCCTCGCGATACTATATGTATGCATAGTGCGGTATTTGCCGTCGCAAAGTGTCGGTTTATCCGTCTAGCCGTCTGTCTGTCTGTCTGTCTTCCTGTCCGTATACCACAATACAGTATTGTGTCGAAATGGCTTAACTCATCGTCAGCACCTGACAGCACCAACATAATAGTTTTCTGTGAACTGATCGGCGTTACAAAATTCCGACTACACCGTGTCCGGAAAAAACGCCCCCCCCCCCTAAAGAAAATGCTATAACATGCACAGTATATAACACAATCCAATAACACTTACACAGCATTATCCGGCACTCATTTAGGCACTGTGTGTAAAATTTCAATGAAGTGCGTTTCCTGTGTTGGGATATTTTTTTTCTTTTAGAACTAACACTGAAAACGAAGTTTCCAACACAGTGAACAACGATGGTATCAGTTCAAACGCTTTATTTGGGAATTCAGCTAATAAATGTTTGAACTCTAACCTTTCTCTTGATGCAAAACTTTTATCGACATTCGATCTTCTCTGCTGATTACCATTTTGTTTTTATTTATGCAAAAATTACGTAAATGCTTAACGTTGACGTCAATATTGGCAGTGCGAAAGTAAGCATGCTGGCGACGGCAATTTTCGACCATCTTTTTATAAACAGCTATATCTCAGCAATGGACAGGCTAGTTGTCATAAAATTTCAGACAAACATTGCAAATAAATGGCTTTCCATGATACAAAGAAAAATATTGGCTATCATTTTTCTATTCATAAAGTTATTTTGACATGTTTAGGGGCCGTTTTTTTCAGGACACAGTGTAGATCACCCGTGATTTTACTAACGGGAGCCTTGGTGGGGTACTGAAATTTAAGCATTTTTTACTAAGTTCGACGAAGATGAGGCCTGTAAAAGAGTGGTAAAAAAACATCCAATTCCAACGATCTACTCTGGCGCAGCAGGAAAACACACATTTCACAGTGAATAAGTCACGTGACGGTCTGTTGCTTGGTTAGTGGCAAAGAAGTCGACTTTGGTAAATTCCTTCCCTGTAGATGAACATCTATCCCGACTGAGACCCCGTGACCCATGTGGCAGGAAGTCGTGTGACAGGGTGCAATACTAAGGTCAAATAAGTCTGTCTCGCACGTCAATTGTGTGTTAAGGTGCTAATTTAGCTCTGTATAATACATGTCAGTAGAACGAGACTGTGATCGCTGATCAACCACTTCCGACGAACTGCGTAATCAATGATGCAGTGGCTGGATCATCCGCGCCTCCACACCATGGCAACGAAAGACATATACTCTGGGTTTTGTGATGTCAAACACTTCTCAGGCTGACAAATATTTCACTGAAAGACGCACCTCGTGACAGTTTTAGCCTCGTTGTCTATCGTATATTCAGCGGGAGCTGTGGATATGCATGCATGCATGTATGTCAATGTCCAAGCTCACAGTAATGTGACGTCACTGAGTCAATGCAGCTAACTGTTTTCATGGTGTCCGTGGTTTTTAATTTTAAATAGCTTGTTTTCTATTCCAGATTCACAATTCATTCATTATTCATTCATCCAGTCATTATTCACTAATGGATTTTCAGAATTTTCGACTGACTTGAGTAAACGCCTTAATTAGAATAACAGAGGTAATATTACAGCGTTTAGTTGTTATGCCGTCATGCTCAAATTAGGTCTATTATCTGAACATCTGGTTAGAAATTGGCAGTTCAAAGTTTCTGTTCGGCCTGATATTGAACAAAAGTTATTTAAGGCTGGACTCACTCGTCAAGCCGTTTGCAAGACTTGCAGAAAAAAGGTTACAAGATATTTCTGCCGTACAATTGTACTTACAAATAGCGTCACAAACTCGCACATGAAGAATTTGCCAAGTAAACTGTTTCTATTCAAATTTCGACTGAACGACTCAGAATAGTGTCGCAAAATTAGCACTATCTACTCGTGTAAGTTGGTGACAGACGAGCATGCGTGACCAATGCTAAAATATTATTTTGACCAAATCCACTCAACAGGCCAAGAATTAGTTAATTAAGTGCACAATACGTCAGGCCGCTTTTCCATGCGTATTCTTTAATTTTAGTTTTAACGATTTTATTCCAGTTTGACTTATTAATCAGTAATCAGCAACAAATGCGAGGCGAAAACGTGTGAAAATACACGCTGAAACGGCGCTGTCTGGTCGATTGGATAGGCTAAATAACTGTTTTTGAATGATCGTCAATCTAACTCTGACAAACTCTCATTCAGAAAATATGTAGCCTAGGCCTGCATTTATTTTAATACCAGCATGTCTTCAAACGTCAAGAATGTCTGCTGCTAAACTTTACAAATACTTTCTATTATTGGCTTGACGCCAACCAACCAGTCTATCAACTGAATAGTCGTACTGCTGACGTCCGATGCATGTGAAGGTGCGGTAATTTGGCCGAGCAAAGCGCCGAGTAATTTATCACCGTTTCAGTAATGAACTTCTTGCACACACCACGCGACGTCATTTTCACACCAAGCTTCACAAACAATGCAGTGCTACTCCTGTCCGCCTTGGAGCTGTTAATGTTTTGTTGTGTCAACACAGCCGACAGCCAAATGACACACGAAACTTACACATTTACACTGCGTGCAAACGTTTACAGCGTGTTAGAAGTAAATCGTGCCTCTCTTTCTTTTTTGCACACTGGCGATTGGTGCCATTTCCTTTTTTTGGCTCGCGTGCTGCAAACTTTAAGCGACCTTTATTATCAGTTGACGTGTCTGTCTCTGTGTGTGTCTGTCGGTAACTTTGACGCTAAATATGTCGGAAACTACAAGCGATTTAGGGGTTCGTGTCCAATAGGAACCTATAGGAAAGTGCATACAGCGCGTAGACTGGTGACGTCATCGATGACGTAATACTGGTGACGTCACAATATTCAAAGTCGTCGCATTCAGAAACGTGACCCGGATCAACTATCCGTGTGGAGCCTTTTAGCACACACTATCGTATTGAGCCTCAGCATTAGGCATTGAGCCTCATGAGGTAAGGTAACGTCGTCTGCATAAAGCTTAGTTAAGAAGACATTAAGCTTAATTTTGTACAAAATTGCACGATAAATGCATGAAACGGACATAGGTAGATCGTTATCATGCTCGTTATGGCTTATCAATTTGTAATAGCAGCGGGCAGATGGAAAGTAGATATTTAACGATTTGGTTACAGCAGCAATATGATATCGTGTGCAAAGAGCATGTTGCAAGACATCCGGATAATGAGATCTGAACCGACATAAATCACATAAAATGAGCCTCATCATCGGTGCTCTAATAGGCGGAAGATGATTTCCACCGGAGCGAGCGCTGTCTCTGGCTTGGATGCTAGTGAATATTAACAAAGCCGAGGGGTCGAGACGGGGTCTTGCCGGGGCGGCGAGGTGTCTGCTGCTCCAGCGACGGTCGGTCTTCTGTCGTCACGTAACAATACAGCATACATCGGCCGCCCGACATCAAAGCGTAGATATATTGCCCGGACCCGACCGAGGAGCGTGCTGTTTGCGTTCGGGAGCACGATAGTTTACGACGAACACTCACACGACCGCGTCGATAAGTCGTTAATATAAACTTGCCGCGACGAACGACTGACGTGCGACGCCCATGCGACTCCACGACGACGACGACTGTCACTGTTGCAGTCGTTAACTGTCGCCGGCAAGCGACTTCCGCGCACACACAACCGGAAACTTCATTAGCTGTTGGCGTCGAGATGACGCGTAAGTAGCACCAATTTATACGATGCGGAAAAACTCGCCTCTTTGAATCGCTAGTGGTTCCAGTACCCGGACCCTTCTGATTCAACTGATGAAGATCTATGTGTTGCCCATGTGGTTTGTATACATCTGACGAATTATCTGTAGAATATAAACTAAGGTAAATAATCCTTGCATGTTTTCGTCGCGAAGGATTTTTCATTTGATCTATTTATCTCTATCGGTGGCCCAGCGTGAGGATCGAGTCACGCCCACAGCTACCGCCTCTTCCGAGCAGCATAAACGCACATTATTAATTTATTACTACTATCACTATTTGATCGTCGATAAATATAATCTCGAAGAGTTTAAAAATTACAAAATACTAAGCTGGATATGATGGTTAATCTGTGCACGACGTGCAGTCCGTATGCAAAAATATGGAATTTATTTTTGTGGGTACGTTATACTAGATAGTCATTATAACATGTTTGTCCCGCTGTTCTGCTACGGCTGTGTTTTAATCTCTCGGACATACAAATTAAAGCAAAATTTCTACTGTTATTTAGTAAGCAAGCTACTACTATTGAGCTTATTGAATTTTATCGGTTAAAAACTAAACATAAGGGGTTAAAAGCAAACATCGTACAGAACTGCTTGCTGTTGTAAGCAAAATACCCACGACTAGATGCAAACGTGAATACACTTAGTAAAAGAGCTTCCGTGACTACAGCTACTAACCACGAGCGATGACGGCGGCGAAAGATGAGCATGTGAACAAGATAGCGAACATAGCGTTGCAGTAGTCAAGTCGAATGAGCGTCATCACTAACACCTGGTAGCAGACATCAATTCACGAGGAGATAGATGTAGTAGTAGCCTGCGGCTAGTCTACGACTTTTCGTCAGCCGTGAACTTCCATGACGATACTCTGCAACTTTAGATTTGTTTTGTGTCTTTCAAAGTTCGCACCGAAAAAAGAAGAATATCTACTGTTTCGAGACGACACATACGGCATGTCTTGTTGAACTTCTGAACGCACAAGGAGCTGCTGTTCATGTGAATTCTGTACTCGACTGCAGTGAAGATCGACCGATACGTCGGACGACAGCTGATTGTTGCCCTGCTGGACGACTGTTGGTCGGACTCAGACGTTACAAGCACTTCGCTGCTGCTGCTGCTGCAGCCGCTCAGCTGATGACGATGTTACGACAAAGCGATGACCACCGCCCACTGTTAGGACGACGCAATGCGCCCATTAACTCGCATCGCGGAGATCTGCGTGTCGACCACACGCCACTTAGCGACGTACTGATCCAGTCAGTCAGCTAGCTACACGGTGCTATTGCTAGCTAGCTATAGCGACGGCTTATTATTCCACGCCGTCGCCGCAGCCGCCGCTGTCGAACAATCGATTCTCTCCTGGAGGCAATCTTCGCCCAGTTCTGCCGTCGAACGTCGACTGTCGAGCCGAGCTGCATGAAAAAGGAGAGTCGGTCTGTCGGTCCATTGGTACGTCGGTCGGTCCTTCGGTCCGTCGGTATTTCGGTACTTTCGTTTGTTTGATTCCTGGTACCGTACGTCGACGTTCCGACGTTGTCGCCGTCTTATCGCCAGTCGCCGAAAAGTCGTAGATCTTCGCACTGCGACCGTCTTGAATGTGTGGACGCCGGTCAGAACACACATCGTCTGCTTCCATCGCTCTGCTGCAGATGCTAATATTGAACCTGGCCTCTGATACACTCCGGCAATGCGTCGTCATAAACTTCGTCTACAGAACGGCGTAGACTGTTACGTGTACAAATGCATTATTTTGCTGCATGAAAAGTAGGCCTTCGAGACATATCACACATAAAGACAAACTTTCAACGTTATCGTCTCTATCGCTTTTGGCTATTTATTTTTTTTATTTTTGTATGTACGATGATTTTGTTCAGATGTTCAGAGTGAAAAATCGGACATTTTAGTGCATTTGCTCCAGTAGATTCGTGGGTTTAACGCCAAAGTATGTACAGATGTTGTGCACACGCATTCACTGCCCACACACGGATACACACATGTACAGTACAACACAGCAACATTGTATGTCACTCAGAAACAGTCACTAAGTGCCAGCTGAGGTAATGGAATGCAAACAACATGGTAGAAACTGAACTAAACTTAAAATTGGTTTTGTTGAGTGTCAGAGCACCCGGGCAGGAAAAGATCGGTCAGTGATATGGACGGACGGCGACGCTGCATCTGCACAGGAGGACATGACTACTCTAAGCTGTTAACAATCAAGCATGATGGCTTTCTTTAAAACATTCGTGTGCAAACTGTGAACGATTTTGTTGCGCAACAGGTTTATGGTGAAACTGTGTTAATTTTACTTCTTATAACGATTTTAAACGTTCACTAACTACTAGTGTTTTAATTAAATTTTGCAAATTGTTTTTATGTGATGCGTATTGCTGTAGTTCTGTTAATGTATCGCAGTGTACTGGATTCTTTTATTGCAATGTAAGTGGCCTTATGGTCCTTTTGTGAAATAAAATTTGTCTTGTCTTGTCAAGAAAAACTCAGCAACGGCACCGACAAGGTCAAAGACTGATCCAAGAACACGTGGAGAAGAGGAGAATGGTTTCCTTTAATATAGCTATGTAGTCATTGTTAAGTGCTAATATAAATATCACCGTGGACAACTAATTGGAAACGGCATAGGCCTATGTAATGTCGAATAGTGGCATCTTCAAACTGAGATATATTCTTATGTCGCTGATGTTGCATAGACTCGTTTCTTGTTGCGAAGCGGTCGTATTCAAAGTCCCGGCGCTGCGCAGCGGCTATTAAATAACTTTATTACAGCTTTATCTGAACGTTGGCCGCGCGGTGTCCCGATGACGTCCAGCTGCTTATCTCGCTAGCTGCTGACAGAACGTCGTACGGTCCGTATCTTGTAGTGAAAGCCGAGCTCATCGCTCGACTGAGTCCGTTATAGACGACGACCAGCATTGAACAGATGAACGGACGAAGACGAGGCCGCTGGACTGGACTGAAGCCTCCCGTCCGTCCGTCGTCGTCGTCGTCGGCTGGCTGTCAATAATGCCAGATTTATTCGCTCTCGGCTGCGTGCACGACCCGCACGATAATCCACAGCCGTCCTGGTGGTCAACCGTCTGCGATTGATTGCCGAAAAACGGATTAAATTGATACGGCGACGCGCGCGACGCTGTCCTTCACTCGAAGTAAGCAAGCAGTTCGATGTCACTGAATCTGCGATTGCAGCAGAAATTTTGTTTGTCTCATCATTTCGAATCGAAAAAGTGATGGGTAAATGATTTGTCGAATTCTTTTAAACCTTAAATCTCAGCTTGAAATGATTTAAGGCAAAATGATGATTTGTTCGTCAGGACGAAATACTATCACTATCTTATTTACATCGATCAGTCGCCTTTGTGACTTTAAATCATAAATAGTTTACAGGATGGTAATTTGATTATTAGGCCTAATCAGCTCTTATTTGCAGGTGCTGCAGTAGGCCTATTAGTATTTTTATTCCCGACAAAGTCGGAGGGTAATGCGATCGTTCTATTCATATTCATACTTGTAGTTAATTTGTGTTTTTATTTCTTTGTCTTCATTCCAGCACTTGTGCTGCCATTTTATTCAATAAAATATGTATGGGTTATTGGTTTGTTTGGTTTGTGTGCAGGATAACTCGAAAAGTTGTGACCCTTACTCCACTGGAAAGCGGTTCCAAAGAGTCAATTTTTTTGATCGTCGATTCAGCAATGAGTGACATTTCAGCTGAGCAACCAAATTTAGCACAAAACGTCGGATACAAGGGAAGGTTTATAGGGGGCAAACCCACCATGCAACCTAAGGGGCGGAGCCCCAGCACCCCTAATATTTTTTTCATAGCCGCGATCTCCACGCTTCAACCGTTGCGGCTTGAGCTACTAAATTTGACACGACGATTTACCATGACCAGTAGATGATTTTAGGGGGTAGACTCCACCTCAAACAAGGGGCGGGGCAAGCCAAGAACCCAAATTTTTCACATTGCATGTCCACGCAAAAACCGTTGAACGTGTAGCCGCAAAATTTGACAAGACGATTTATCCGGGACAAACCATAAATACTAATGACACACCCCACCTCACCCCACCCTACTCCAGGGGCCGTGGCCTCCACAGCCCCAAAGCTTTCACACGCGCAATATCTACATTCCAACTGTGTGGTCGAGTTATACATATTTGTCAGGTTGAATGACAACAACCAGGCGTCACCCACCCCTGAGGGTCTGAGGGGAGGCGTGTTAGAGGGCTGTTGTCAGGCATATGCCGTTCATTGAGGGCCTTCTAGTCTTATTCTGCCAAAAGTCTCCAAGCATCGCTGGACATTTTGTTTAAAGCTTGTTCAAAGCATCCTGTTTAATGCTATTAAAATCACAATGCTTTAATGTACATACAATATGGACATTCTATCTGGTTTTCTTATTGTAATTGTTTCATTGTATTCTATTGTATTTTAGCTTATTTTATCATTTATTTTACCGCATAATTGTTATAGGCTGGTCAGCGCTTGCTGTTGTAAGCCGTTATACTGTCAGATATTATTATTATTATTATTATTATTATTATTATTATTCATAAGTTGTCCATTTCCATAATGCCTAATAAAAGTTATAAATAGATAATGCTCACATAATGTAACAGATCTCTGTGTGATGGACAGAACGTGAATTCTCGTCTGTTTCAGCGTTGATGAAGCTCATGCTGTTTAAATCTTACTGCATTCCAGTTTATTGCTGTCAAATCTGGTCTTCAGCGCATCGATGCTCAAACAGCGTAGACTGCATACAATAATGCCTTCGGGCAATTGGTGCAGGAGTCAAGGCGGACAGTATAGCGTGTCTCATTTATTTACGCCACAGAATGATGCGATGTGCGTGCTTATAATGCCGTTACATCATTTGCAGGACATGGCAGGCGATGTAGGCCAGTGATGGACGGTGGCGATGCACCTGCCTCTCGTTCCTCAGGGATGGGCGGACATGCAATGTAACGAAAGATCGATACACACCTGAAACGATCGAACACTACACCGAACCCGACAGACTGACGAAACCGCGTCACCGCTGCCCGCTTGCCAGGTTGAAACCATCGCGACGAAACTTCTATCCGTGACAGCCAGCACTGTCCATGTGACAGTTTGCAGCCGAGTGGAGCTGTTGCTGCTGCTGGTGGTGCCGGTGCGATCGGTTCACGGAACAAACCGAGTTAAGCGGCGTCGCCGATTAGAATCGCTTCTTCAAACGCGGTGCGTTCTGCGTACAGCTGTGGCTGCTTAGCGGACGTAGCCGCTGCAGCCTGGAACAGTTTGTCACTGGCGCAATACGACACCACGCCACTGGACACTTGGGACGCACAGACTTTCTGGATTGCCTTCGTGGATTACACAACTCGGAGGGGGATTTACTGCTCACCAGTGTTTATTGCTATGTCCTTGCAATAACCTGTTGTTTTTTGGTTACGCGCGGTAGATTAATAGTTTTCAGCCAACCGTACTAACGGTCGCGCTATTGGCATTGTTGCTTCCATCGTCTGTCGTCTGTCGTCGTCGTCTGTCTGTAACGTAAAGCATTGTGACAAAACGGTGCCTCCTAGAACATAAGTTACTATTGACAGCCTATATGAAGTCGCATAGGTACCAAAATGAATGACCTTGACCTTTGTTTAGAGTTCGTATCAAGGTCACGTCAACCATTGCGTTATACATTCGACGTTGAATATCTCGGAAACCGTTAGAGATAGAGGCTTGGTTCCAAGGACCACCAATAGGAAATTGTGAAGGAAGGGACTTCCACCACGTGTGATGGATAGAATATTTTGTAGGATTTTAAGCTAACAAGATAGGTATGAAAACGAGAGAAATTAGCTCAGTATTTTCTCATTGTAATTCTGTATTATTTCCAATTATTGCCAAGAATCTTTCGGCTTTCAGTTACCTAGCGTTCAAATAGCAAAACGTATAACTAAATTCGAAATTCAATTTCAAGAGAGGTCGCGTCTGATAAAGTTGTAACAATAGCAACACTAGCAA
>Ga0056114_1000990_pt1 | contig 11829 bp, 2 predicted proteins | sample WorMetHERISLAND1_FD_77005 | JGI IMG/M metagenome (GOLD analysis project Ga0056114, IMG submission 77005) | Marine gutless worms symbiont microbial communities from Max Planck institute for Marine Microbiology, Germany - Olavius loisae HERON... ...
AATTCCAACCTATGTGATCACAATTCACCAACGTTACAGACAGACAGACAGACAGACAGACAGACGACATGCGATCGCAATACCGCGCTTTGCACTAAAGTGCATCGCGCGGTAAAAACTCAGTGTCAGTGTCAGTGTCAGTATCAGCGTCATCATCAGTTCGACAGATTTAAAAACATGACAACACAGTTCACGCTTAAAAGCTTTACAGAAAAGTCCACAAAGCCGTTTTTTGTCTCCTATTATGACAACTGATGTCGCGAAAGTTGGCAGAAAATATGTGACAATATAATAGAAAGAACAATAGCACTGGAAATAATATGCAGATAAGCAGACCATCGCGTGATAGGCCTTGACATTTCAACGGTTGCAGTAAGTATAGTCTCTGGTGAGCAACTGAGACTGAATTTGCTCAACATGTACACTGGTAGAAAAGATTGCGGAAATACTGCAAGATAGGCACTGGTAGCAAGAGTATGCGTATAAATAGAGAGAAATATTACGGTCGGCAAACCTGGTAGACTTTGAAAGTGACCCATTCATAGGAAGGCTCTGAAGCGTCAAAGTCGTGACTGGCCGACCGGAAGTCCTCTTGAGCTTGGCGCAGGAATCTTCGCGCTTGCGCTGGTTGCGGATTGGAACTGGCGAAGCTTGGTGGAGGGACGTTCGATCCAGTCTGACAGAACGACGTCGACGTGTTGGCGTACTCGCGGGCGAAGTTCTCGCGGTATCGTTCGCGCTGCGTCCGGTGCTCGCGAGCTCGGCTGTTCATCTGGTCAGAGTAGAACTTGAAAGCGCTGGCGAAGTTGCGCTGGAACGATTCGCTGCCGGCGAACGGATTGCGCCAGTCCGCCGAGTAGCCGGCGTCGTCCAGGGCAGTCTGACCTTCGATGCGATCCAGCTCGGCGCGGATGTGTTGCGTGATCAAGGTGGCGAAGTCCTGGTCTTCGATGTTCTTGTCCGGATGCCAGCGCAGCAGCAGTCGTCGGACGATCTTCCGCCTCTGGGCGTCTTCCAGCTGCCAGGCAGCGTCCAGCGCTTCGGTCACGTCGCGTTTGATCGATTCTTCACGCATTGACGAATCAACCTGGTTCGCGTCCTCCGCATGTTCATCGGCATCTGTCGCAAACCCAAACTGATCTGGTTTCTGACAACCGTTCTGTACGCCGACTCGTCTCGGCGGCAAACTTGAAGCCTGCCGGGCTTCACTCGTCCCGCCGCCATGGTTGTACACTGCCACCATCTGCATCATTGACTTCGGAGTAGTAACCGGTTCAAACACGGACTGGTCGGCGTAGACAGACTCAGAGATTTTCGGCGACAATTTAGAGGGCCCTGACGGCGACAGTTTTGGCCCAGGAGACCCAGTGGACGTGGCAAATACTTCAACGCGGTGAAACCTGTAAAGGTTGGTCGACGCTGCGACAACCGGAGGCCTGTCGTCGCCAACGTTGATCAGGTAGCTCTCGGTCAGAACAGTAGCTGCACTGCCATGGTCGTTTTTGATGTATCCGTTACTCTTGAAAACCTCATTCGCATATCCGTTGACTATCAACAGCCGCTCCTCGGTATCCTTCTTGTCCAGACCGTGCCCATTTTGACTGTCATCGACGCACGTCTTCTTAATGATGATGGCGTAGACCAGTGTTATGTCGCCAAACAGGGAGCTCTGTGGCGCTTCATCGTCAAGCTCGAATCCGACGTACTCTCCGTCTTCGAATTCTTCGAAGTCCTCGCGAAGCAGGTGGTGGTCTTCGACCGGGATGAAGGATCCTGGACTGGGTAGCGCCGTTCGTCTCCAGTCGTCGTCCACGATCGCTCCGTGGTCGGGACGCACGCGCAGGCGATCCAGTGTCCTCGAGATGGCGTGCGGCGCGCACGACAACATCGGCCGAATGTAGTGGACCGAGTTCTTCAGCAACTTGCCAGAGATTTCGTTCACAGCGTCCGCCATCAGTGCCTGAAGCTCCTCGCTGTCGGCGTTGACCAGTTTTGAGATGTAGACGGTGTAGACCGTCTCGGAAGTGTCGTCAGTCGAAATCTGACGCTGATCGACAAAGCAGGTTGCTTCCGCCTCGCTGTTGCTGAGCGGTTGTCCGCTGTCGGTGTCCATCAGGAACGTGACAACACGATCCACGGTGTACACCTCAACGCTCTCCAGTCGACGTCGAATTGAATCGAGGGCCGTCGTCTTCACCTTGTGTCCGGAGCGCTGGTGTTCGTGCCGAATCAGTCGGATCAAACCGGTCGTGAAAGACCTGGACCCGATCTGGCTGCCGAGTTTCTCGGCCAATGAGCTGACGGTCTTGGACCCAGTATACCGATCAGACAGGGTTTCTCTGACGACGGTCGACAGCGACCTCGGACACAGATCCCGCGGCAGCAGTCCCAGGGTGGCCGAGTAGCTCTCGTTGGTCGGAACAAGACCGCACTCGCTGAGGTTCACCAGCAAGTGTCGGTCGATGCCCGAAATACGATCCAGCCACGAGACGCGATCCACGTACACGATGTCGTAAGATCGGTGAAGTTTTCCCAGATTACTCGGCAAGTACAGTTCGCCGAGGTCTGACAAGGTGTCAACCTTGGATCGCGCGAGAGATTTGAAAAGTCCTCGAACCGCTCTGAACGCTAATCGCAGCTCGTTCGGATGCAGACGTGCGTCTAACGTCTGCCGGCGAAGGCTGTTCAGTACACTGGCGTACTGGATCGGTGTCGCCTGGTGGGTGGCCCCGAGACGAACGAATAGATCGCGGAATTCCCCGAGCTCTGAAGGAAGTCGGTAGAGATACGGAACCAGTTGATCGTCGTCGAAAAGGTTGACGACGATCTGCGAAGGCTTGAGGAACGTTCGGCCCAGGTCGAACACGACACACGCGGCGTCGGAGAGTCTGTTGACGAGCATCTGCTGTGTTTCGTCGTCGGCGTCCACAGTCTCCGACTGCAGATATCGATAAGCCTTCTTCATGACGTCGGCACGCATGAACGTCTTCACTTCATCCGAGTGACTTTTCTCCCCGCTGCACAAGTTCACAATGTGCTGAACGACAACGCTCAGTGGAGGCTTGTCGGGTATGCGCAGCCTAGAAGCCACTTCGCGCCAGTACTCGGACGCACTCAAGCCGCTGTGCGTACCTGTGTCTTCGCAGAAACGATAAGGGTTTGCCCACTCCGGCAACAGGTGCGCGCTCGTCCAAACCATCGACTCGTATCGCTCTAACATTCCTTCGTGAAATGTGATATAACTCGGCCCGAAACCGTCGTAGCATTTTTGTTCCGAAAACGACGGATGAATTTTTTGTAAGATCGAACTGCCACGCGCTGCCGGTATGAATCTGATGTCGGCAATCAGTTCCAGCACCGATCTGGACAGCAGGTCCTTCTTTCGCAGTAGATAAACCATCAGCGTTCGTGACTTCTCGAACGTAGCGTCGCTTGCTCCGGAGTTTGCCACTTCGTCTGCGACTGAACTGGCGAACTGGACGAATAGTTCTGCAGAGACGTCCGTCTGCATGCCCACCAGACGCAACAGCTCCAGCCACTTGAACTCGGTGAACGGTGCGGCCGGAAAGGCCAGGTCGTCCCTGGCCATCATCTGTTTGAACACGGGGTGGTACGGGTCGCAGAATGTTTCCGGACAGCAGTAGCAGCCGTCGGCACGAGCGACGAACTCCAGCGTCCGCAATGCTGCCAGCACCGCAGCTCGGTCGCTGGCCGACGCTCGCGGCAAGTACACGTCCCGGAGAAACTCGAGATACTTCAGCCGAGTTGGCAGTTCGAACGAGTGGAACTCGACGAAGATGAAGTCGAGGTACAGCTGTAGGATGGATATCGATCGGCAGCCGATGACGTCATAGAGCTGGTCAAGGGTCGGATTGTGGAGGAGGAAAATGGTTCCGAAACGGAGTCTCCAGGCATCAAGATTGCACTGTGTCGCAACCATTTCGTTCAACATGTACACCTGTTTGGCACCGGAGAGTGAGACGACATCACCAGATACTGTCACGTGGATGACGACAGAGCGCAGCATCGTGCGTAGATCTTCATCGTCTTGCCAGATGTCAATGAGGTCGGCGAAGTACCTCAACAGAGTAAAGCACTCCTCTTTATTCAACAGCGGCGTCTGCGTGGTAGGCAGGTGATCAAGAGCTCTGATCACTGCACGAGGGTCGTCAAGATTGGAGACAAGTAGACGTGAAAACGAGGAGTTAATATTCGCATGATGTCGACCGGATGATCCCTCCAGGACCTCGGTGTCCAGTTCTGGAACTCCGATCTTTGTAAGACAACGCCGAACGGGCTGGCTCATTATACCGACTTGGCTGTAGTCCAGCACAACCTTGGCACACCCGATAGGAACCAGAAACTTGTCCCAGTCGCTGTTCGGGCCAGACGTCTGATTATTGTTGGTCAAGCTGACCTTAACTGGGAGTAGACACCAGTCGTCCAGCGGACGTACCACTTCTTTAGCGGTCACGTCGTCGACTCCGAGTTCTCTGCACTTCAGTTCATACTCCAGTCGCAGAAAGGTCCACAGCTTCGCCAGCCACGTGCCAGTCGGCGGTCCGTTGTCGTCGACCGATCTCAGTGCGCGCTCGTTTGGTGGCCCGTACACTTTCGCCGGTAGAATCGCCGGCAGTAGTTCGGCAAACGATCTAACGGTAAACGAAGAAAACACCGGGCAACTGTCCCACGCACTGTCGCCGAAATGAGATTCGAGTATTCCTCGATGAAGAAACTTGTGTCCGAGGCCAGGCAGCAGATCGAAGTGAACCGTGCGGAAGACTGGATCGGCGACGGAGAACGAACGCAGAAGCTTGTCGTGACAGAGCAGCAGTGGCAAACCGCTGAGACGTTGCGATGCGTAGTCGGCGTCCTGGAGACAGAACGTGAGAATCAGCTTCAGAGTGGCGTCGTTGACGAGACTGGAGTCGGCTATACTGACGGGCAGCGTATCGGCTACGTGACACTGACAGGAAGCGAAGAAGTCGACGACGGACGTCGGAGTTACGTAGCTAACTTCGACGCCGGCAGAGCGGAAGCTGTCACAGACGAAGCTTGGGAGTGACACAAGAGGAAATCCAACAGCCAGTAGGGCACGTCGAAGTCTGTCTGCACTTGTCGGAGGACGACGCGCCGGGCGACTTGCTCCTGCGCGAGATCGAGACACTTTGGACTTTGCGTGAAGAGTTTCCGAGTCCGGAAACGTCTGTGTGAGATTATCGAAGTAGACGGTACCGAATCGATCTCCGTGGACTGCGTACCACTCCACTGCACGGACTTCGTCACTCGGGTCTTCGCCAGTCTGGAGAAAATTCTCACTGATATAGGCTCTGACAACCGGCAGAAGTGGTAGCGATGATCGTGCAATACCGCGATATACCGCTTCCATGAGAGTTAACCAGTAGCTGCTCACGCCTGTTGAGAGATCGGGAAACAGGCAGCGATATTGCGTGACCGCTTCATCGCCTACAGTCACCTCGTTGCCTATATTCCGAGAGACGGCTTGCAGGACGGCAATGTACGATGGAGCAACGACGTGGCTGAAGACAAGGCAGTTCCACGTCGACTTCGCGCCGCCGATCTCGTCCTGCCAGAGATTTCGTCTGGACTCGTGATCGAGAGCGAAGTGCCCGTTGACGCTTACAGGCAGGTCGCTCTTGATGGGCAGCGGTAGAAAGCAGGAGATCCGGCGGCGGCGGGACTGGATCGATCGCGGATCTGATGCGTCGACGAGGGCCGCAACCGCTCCGCGTGGCATCAGCATCAAGTCCTTACGACGAAACGCCTCGTCGACAACCGACGGAATTTCCACCTCGCCGCCGAACCCGAACCTCTGCGACACCATCCACCTCTCCCAGCATCCTTGGTTGTCAGACAGCGTAACTTCGTACGTCACACTCCGCTCGTGAACGTCGCTCAGTTGCAGCAGCCCGGAAGCAATCGCCTTGGCAACCGTCTTTGCGTTCTGTACGAAATCCTCTTTTGCGGCAACATCTCGCTCGGACATCAGCGTCTGCACGGTGTACGTGTTGATCAGACGACCACTGGAACTGTCCACCTCCGAGAGGTGAACCGACTGGACGGAGTTGAGAAACAACAGGCTGTCGAATATTTCCGGACGGAGCTTCTTAAACAGGTCGTCGATGGCGTCTAAAGTCACGGGCTGGTCAGAGAGTTCGGAATGTTCGGCCATGGTCCGGTTGCGTAGCGGGAGTCTGAACATCGTGCCGTTGGCGAGATCGAACCCACAGTCTTCGAGGTAGCACGAGAACACGTCGGTGAAGATCTTACGCAGTCGATGAATCTCGGCAAACCGGCGTCCAGGCTCGTCGTACGTCGCTCCGGGAACATACCGCGCGTGCGGATCGAAGATACACAGACTTCCTCCGGGATCAGGTCCTCCGGTCAGGAACGACGGCACGTCCGTCAGATGGTAGACACAGTTGAATCCAACTCCGTACTGCCCGGTGGAATTCGGATCAGTGCCTTTTCTGCCCTCGCCAAGTCGCTGAATGGCGTCCAGGTCGGTCTCCGTAAACACCCTGTCGTTGTATATACACAGAGCCGGTCCCTGCATAGATTTCCACGCCGGATCGAAGACTCTTTCGACGCCGTGCTGTCGAGGGTCCTTGACGAAGTGGACCGTGGAAGCCCCGGCGTCGTCGGCGTTCTGCAGCATCTCGTTCAGAAGTTCTCGGTGGCACGGATACGCTGCCAGGATGCGACGCAGACGAGTGGTCAGTCGCTCGCGCTGTCCGAATCCAATACCTTGCGAGTGCTTGCGCAGCATGTCGTGTCGGCGCGTGCTTACTCCCAGCTGGCGTGACATGGTGTACGGAATGAGCGGATGCGAGAATCCACTTTCCAGGAGATCCTCGTCCTCGTCCCCATCAGCAAGAGCATCACCGGCCGACGGTGCCGGCAGCCAGCCGCAGTCCGGCTCGTTGTAGCAAAGTTTAACGGCGGATCGCAGCACGCCGGCAGCGTCCGGGATGTATATCGTCCCATCGGCGCTCACTACGTCCGCCATTGTGACATTCTCCTCGGTCATCGCGTCGTTAAGTAAACAAGCCAGCTGGAGAGCAAGCTTGAGCGAGTCCTTGTCGAGAGGTGCCGAACCGTGCTTATCCCTCATCGAGTGGAGAGCCATGACGTAGGCGGAGGTGTCGAAGTGCTCGCGCACTCCGGCGGCCGTCAGCAAGTCGCCGATCCTTTGCCGCTGAGTTTCTGGAACGCCACAGAGGTACGGCAGACAACCGTGCACGAAGTTGAAAGCCACCTGTCTGGGAAGCAGCAGCTGGCCCGATATGAGGACGAACGGTGTGTCGTGCAGACTGTCTCCGATGCGTTTTCGGAACGTGACGTCGTTGCAGTGGCTCTGTAGAACGTTACAGATACGAGTTGTGACTCTCTGGAAATCGTCGAACTGATCGGCGGATGTCGGAACTCCGTACTCCACGACGTGGCTGACGACGGCGTGAAGCTGTTCCAGAATGTCATCGACTGACGGAAACTTCTGCGCGGCACAGATCTGAAGGAACGTCTCCAGCTGTGCACAGTCTGGCGGTGATTTCGGGAAAACACTTGCGTCGGCAACGGCCCTTATGCAGCAGACCACATCGCTGCACTCGGATGCGTACAATTCGGCAGCGCACATCCGCGAATTTTCGGCCGCGTACCACGGCAGTGGGAACTGATCTGGCTTAGGCATTACAGGCAAGAATGGTACACCGGCCATAACGTTCTGGACAGACGAAAGACTGGGGTCTGTTGCACTGGAAGCAGAATTCTGATCAACGACAAGCTTCTGAGCAACTACATTCAGCAGTCCAGTGACAATCTGCCGAGCAAGAAGGTCATCGGGTATCAACACAGTCTCCTGACTGCGATCAACAATTTCTTTCCAAGTGACGTCGTCGAGACTGTGCTTCATTCCGAGACCTCGCAACAACTGCAGAATGTCGGAACCGCAGAATATTTCCGACGGAAATCGCGAATCTTCTGGACAGTACATCTGAGCTAATGGCGACGACGGATCCACCAGGTCACAAGGACGCTTAACGACCGATCCGTTTGGAGAACACGGAACGGATGCGTTGTTCTGAAGGACTGACTGAAGTCCCGACTCATGCCGAAGAATAGCATCCAGCAGAAGCCGGTCCCGCTTTTCCGGGATAAGTTCGGAAATGTTGGGCATGAAAATCTCGTCGAAAAACCGCGTTACATCAAAGACGTTCTGGGCAACACTGTCAGTCACTCCCGCCTCAACGAAGGCCTCAGTCAACCATACCGGAAGAGTACAGACTATCTTCCCGGAGTCTGAGAGACATTCGCGAAATACTGCAAGAGCTAGCGGTCCAGCGGCTGATGTGGCATAGTCGATCTGCAGAAAGAAGGTGTCCTTCATCGCGGCCCATCTACTGCCATCGCAGAACAAAGCCAAACCGTCGCTCAGACTAGAAACTTCAGAGTACAACGAGGAGATAAGCGGATCGCACGACGTTTCGGTGAACTGTGGGTTTGGCCAGAGAGCGTGGAACGGAAATGACTCGGGACTGGAGCACAGGCGTGTGACGTCATCGAGGGCACGGAGGTAAGCCTTGCAGACGGCGTCGCGGAGGAGCGACCGGTTCCACGCCGGTCGAGGGTCGAACCGGTCGTCTTCGTTCGGCTGACAGAGATGTTTTCGACTAGAAGTGACCGCAAAGCAGCCGTTGACGTGCACCGGCAGCCCGAGATGAATCGGTAGCGGCATGAAAGAGAACAGTGATCCAAACGGTAGTGACGTGGTTGAATCAACCAAAGCAACCGGTGTGTAAGAGCCGTCATCACACGGCTCTAGGCGAACAGCGACTGCGGCTGTTGGCAGAAGAAAATCTTCCTGCAGTGCCATTCTCAGTGACTCTTCGGTTCCGAGCGTGGCACAGATAAGCCACGTCCGACTGACACTGGTAGCAAACCGCTCCAGGATACCGGCGCCCTTCGACGTTACCGCAGACTTGACTGCACAGATCACCGAAGAATCCGGTACTTCCAGCTCTTCCACGGCAGTTCCGGCCTTCAGGCTAGCGAACACTTCCGTCGACGAGCGCAATACTGACGAGTTAGCAACAAGGTCACGGGTCTCGAGATCGTCGTCGGCGAGAGTGGGTGGTAGACTAACTGGCGGAGCTATCTCGCGTATAACTCGAACCAGTCTCCTCTCGGCCGAGAATACGAGGACGGGGTCGCGCGCGGCCGCGGCGCGCTTCGTCAGATGGTGAATACTGATGCGGACCACGTTCTGCGCGAACATCAGAATCGACTCGGCTGCCTCCGACAACATCCGGAGTAGATCCCTGACGTCCTTGTCGGTGTACGGGCGGCTGCAGATCTCGCTGCGTGCCGCCTGGGTCGCGGTTCGTAGCGGAAGCCGGAACAGAGTGCCGTTGTACGACGTCTCACCGACGTCTGCGTTCGACTGAAGGAGGTTGCAGCCGAAGACGCCGTCCCACGGCCGAAATTGGTTGCCGAAGCGGCGCAGGCTTCTCCGATGCCGGCGAAGGTCGATTCGAACGCCGGGCCGCGACCGGTCGCGAACGCACCGGCCGAGGTGGATGGCGTGCGGGTCGAATATGACGATGCTGTGACGACTGAGGAAGCAGGGCACCTCGGTCACGTTGTAGACGGCGTTGAAGCCGAGACCGAACCGGCCGATCTGGTCGGTGCGCGACTGTTTCGTCGCTCCGCCGAGCTTGGTGATGTTCTCGAAGTCAGCGTCGGTGAATACTGCGTTGTTGTACACCCAGAGAGCAGGGCCCTGGCACTCCTTCATGCCGTCGTCCAGTAGGCAGCTCTTCGCATCGTTGTTTTCCCGCTCATCGTAAAGAAACATCACCTGAACACACATCGACAACAACTTCACCCACTCCATCCGCCAGCTTACCGGTCAGGTGAATCGAATCTGAACACATAGATGTAAAAACATATGTACGTTTTTAGCCGACCGTACTAACGGTCGCGCTATTGGGACAGTGTTGCGTCTGTCTGTCGTCTGTCTGTCTGTCTGTCTGTGGCGTTATGTATTGTGGCTAAACGGTGCGTCCTACAGCAAAAGTTACTATTGAGAGCCTATAGGAAGTCGTATATGAGAAATCGATTGGTACCAAAATTAATGACCTTGACCTTTGTTTAGCAGTCGTATCAAGGTCATGTCAGCCGTAGCGTTACATTTGGCGTTGAATATCTCGGAAACCGTTAGAGATAGAGGTTTCGTTCCAAAGGACTACCAATAGGAAATGGCATACGGGCTATCGAATGGTCACGTGACCGATGACGTCACGTGACCTTGAAATGTCAAACTCGTGATCCCGTTACGCTTAGACCGCAATATCTCGAAAACTACTTGAGCTAGAGATTTCAAATTTGGTTTGCAGATTTCTATCTGGAATGCCTATCGGGCACACAAACAATTTCCCCTGAAAGTGGGCGTGGCCTACGTCACGTGACCCCTACAATTTTGGCAGTACGGTCGGCTATCCTAGCGACAGCTTGGCTTCTTGTTTTATTCCTGTCACGATTTTTAACGTTTTTTAACGTTTTTTGCAAAAGTTACTATTGCCAGCCTATTAGGAAATCGTATATGAGAAATCGATTGGCAAAAAAACGAATGACCTTGACCTTTGCTTAGAGGTCGTTCAAAGTCATGTCAACCATTGCGGCGTCAATATCTCCAAAACTACTTGAGCTATAGGCCTAGACTTCAAATTTGGTACATGGCTTTGTATGGGAATGCCGAGCGGGCGCACAAATAGTTTTCCCTAAAAGTGGGCGTGGCCTAGCGTCACGTTCAGTTCAATGTTCAGTTCAATGGGAAACGTGACGCTAGCTTGGCAAACGCTTTTGTTGAGTGCACAGGTGCAGATAGGAGAACTTTAGGGATGAGTAAAGGTTAACGGGCACAATAGTGTGCGTGATTACTAAAAGTGCGATTTTAATTTCAGCACAGTTTCGCCACATTATTCATTCATGGTTCAAAAATCAAACCACCGTGTCCCTATGTCTTACCGTTGCTATTTGACTGTCGGGTTCCTGCTATAGTCTACTCTACTGAGTCTAACGGAGAGGCAGTACAGTCAGCTATCCCAGCGACAGCTTGCTTCTTGTTTTTATATTTTCTAGAACGTTTATCAGGCCTACATCTATGATGACTGAACACACATACACGACGTCATACATCCGTGGTACAACACGAACACTCCACCTGCCAGCTTATACCTGTCAGGTGATTGTACGAATATAGTGCAGTGGCCAAATTATACGACACCACTTTATATTCGAACGGTATTGAACAGCGTTATTCTAACAACAAAAACAACAGGTAAAACAGGTAGCTGAGCTGATAAATGCTACCAAATAGCAAAATGAGACAAAATTTTAGTAATAAATACATTGTTTCAAGGTAAAAAAAATAAGACTAAAGCAAGACTGCTATAATGCAGAGAAAGTAGTCAGTTTTGTAGCGGCCTCTGGCGAACAAGAGTTACTTACAGTTGTAACACCATTTCGGTAGTGCTTTATTTAGGCCTAGATTATGTGCCAAAAATCGTAAAAATTTTGTAGATTTATTCGTTTGTTACGAGCCAAAATGTAAAGTGGTGTCGTTTCAGTTCTCAATGCTGCGGCGCGAATTGTATTCTCGGCGAGGAATTCGGAGTTCGGACCACATAACGCCACTACTCCGGGAACTTCATTGGATTATCACAGAGCGTAGGCCTATTCAGTTCCGTTTGTGTGTCCTTGCCTACCGCTGTTTGCACGGTAGTGCGGAGTGCCCCTCAGTACCCCCTC
>Ga0056114_1000991_pt1 | contig 11823 bp, 8 predicted proteins | sample WorMetHERISLAND1_FD_77005 | JGI IMG/M metagenome (GOLD analysis project Ga0056114, IMG submission 77005) | Marine gutless worms symbiont microbial communities from Max Planck institute for Marine Microbiology, Germany - Olavius loisae HERON... ...
CCCAGGCGCTGCTTCGCTGGCTACGCTGACCGATATAGCACGTGACTTTCAAGCACCGCCTACGCTGCAGTAAATGTAAACAAACACAAACCCGCCCCGCCTACAACCGCTTATGAATAAACAGCGTCATCCGCGGTTCAGGTTTTGTCTTGCTCTTGATTTGACAAAACGACTCACGTTTAGTTTTCAAATTCCAATTCGCGTATTTGGTTTCGCTATTAATAATGCGAAAATTTTGTGCAGAACATCCGTTTTCAGTACATATATTTTACTGGGTGGAAAGTGGTTACGTTACGTTATATTTATCACCTTGTCGTCAGGATTGTTTACAAATGGCTGCCGTTGTGGAGTGGATGAGTGATCATTTTTTGATTAGTGATATTAGAATTTAGTTAGTCACATGTTCCAGCATAGCTTGTATTTGTTGCTTTATAAACATTAGGTTAATTAAATCCAACTTTTGTAGAATGTCAAACGCTAGTATGTTTCGATGGCAACGTATTACTAAGCCAAGGGTCTATTCACATGCACCGGTAATTTTGCGTATGGTATAATGGTATATTCAGCTGACAGTCTGCCATTAGTTTAAAAACATAGTGATGTAGTGTAAATGTACACTGTGTCTCAAAAATGCACCAACTTTGAAACGGTAGAAGAAGAAGAAGGTATAGCTCAAAATTACAAACATCGATTTTGATGATATTTGGCAAAAGTACTCAAAAGATTCCAGAATAGAGTTTGCAGGTTGCATTTTTTATGTAGGTTTGCTTTTATATCAACTTTTTGTCTTTCAAACCGGACACCGAAAATAACGCCAATTTTGACGCTCATGCAAATGCACCAACATAAACAAGGTGAAATTTTTTAAACATTCACCTCAGCAGGCTCAGCTCATAATATTTGGCACACATAATCTGCAGACATTTAAAAATAATACACTCATCAATAAATTACTGCTAATGCAGTTTTACTTAATTAATATTCGTCCTAAATTACATCACCAAAAGTGACGTAAATTATGCGTCAAACACTGCCTTGTTAACGTGTCGACTGTTCTGAACTTTCTCAACTTCACCACAAATGTTGTTCTTCGTCCAACCTTTATCGGGAAACTCTGTTATTAACTGTCGAGTGTTGTAACCTTTACATTCATACAAATTTTGTCTTATTTACTGAACGGCATCAAAGTTGCTGCGTTTACTTGATATAGTGTCAAAATTGGCGTTATTTTCGGTGTCCGGTTTGAAAGATGAGAAATTGATAAAAAATGCAAACCTACATGAAAACTGAAACACACAAACTCTATTCTAAAGATATTTGGATATTTCTACCAAATTTTATCAAAATTGATCCTTATAATTTTGAGCTATACCATTTCATAGTTGGTGCATTTTTTTGAGAAACAGTGTACAGTTGTTAGTCTTTATACTCTTGATTCTGCTTAATACCAGAACATTAAAATTTCCGACTAAATACCTAGCTACAACGTCTGGATCTTCTAACCGTGCATAAATTGTTGATTATTACTTGGTTCTCTCAACCTATCCTGTCTGTTTTAATAATGTTTGATTAGTATTATGACTTTGTTGTGCAAAACTATATTATTATGTCATTACTTACTGTCTGGGAAGACTTCGTTATCGGAACAGTGTCAACTGAACTTTTGCCATTTTGTCCCTGTTGAATGTTTGCCCTTCCTCGGACTTTCACCAAATCACCACTGGACATTTCGCTACCAGGATGGTTCACCCCTGGACAATTCGACATCTGCATGTTTCATTTAATTTAGACATCTTATCTTTTGCATGGTTGTTTTGCCCCTGCGTAAACCATAGTGCAGTGGATTTATGGAATTTTTTTACTTTACTGTGGCCTAAAGAGTCACTATAACAAGTGCATTTTTCCCTTGGGATGATGACTTTCGACCATCAGTGCTGAAGCCATTCAACTAACAGCCGAGTGTGCATCAATGGTTTTCCTTCTTTCCTTCCTTTCTTTGATCCATTCAAAACCAAATCTTTAACTATCTGTATTCTATTACTTCCCATCAAAACACCTTCTCAAACCCAGTGAGGGAGTCTATGAAGCTCTTTCTTTCTATGAAGCAGAACCCAAAGCCAAAATTGGCTGTCAGTGGATATCAGACAACATTGATGTCAAGCACTGCATGTATAGTTTTGTTCATGGTGCACAACTCTGCTGCCCCTTAACAAATTTTCCGTGTTTTTGTGCCATTGGTATGGTGGTTTAACATCGCTTGTGTATAGCTGTGATGATGAGCGATTTATGCCATTTGATTTTGTTACCATTTACATGATAAACTGGAAACTTCCTTTTTGTGTTTACTGTTTATGTAGGGTTTGGTTATCAATGATACTTTTTACTATCATGGTCAAGTAGTAAGTGTGGTCACTCGTCACTGTCCACAGAAAATTGCCAAAAGGTGACACTTTAGCATGCGCTGCCTTGTTGACAGCTTTCCAAAAATCCAAGACCTGGCTTTTCTGTTACTGGACACTTGGCATCTTAATGGAAAGTCACTCAGACAGTGCAAATCAAAACTGGAATAATAACTGTAATAAGTTTCAGCACATTCAGTTAGCTAAGCCTAGACCTGTGTGCACTGTCATTGAAATGTGCCTAGTGACGATAATTGTGCTGTAACTGTAGAACACCAGAAATGGCAACGATATTCAGAACTGGATTCAGGTTTGTGCTGCAGTTTCAGATTTTTGTTTGTTTTGCTGCATAAAATTACCTACTAGTGGCGATGACTGTGACTGACTGCTGACATTGCTGCTGCTGCTGCTGAGTCTTCAACAGCAGTTGCCATGACAATGACCACTGATACAGAGAATCACTGATGAGACAACTAAACACTTGCTGAGCTCTACCCTCTGTGGAATAAATATTCTGCTCTATAATCTTAAGATAGAGGTCTGCAGAATACTATTAGAATCATACGGTGTCAGTTGTAGAATCAATAAATTAATACTTCAGTGACAGGATAATTATGTTGATATTTGGTTTCCAAAGTGTGTTTAATATAATAATGTATGAAAATATTAAGTGACAGGTATGGCATATTAAAAGTGTGTACTTTACCTAGTATTTCTAAAAAAAACTGCTTTGCTTATTTCTCTGTGATTGAACAGGTTTGAATGTTCACCTTGGTCTTATGTTTTTCTATGTATTTTAGCTCAGTGAAATGTAAATTATAGTGCACGTGTTTAAGAAGTATACAAGTTGACTTACGTGACTTGTGCTTTGAGCTGCTGTGTCTGTCCGAAGTTGAAACCTGCTGTCCCCATTTCTGACACCAGATCCCTTTAGTGTTCCACAGTTGCCCTGTTTTTCTGTGGTATTGTGGTGTCTACTGAAGTGCCTGTTTGGTAATACTGTCGTAACTTCTGTGACCAACCCAATTCCATTTCCTTTTGCACTGTGCACTGATTTAACACTACAGTTTGCTAACTGTGTACTAGACTGTTGAGGAGGCATCAGCACGTGCGGCTGCTGTGACATTTGGCCAGAAAATGCCATCAGCCGGCAAACGTGCAGTGGAGTCAGCTGTTGTCGATGCACATCTACATGAAGCAGCTTTCTCTGAAGGTCATTGATGCAACATCTCCTTCAGCAGTAGCATTGTTTTGTTTTAATGAAGAATAAACTTTTCATTCTGTTGTTATCTTACACTCCATTCTTCCATCTGTAATTATATTAAATAGACCTTCGAGTCTTAAACATGGCATAGTGCTTCTGTTGTGACACAGCATTCAGTACTTCCTGTCTTCGTTAATTTTTTAAGATCTTCCTCAGTAATGATTAAGTTCTTGATGTTTGTCTGACTGTCTACTTGCATCAGTGTCCATATGTGTGCTACATCTATAGTGCTATGTTCCATACTTTCATTCTATATTTAGTTTCCTAAGTAGAAAGACCCGAATCAGGAACTATCCCTGATATCATCCTTTATATCTCCTGTTGTATGTAGTGATGGGTTTTCTGGACCTGGTGAACAATTTGGTTGCATTGATGACATATGTGGAAAAAATTGGGCTGTGTGGATCATGCCTCCATGGGTTGCCGCACCCCATAGATGGGAAATGGGGTTGACCACTCATATTTACTGGTGCTGAGTTGACTTTCTCTGATGCATTGTCCTGCAAAATCTAGTAGTTCTTGGTCTTACAGTTTGAGCATTGGACTATGGATTTGTTGTCAAAATTTTGGATGAGCGAGTTAGAGATGCTTGGGTTGTAAGAATATCTCTGCTCTCCTTGATGTGTTGTTCTGCTGTAACATTACTGCTGATCAAAATTTTTTATCAAAAAGTTTGACCACCTGGGTGCATTTCTTCCCAGGAGTAGGGTAGCCTTTTTTATTTGTTAACTTTGGAATTTCATGTCTACAATGAGTGCTCAAGTGTAATGTATCAGTGTGTTTTGTTGTAACATCAGCTCAGGATCTGCTGGATCAGTGGGCTGCTGAAAAACTCAATTTCAGTGATGCTTATATGGACAGTGACCATCTAGAGATGCCATTGCAAACTTCCCAGACATCTGCAGATATTAAACGTCAGTGGGATCGGCTCACTGACATTGACTGTGATAACGGTTTTACCTCTGCTTCTGATGTAACACACAAGGGAGGTGCCAGTCAGCATTTGAAACCCCAGAAGAACCATGGTGAGAAATTAGGTGGTTGTTTTTGACACCATTCACCGTTTGCAGGCTTTGCTCAATATAGATCAGTCGAAGTTTATGAAGCGCAATAGTGTATAGTTATAAGTTGGCAATTCTGGTGTATACATATACTACACAGCTACTTTATTTTATTTATTATTTGCTCATATCAGCCATTTCTGAGTGTCATAAAAAGAGATTTTATCAATTGTATTAGGACATCAACTGTGAATAAGTGTTTTTATGTGTGTTAATTGAGTTCTTTTGTAATGTGTTTGGTTAGTAATGTTAACAGCGTTTGTGCTTTCGTGTGTTGTGTTTTTTTTCCATCTTGTGTTATATCAGTATGGTACTGTAATATTGACTAAGGCTGTTGTAAGAGCTCTTGTGTGTCCTGTTCATCTGCTTGTTTGCAGTATCATCTTGTCGTGTGTTTTATGAGCAAATAAACTGATGATGATGATGATGATGATGATGATGAAATAGCATATTAACTTGAATACAGAACATGAATTAGCAGTGACGGTTTTTGCTTCTTCAGACGTTTGGCATAATTTTAATATGTACATAAATGAATTGGCAATATATCTGGAGGCCATTTGTTCAGGATTACGTAGGTATTAAGATTATGAGACTCCATTGCCTAGTGACTCTTTCTTTATGTGGCCCTTTCTAGGGGGCTGCATTATGTGTTGCAACCTGTCTGTGTGTATGCTTTCCATTTTCTCGAAATTGAAACTTCTAATTTAGCAGAAACACAGTGCTGGACAATTGTAACTAGGGGAGCAAATTTGAGGCGTATAGGTCAAGGTCAAGGTCACGGGGAACAAAAATGTAAAGATCATTTTTCGTGCATATCTTTGTCAAAAGTGGATCGATATCGATTTACGTCAAACCCACACCAAAATGATTACCGACCCATTCTACAGATATCATCGAATATATGTCAGTAGCAAAAATGCTTTTTTGTGATAATCCGTAATTTGTATGTAATTATCCACGATGGCCACGTGTCACAGCAGCACCTGGCCGTGTACCTACTTGTCTTAATGTGCTATAGAAGTGCTCTTACTTCCTGATACTGTAATATGTTTCCTGTCAGTTATTCTGTGCCGTCATATTCTGTGGTGTAGATCCATTCAGTTTACTGAATGCTGATGAAGATGCAGTGATAGATTCAATCCTTCAAGGGATGCTTGATAAGGAGCTGGTTAAGGACACGTTCAAAACTGACCTCGGATTTAGTGGAGCCAATAAAGAACCGGATCCCAGAACAAAGATGCATATGCGACATCAACAGGTATTCGCCGGCCTCTAATGTTCAAAAAAAAATTAGTGTCATTAAAATTTTCTTTTGCATTTCTTTTTTTACACAATTGGTGGCCTGATGTATTAGTAGGCTCTGACGATCCAACCAGCTGTTGTGGCCTCATGGGAATAAGCTGTCACCTGGTTGTGACCGTTTGACACCATCTTTAACTGAATTAAATGACTTCACTTGCTAACAGCTGCTGTAGGCTATATAAACACGTGCCGATATAACTTTAAAAAATTATTTGTTGTATTTCAAAAGAATATACACTGCTGTGTGCATCTAGAATATAATAAATGACTTAACTAGAGAGATTTATATTTTTACTAGCAATGATTTTAGACTGTAGACTAGGCCTTACTTCAATGTATCACGTGTTGTGCCTGTTTACCTGCTGTTATTGCTGCTGATGTTATCGTTGATGTAACTAGCTTATTACAGATGAGGAACACTACATTTTGAGCAGGCTTATTTGCCACATTATACTGCTTGGTGACAGAGGCAATGTGGCGTGAGATACCATCTGTGATGACTTGCTAAAGGATAGTGGGATCTTGACTGCTGTAATGAACTTGTTTGGTTTCTCATTGTCACTGTAGATCTGTATTGGTCTCGGTATAGGATTTAAACCATGATAATAGTATTTGAATTTACACCGAAGCTACCAGTGAGCGGTGGTGCTGCCTACAAGAAACATAGGAATAAAATAATAGGAATGCACAGCAATATTCTAGTTGGTAGAAAAAATTAAGATGTAGTCATAATGGTGACAGTAATGACGGGTTTTATTGAGAGCATTAAAACAACTATTTTACTTTTATTCGGTTGTCTGTGGAGTGTGTACTAGAAGGTGGTTGTGTTTCACAAGGTCAAGGAGAACAAAGAACGACGAATGAAGGAGAAGCAAGATCGACTGCGTGAACAGCAGAATAAGAAAGATGCAGAGCTTCGGGCGCGACAGTTGATACTCAAGGTTGTAATGATGGGTTTTGCTGGCTGTTTTTGGTCGTAGTAATATCACTTGTCATTGCACATATGTTTTCAGTTTGACATTAATGGAACATTATTACTGCTGTTTTGTTACTATTGTTGTGATATTGCAGTGCAGTGTAATATGATGATGACACGGCTAATGACACGGCTAAACGTAGGTACATGCCATGTCCCAACCTTGCTTTAACTGGCCAACAGAATTGCCAACATGTCGGCAAATTTGTTAGTCTATGAATGCTCAGCTCATCAGGCTTCAGTTCACATAACTTTGCAACTATGAACTTAATAAATATTTTCAGTGAGAAAATGTAGACCCTTCACAGACTCTGAATTGTCCACTACACCATCTGCTGGTAAAGGGAACTAGGTTGTGTCGCATTTAGAGACAAACCAATGACGTCAGTGATTGAAATGCAAATTAGACATTTACGGAGATAGAAACAAGAAAGCCAGCTGTTGTTAATGTGTCGTGTGAACGTTGGTGCAGTCAAGCAGTTGTAAACAAGATTGTTTATCAGGTTATCAGGTATAAACATATCACCACTAGCGCCATCTGGCAAGTGGCTGTAGAACAAGTGCGTCTTTGCAGCTAGTAGTACATTGCAAAAGAATTTCTGGAACTGCCTAACCCTGAAATGTTTCAATTACGACGGCTTTTATAGTTGTAAAGCCAAACATGTAGATGCCTATCATGGACAGACACAGACAACTTTTATGGTTTAGTTACAGTAGTAGATACGTTGTCTAAGTTATGGATCAGTGAGTGATATATTTCTGTTTCAGCTTGTGTGTTGTGTGGCTTATTATTGCTACCCTAAGTTAAGGGTGGACCTCAGACAGTTCTGTTAGAGACTTATGGCTTGCTGGAGCAGAATGTATTTTGCCATTCCAATCGCCCAGCCACTGGCATGCTTCATTGTGATGAAGGAATAATTAATAGGTAGCATTTCATTGGTGATTACTGGCCTGTTGCTAGCAGCTGTTGCGTTCGTGTTTGTAGGAAGAAAAAGCCAAGCAGATGAAGCTACGGAAAGAGGAGGAAGAGATTCAGAAGGAGATGACACGAATAAGGAAGGAAATGGATGAGGAACGTCGGAAAAAGGCACAAGAAGAATTACAGTACAGTTTCACACTGCTGTAGAAATTGTTGTGTTTGTTTTTGAAATGGTTGTAAAATATCGGGAGAGATATTGATCACAACTCCAAATGCAGCCTTTCACATATTGACTGGAAGGAAATTTGAATATGTTGAAACCGATTTTCAACAGTATGCACTATCAGTATTCTGGAATTTGTTTGTTTGGAACTGTTATATTTGTGTGATTATTTGATGGTCATGTGTGACTTTGAGTTACATCGCATACTAAAGACTTTGTTGTAAAATTGAAATGCAGCAGGAAAGAGGAACTGGAAAAACTGGAAAGTGAGAGGAAAGCAGAGAAAGAACGACAAGAAGCTGTGGAGAGGCAGGCTCGGCTCAACTGTCAGAAACAAGACGATGATCGACGTCAGAAGATTCTGGCTAAAATTGAAGAGATTCAGCAGCGAGAGATCAAAGATAATTTTAAGGTTATTGCTGTCACCTTTTATTCTCGTCCAGTGATCACTGAGTGAGTTTCCTTGGTCATTGGACTGGTACACTGCTTCATCTAGTGAGCAGAACAGCTGCTTTTGACCATGACACTTTACGGGTTTTGGTGTTGATGTGCTGTATGAATTATATCTATTTACATACACATAACTATAAGCTTGTACACAAAGTGTATTTACCTGTAGAGTGTTACTGCTGTTATTCTGTAAAGCTCAGTCAATTCTTTTGACATTGTTAGTTGGCATCTTGCCTGTGATAATCCCTTTTGCTGCCAGTTTCAAATACAACCCAAACTACGACAATTGATCAGAAGTGTTTGTGTGCGCAGCTCAAGAGAGTTTGTTTCTCGACGTGGTACAACGTCATCGTCGAACGCCGACTCCAGTTGGGAAAGGCAAAAGCGATGTCTGACTGGAAGATTTTGTTCCAGGCATTTTCTGCATGGAGATCAGTTTGTGTAGAGAAGTGGGTTGAGCTAGAGACTGATCGCCATGAACGTCTCGTTAAACAGGAGCACAGGTCTGTTGGGCAGATTAGCTAAGAGCTTATACATTTTAAACATCTAATTCAGTTTTGATAAATTATCAAAATTTGCAGTTTTCTGGTGTCTTGCTTACAGTATTGAATCACTATTGGCACTGGTCTATGCTGCTGTGATTGTCGAATGTATTTCTGACAACAGCATACAATTCTGCTTAATTTAATTTTCAGTTAGTAGTTACGGTACCTCACCACTTTCACATAGAGTGTTCATATCAACGGATGTTTATGTCTGTGTGTATATATTCTTTGAACTGGCACGGGTTAGCACTGTTTCAGAGTAATTTTGTGAGCTTTAGTTATGTCTTTGAAAAACTTTATGGTATACAAATCCTTTCATCACAAACCAGTCTGTATATTGCAACTTGAGCTTTTTATTTATATTCTGTATATTAAAGTGACTGTAAGTAACGTGTGTTGTCAATACAGGAATGAATTGAGAGCTGCTGCGCACTACAGACGTCACTCGATGGTGCAGACACTGGCCGCTTGGCGGCGCTATGTCATCGTGACTCAAAGAGAGCGCGACACGGAGCAGGCACGGCAAACAACACACAACAAAATGGCGGCCTTTCTTGATGCCGCTGCTTCTGGCAAACTTTGGACTGATCGTACGAGTAAAACACCGTCTGATGAAACAGAAATGTCTCGTGACAGTGACAGAATGGATGCAGGCACACAACAGGTAACATAGTTCTGTTGAATCCTGATTCTCAGTTGCATTTTATCTCCGTCTATGCCACATATAATAATAATAGTAATTGTGCATCTCTGTTCTTATTCATTGTTTCAATTCTGTCCTTTTGCATGACTCTTTCATTGAGAACATACGAGGCCAATAGCCTTCTAGACTTGATTTTAATTTCTTGTTTTTAACCCTCCGGATCAATACTACTGATGGTATTAAAAATAATAATATTAAAAATGCAAAAAAATGCAAATTGAGATTATTTTATAGTGCACTCTAAAGCTATTAGCTATACCGCATTTTAGCTTAATCTAACGCACTCAATCAGTTAAGCCGTTAAATCGGTCCAGTCCGAATACTCCCTTTTGTACCGTAGTTTCTTGGAGCCGAGAAGACTGGGGAGGCAATGTGAGTAAACAACTTGCCCACAGTAGAATAAGTAGAATAGTGGCAGGGCCGAACCTCGGACCTCTCGGGCCAATAGCCAGAGCGTTAAAGCACACATTGTTAGCAGAGATGCTGAATCTGAGGTGCTGGCAGTTGGTATGTGGGTGAGGATAGTGGGTAATATGCAGGCATTATGATAATGAGAATAATGAGTTTTTAGTTGATGTTTAAAAGTAAGAAAGGTAGGGGAAAGCCTGACTGAGAGTGTGTAAAATATGCAAAAATGTTCTGCTTTGTTGCTGCATGTGTCATATTTAAGTTGTTATGTTATCAGTGAATTATTGGAACATACGCTCTTACTCAAACACAGATATATTCCATTTTCTCTCTAGATAGTTAAATTTAATTTAACCTAGCAATGTCTGATATCAATGGCAGATGGCTGCATGATGTGTGAATACAGAGTCAGTCATCTTGTTCTCATCGGCCGCTGTCCACCGGCGCTGAACCAAGCGTGAAATCATCAACAGCTCACAACGCCACCAGTCGGAGTAGTTCAGGTCGCCAGCATCGATCTAAGCCAACTGAACCATGGCAGGTTATGAAATGGTGACAATGTTATTAATAGTTATGTCATCTGTGCTGTCATTCGTGCATCTCGACACTGTGTATTCTGTAATGTGTCTGTGCTTCATAATGTACACATGTAACTTCACATTTTATCAGCAGCAGTAGATGCCTACAAGATGTTCTCTTCCCACGTTCATTTTGGCAGATGATTAAATTTACACTTTTTCTTATGATGGATTTATTCCTGAATTATATGTCGGTTCAACTGTGATAGATTTACTTCAATCTTGATTACAACACTGATAATGATATGGTAGTACAATAACAGGTCACACTTATTATGTACAATTTTTGTCGCCATTTATTGTTGTGGGTTACATAGTGATAACGAAAATGTAGTGTTTAGCTGCGGGTGTTATGTTATGTCTAACTGTAGGTCTCGCATCAACATCTTCAACTCATCACTGCAGACAGTGACTCTGTGCCAGTGAGCATTGGTGAGTGTGTCGGTGACCAGTCACAGAGACGTCCACAGTCCGCTCGAGCACGGCCGGCTGGCGGCGGCGGCGGCAGTGGCGGTGGCTTTGTCGTGAACAGCTTTGAGCATCGTCATCGGGCGCAGCAGCAGTTGTTGGAGCAGCAACAGCAGCAGCTTAGAGAGCAGCAGCGACTGATTGAGGAGATGCAGGCCTTGCAGCGACAGCAACTGATACAGCAGCGGCTTGCTGCCGCAGCCCCGCAGCCTGCTGCTGGAGCCGCACAGCAGCCACAGATGCCGATTGATGACCATGCAATTACATGCACCAATGCTCCTAACACTGATCGCAGCATTGAACAAACACCGAGGTATTTAGTTGTTAGTTAGAATGTGGTATGTCTGTCAGCTTGCATAAGAACCATAGGTGATGGTGATGGGAGTTCTGTCTAGCCTGTTATCATCATCATCATCATCATCATCATTATTCGGCATGCACCATCAGTGCGTAGCTCCGCTTGCTGCCAATAGTCTCCACAGCGGCTTATCCAGAGCCAGTTCGATAGCATCCTCCAAGGTAAG
>Ga0056114_1000992_pt1 | contig 11812 bp, 5 predicted proteins | sample WorMetHERISLAND1_FD_77005 | JGI IMG/M metagenome (GOLD analysis project Ga0056114, IMG submission 77005) | Marine gutless worms symbiont microbial communities from Max Planck institute for Marine Microbiology, Germany - Olavius loisae HERON... ...
AATTCCAACCTATGTGATCACAATTCACCAACGTTACAGACAGACAGACAGACAGACAGACAGACGACATGCGATCGCAATACCGCGCTTTGCACTAAAGTGCATCGCGCGGTAAAAACTGAACGGCCACAAGTACTACGTGAAGGAAAGCGGCATCGTATCAAGTATCTGTTTAGCCGATATCTCGGCCTTCTAGATATTCCGCAGGTACTTGTGTTTGACATCATACTTTACCTGGCAGATGTCGGTAGTGACATCGTGGCCGCGGTAAACCACTACCAAGAAGGTCATCCGATCTGTGGCTCACTCACGGTGACCTTTGTCGTTCTACCGGCTGTCTGTTGGGCGGCTGTGAGCTGGACATGGTGGTATGATGCTCGCGTCAGGGATCAACGTAAAGCATACAGAAGATTCAGGATGTTGTTGGCTGTTCTGCTACTGGACCCTCTCTTCAGGTATAGCTACTCTCTAAACGAGTTCTTTTCATTTCAATTTTCTACGCTCAGCACAAGTTTTTTTCCGGAGTGAGGCTTTCTATTGGCTTTACTCAGTTCCCTAAACCACCGTATACGAAAGCTATAGATTACTGCCGTGGTGGCCGACACGATAAGAAAACGTCTCACGGCAGTTTAGAGACGAAGCGGCCATTTGTATAGGCCTTTAGGCTGTTATGGCTACAACACACTGTCGCGACATTTGCTATCTTTACAGCGATGTTGCATCAGCGTCAAACTGTTTAAGAAGCGTCCTATATTAGCTACGTCTTCAGTCTTCACAGACAGACAGCAGACGACAGTATCGTACACCTTGATGAATCATATCCATTATATCATCACGTAGACCCTACATTTATTGCGCGTCTGCATGCGAAGCTATCAGAACACAATATTGTTATTGGAATACATTCTGCCTGTTCGTTTGTCCATTCGTCTGACACACGCCCGTATTGTAGGCCTACTACCATAAGCTACTTATCGCATGAAGGCTAAACGTGCTGTGGAAATTATTTCACTTCCTGGCATCCAATCATTCTAGTTAATTTTCTCTAATAATGACGTTGTGAAATATGGACGAGATCACCAGCAACAGGTCATTAGATGCAGACGGTGTATTAATATCGCGATTTATTTTGTTTCCAAGATATACAGCGTGTTGTTGCCAAAAAATTTCAATTTTGTACCTTCTATTCAAATTTAGGGTTTCATAGAAACTACATGAAGAAACTACATAAAAATTTTCAATATAGCCAAATCTCGCAAATGAACAAATTCGATTTAGGCTTGCGATTTGTGAAAGAGCTTCATTTGTGAATGGCACCACATTGGTAATGGTAAAGGTATAGTTTCACAAAAAGTGTATAAATTTGATTTTGTCCTTTGTTTATTTTTGGAAGGGTGTCAGAAAACGAAATCTTTTGGCTTCACAGACGTGTAGCCTACTGTGGTGAATCAAGAATTCAAGATCTAATGTTACTTGAGCGCCGTCAGTAAAAGTGTGACGAAAACGCATACAGAATCCGTACTAAACCATAGGCTACTCGTCTTCGCTTTTGCAATTATGATTCTTTGCCTATGTACATGTACATGCCCGAAATGATTTTGTAGGAAACTACGACTTTTGTGGTTCACATGCCAGAGAGAATATCGCAAGCGCGAAGATCCGTGGATCGATGAAGACAGGTGCAGAGACGAGAAGAAGAAAAGGTCAAAGTATCGAGGTTGTTGGGAGTACTGGGACAGGATGGTGAACAAGGAAGAACGCTGTGCCACATATATGTCAGCGATATCGACGCTCGTAGAAGACGCTCCCGAAATAATACTCTTGATCTATATCATCGCCAGCGGCGTTCACCATGACACCTTTGGTCGGTTTAGCCTTTTAGGCTTGATTCTTGTTGGTGTTATTTCTACTGTCTCATCGAAACTGTTCAGTGGTGAAAATTTGTTATTGCCACACTTGCGCAGTACTGCTACATCATAATAACAAGAGAGCCGTGCTGTCACAAGGAAACCGCGCGATGCAGCATGTTTTCCCAACATCCAATGACTCTTTGATTGTTATTTGCTTCCGGTTCAGAATGGTCAAGGCCGTTATACCACCGGCCTAGCTAACATGAAGTTCAACATCCGCTGCAGTATTTTATTGCCTAAGAGCAGATTGAATGTGAAATTAAAAATAAATAAATAACATGGTGGCCTACGCGTTTTGAAACAGAGTGCATAACGACCCTTCAAGGACATCGAAGGTCTTTGATTTTGGCACCAATCGAAAGCACGTATTGGACTTCCTTTTCCTATTGGTCCTCAATAGCAACTGTGGTCTTATCTTGACCCGTTTCAGAAATATTAGAGCGTTTGTACCGTTGTACGCCGAAAGCCTCTTTTTCCATCCTACCCATATTCCGATCAATCAAAATTTTTGGGTATTTCCTTTGGAGTAGATACGTGATGTTGGCGTTTGCAGAGAGCGAGCACCCCAAGAACTATCCGTGAAATTATTTTAAAAGAATTCCAACCTATGTGATCACGATACCTCAACGTCACGGACAGACAGACGGACAGACAATCGACTTGCCGTAGCAATACCGCGTTCTGCGTATAGCATCGCGCGGTAAAAATAACATTGGACGGTAATTTTAGTAGTAATACTGACAACAATAGTGATAATGGCACCGAATGGATTTCGCTGAGGTCCACTTTCAAGATGCTAGCGAGACCGGTTCTGTAAATATGGTCATGATCGGAAGTGAAGTGCGTTTTTTCCATCGTTTAACAGTTGGTTGTCCACGGGATATAATACAACGTATTAATATTATTCGATACAAATGCTTTCAGTGTTAAATTTAAAAAAGAAACTGTTGAATATTTAGTTGGTATCAATATCGTTGATAAGGACCAGTGGTGATAATGGATGGCAACGAAGGTAGCCTATGCGTGGCTGATGATGCGATGTTTGTGTTGCTATATATAGATTACATACAACTGACCACATCATTGCTAAACATCTTCTACACTACAGCGACATTTCCACGTCAAGTTCGTCTTATGAAGCCAGAGGAAAATCAGATCAAAATTTTCTCCATGGCTACCGTTGCTCTGATCGTCTGGCGATCGCTTATTGTGGGTTCTCGTATCTTGGCTTTTGTGCTGTTCGCCTTGCTGTTTCATTACTGGTTATTCGTAGTAACTGGTTTTCACTACTTGCTCATGTTCGCTTTGGTTTTCTATCAAATGCGTCTTAGCAACAAGATGTTAATTAAATGCATAGTATACATCGTCGTCACTCCGTTTATTTACATGTTCGATTTTTGTGTAAACTTGTTATCAGGTCCAACACTTTACTGGTACATCCTGGTCTATGTGTCGATATACTGTGAGAATTTACTGATGAGCGCATTAGGATTGTGGTATGCCAGCACTGTACCAAGAGCAGCCTGGTACATAGTGCCCTGCTTTGTATCCGTTATAGTGATGTTTCCTCTTGGACTAATTGCACAGGTTATCTACTATCGCTACTATCATCCGGTTCAAACAACTCAGACTCAGTCATTGACTGTCCCTGAAACAACTGAATCTACTCCGACAACGCGATTGCAGTTCAGGACGTGGTCTGTGTTTCGGGCTAAAGTCGTCGAAGCTAATACCAAGACCAATACTAGTACCAATAATATGCCATTCATAATCCCAGAGTCGCTTGTGCCAATAATTGAACGTAGACTCCATAATATATAAACCAAATGATAACTCTAGTTATTACAAGATACACGAGATAGCGTTCTCGGAATCTGTCCAGACCTATGTAAACATGGAAATATATCCTGGTTTAGTAGTTGACGAAAATCGCTCAAAACGCTGGCTATCGTCAACCATCGATCCGATATAGGCCTACGGACCCAGTACTGGGCCAGTACCAGTAGTATGTGGTCGCGCAAATAAGCCAATGATTCCAACATGGACCTTTGAATTTATTAGCAGCTAAACATTCAAAATTTGATGCGGATTTGGGGAACTTATTGTCTTAAATGTAGGCCTATTGCACTTCGTTTTGCGATCGCTGATTGTGACAGTGCTTGACTTGATTTTATTATTTGTCATGCAATGCATTGTAGTTGACAAATTAATAACAAGTAAGTTACACTGTATTCGATTTAGTTAATGATCTTGTTCATCAGAAAATGACAACGATCAGTTTCGATGTCCTTTTCGTTGCTTATCGTATAAAACAGTATTGGTCTCTTCTCTTTTTTTCAGTAAAGGCCGCAACCCACATAGACGAACTAGTTGGAAACTAGTTGGAAACCCGGGTTGCGAACTAGTTGCGAACTAATTTCCAACTAGTTCGCCTAGTGGGTTGCGGCCTTAACGGTACAGGTCTTGTTTTGCTAGATTAGACGGAGACGATTAACGCAGCACTGTCATTCGTTTTTCAAGTGTCTGTATTATGTATTCTTAGTCCGGTGTCATCAGTGGTCACACGACGCCATATTTTGTCCACGGATGACGTCACAGTGGGCGTGGCTTCAGTCACGCATCACTGAGCAACAGGATGAGCAGCAGAGCTGTGGACGGCGTCAAATGATCCGATCCACCACGCCAGGACTAAGGATTCGCGGATTGTACGCCTAGACCAAACGGGATTGTCTCTGTCCGCGCTGATTAGGCCCAGTATTTATTCGAATAAGACATGGTATGCTGCGTTTATACTAAGAGCTGTACAATGACGTGGATAACTTGCTGGTGGATCAGCGGATTGACGGCAGATTGATGACAGAAAAAGCACTGTTGGATCCATTAGCGGATTTTCCCGCTCGATTCCGTACACCTCTGGTCGACCGATGAGTGGTGGGCGTGGCAGACATGGCGGTTAAGCACGTGATCAACAGACCGGAAACTCGCCGACATGACGTCACGTGACACGACGGCAGAGCATGCCGGGACAGCAATGGTGGACTGGCTAGATGGCGTGGTCGACGTAGCGTAACTAAGTGATGTCGGTGATGATAAAGATGAGCAGCGACGAGTGTTGACTGGCGACAATCTGTGTAGCTACTGTCTTCACGACTGCTACTGCTGCAGCTGCTGGTGCATGATGATGACAGTGATAATAGCGATGATTAATAACGCTGATTATAAGGCTGTTTAGTCACACGTGTCGACAGCAGTGAACACACGTCTCAACGCAACATGACAAGACACAAAATACTTACGATATACGGCGCATAGGCGGTTTTAGAGTTCCAAGTTTGGGTATAGGCTTACCCTTATTCCCTTCCCTCCTCTCTCTTACCATTCCCTCTCTTTCCCTCCCCTCCCCTGCCGGTTTGCATTAGGCCTAATTTCTGCATCGGGAACAACTGATAATGTTTCGAAGTGAAAAACATGATTATTATCGACACTCACAGTCACTGCTGTATCTTTATTACCGAAAGTTAAAATCTCAAAATGGCCAAACTACTGAAATTAGGCGTGAATTATAGCTGATACCAGATGGCACATGCTGATTAAAACATACATTGTGACAATATGGATACAGACTCACAAGATGTGCATATAAGCCTACACATTATACAGTTGAAGACTTCAACTTGAAGTTGTATAGTCACGGTTCAAACGTGTCGATCGAACGTCTCCAGATGTTTTGGACGTCTCTTCTCGGTCTCAGCATCATACGTCTCAATTACAACCCTCTGCGATGTCGCCGATAAATAGCGTTGCAGGCGACAACGCCGACAAGTAGATGAGCACAAACAAAACATCATATCACATAATGTTGACAACTAATGAAAACTAAATTTAATTCGAAAACAAGAAGCTTGGTTATCGATGACAACCTGCATGAAGCCTGCGCCAAGTTTCAAGCGTTTTCCGTATGCTTCTTGCCTGCCAGTATCTGTGTTGGCAGTGTCTTTTGACTGTCGATCAGTTCATATCATGTCGTGTCAGAAGCACTTGTTACGTTACGCTACGTCAAACCTGACACCTGCCCTGTCATCGCTGCTCCCCCTTCATTGACCAGCTCCTATCATTGTCCGGTCGCCGGCGAAACAGTGTTGATTGACAAGTCACGGGACCATCTCGCACAGACTCAATGGCGTGACGTCACTCGCTGATCCCGTCGCCTCTCGACGGAACTCGCAGGAGAAACCCTGCCGATGAAAATATTAAGATACGAAAGCAAAAAACCACAACAAATACTGATGATCGTTGAACGTGCAGCCTGCGTCCTAATTTAGGCCTACATTCACACAAGTTTCAAACGTCTTTCGTAACCTGTTTTCAATGACCGAATGTTTTTCTACTTTAACGATATGTTATCCCTCCCATACATTTTTTCACTGATGTATAACTTTCTACTAAAATATTAAAAGTTTGGAAAGTTCTAAGTCTCGTCAGTATGTAAAACCACCAAGTAGGGTGACCGACCAGGTCGGTATTTTTCAATATCGTCTAATGATGAGAAAACACACAGTGGAAGAATTTCGACGATAGGTTTAGCCGTCTTGACACAATACCGGTGGTGTTTTATAACACAGTAGGCCTATTTGCTTTACGTACTAATATGAAACGTACGGAATTGGGATGTTTTGACAGTGATAGATGGAAATTCAACGAAGAACAAGAAACATTCCATTTGTGTGAGTTGACAGAGTCCACCCTGCCTCCCCCACTTACCCTTCCCCATACACTGTCCATGTGAGCAATAGCTCAGCTGCAGCAACCATTGCGACCGGGTTCGCATCGGAGGTATGCGGAATGGTAAATGTCAATCTGCTGTCGTTCCGCAACGTTCAAATGCTGTATTGGTGTTTCCGCCATATGACGTCGACAAAATTGCTCCAGTCTGGATCTTATGACCTAATGAATGAAGTTACTGCACGAAATGCCCTCATACAAAAGCCAATTGTCATATAAGTTTTAGTAGAATGTTCAGTTATGAGTTTAATTTCTGTATTTCTATATTGTCCGTATTTTTACGTTTCACTTTACAGAGAAATGAACGTGTCCAGTGCACTTGCCTAAGAAATTAGTAAAAAAAATGTGGCTTCTTGAACCCCATGTAATTCAAGCTCTTATCAGAAGCCTGTACTACAGCAGTTGTTCTATGGCGAATTGTAGAAATTTTAGATCCGCAATCAGTCCGCATCAGCATTGTTGTTACTGGCGGATGTGAGTCCGTCGGCCGATCATTCCGCAGTGCGCTCGTCTCTGCTCGGAGCGTGTGAGTGACATGGGATTTAGCCGAGGATTTAACGATACACGGCGCCGAGATTAGCAGCGGCCGACGCGATGACCAATCTCCGGGCACACACTGACCGGCAGGCGCCTTTCATTGCATCAACATCAGTCGCCTGCCTCTGTACCAACCAGAAAACTTCAGCTGTTTAGACACTGTTTATCCTGGGAAAATAGTCGAGGGAATTCCCTCCAAAAATTGTTTTCCCGAAAAATTCGCTAAATGTGATCGTTTCGTCTGTTTTTATTAGAAACAAGATAATGTTCAAAGAACACAGAGTCTGTGTCCCACTAAAAAGAGTAACACGATGCCCTGTGTTTTCTACAATACCTATATTCCGGCCAAGATTTCTGGACGTTCTCTTTGGGATAGTTCCACGATGGTGGGGTTTGCAGAGAGAAGAAAGCCTAGGCTAATCAGCTATGAAATTACGGTGAAGGTGATCGTATCTTGCGATTCTGAGATATGACAAGCTACAGGCATAAAATGTGGTTTTTAGTTACCGAACCCTAGTTCGCCCCAAATTCGATAAAGTTACCCTTCGAATATTTAGATACATGTAATGTTAAGATTCCCAATTATGGGAAGTAAAAATTGCCCTATTGATTCGGGAAATTACTTTCCGACTACCTCAGTGTATTGTATGTGATCACAATTCACCAACGTTATGGAAGGAGAGAGACGGGCGGACAGACGACATTCACGTAGCAATACTGCGCTACGCACGTAAGTGCTTCGCGCGGTAAAAATTGTCATGGGAAGGGAACTCGGACGAATATAATCCTCAACGAGTCTAGATCGAAGTGTCCTGGAAATTTTTCTAAATTTTGATGTTAAATGGTGCAATATTCCGGTCCATGTATCAATTTCAAAAGAACTTGAAGCTACAGCGGTCAGCGGGAAAGGCGCCGTATACCTTTGTCTGATTAACAAGCTGTGTTTGCTGTTGACATGAGTCGACTGCGGTAATAAGGGTTAAGCCCTGTCAACTGAGATCCGAGTAGATTCAGCAGCAGCAAAGAGCAACTGACTGATACAATTGCTTCATTCTGCTGTGCACAGTGCAGTGTCTCGTCTGACCTTTAACTAATTAAACTGCTCCTTTACTGATTAATTCCAGCGTGTTTGTGTATTAGACAACATGCCAATAAGTTTCATCAATCATTCACAAACGTTACGTCTGAGCGAAGTAGGCTATAGATGACAGAATGATCAACTTTATCCAAGGTACTCAATTTCTAAGGTCTGAAATATTAAGACAAGTATAACGCGTGTCTGGAAAGATTACGGTGCGGACTCGGAAATTGGGAACGTGTCTGCCACGTAGGCCGCATTGAATCTCTGGACGGCGGCAAACAAGCGTTGGAAAAGAAAAGCGGCTTGTTTATTTATTTATTTATTTATTTGTTTATTTATTATAAATCGTACACATAGGTACACTACCATATTGCAGGTCAATTGATCGCTCACTGCGTCGCTAAGATAAGATACGATAAGATAAATTTTAATTGGAAAATGTATGAATACAGCTGTATGGATACAGCGAAAAGTAAAGCTGAAATGTAAAATGAATAAGTTTATTGCAATCGGCAGTTTTGTTAGTACATAAATGCCTATATACAGTACATGTCCAGTGCATGAGAGACAAACGGGTACTGTAATCAATCATGTTTCATCGAGGAATCAGTCGATCAGTAAAGGAGAAATTGGTGGTAGCACTGATAAATTTCAATGTAATACACAATACTTCAATATCAATCTACAGTCTTTCAAAGCAAACGGCAGAAATGACGACTGAAGACAGAGGGACACTGCCGCCATGACAGTCCTAATAAAACAAATGTATCACCCCGATGGTCGAGACGTTAAGTCACCGCCCATCGTTGCATCGTGACTTAGAGCGTGATTATTACAGCGGCGTCCTCTGGCGAATAGTCTATCGTCGACGTTGTGACAGACAAACAGACAGACAGACAAATTGACATGGTTATCGTTTGAAGCCACCTTCCCAGTATGTGGGGCGGAGGCTCAATTAACAGTATTTAGATATTGCAGCAATTTGAGTGAAATGTTCATCGAAGATCATGACACGGTTGCAGGTTGCCCGTTCAGATATCTCAATTAAAACATTAATAAACAATACCACTCTGTTGTCTGTGTGTTAATATGTGACCAGACGGGTTGATTCGCTGCGCTATTAAAGATTTAGCCAACCAGACGTGTATCACGCGTGATCCGACCCTCCCACACACCGTGACACGGGTGCTATACGTGTAGCGAACGATCCATCAATTTCCAGAGTTAGTTGCGTCAATTCAACACACACACACACACGGGCTGCTGCTGCTGTGGCTACAGCGACTGACGAAGACGCATCCTCCGTCTAGTGCAGTGGCCGCTCCAGCGTCGACTGTCACTTGCCAAGATGCGACAAGTCAGAAAGCTGAAGGACAGAAATCTCGTCGTGATGTCCAAGGACGGATCCGAAAAGGGATTGGGATGTATTTCTTAATATAGATGTATTATTTTGTGCTCAAAATCGCGCTAGAGGTCTTCATCCATGATGATCAGACTAGGTATGCAATAACAATCGCCTTTATTTCAAGGAACCGAGCGCAGCATAATTATATACTGTACACACCAAAGATTTGAAGCATGGCAAAACTCGGCAGGTTATAAAACGGTGAAAATCACCGTCACTGGGCAAAGGCTCGAAATTATGAACAAAAACCGTTTGATGGTCGAAGTCCAAATATGACTACAATGCTTTGTATTTGTTTTGTTTCAAAATAGCAAACAGTTTAGTCTATTGTTATTTTTTAAAATCGAAAGTCTCTAAAAGTCTAAAATTTGGGAAATTGGAGAGGTATTCCTGTGAATCCTGTCCCACGGTCACACACACACACACCTGTTGGAGCGGCCACTTATGCTGATCGCTGCGATCACTACATCCATTTATCTCAACCAGCGTCCATTCATCCTGGTCGTCCTGCATCCGTGATACAGCGTCTACGTACATCTGTCTGTGTCTCTAGGCGCTACTATACGGCTCTTCGTCGAGTTTCTCATCAATTCTTTACTAACCAGCATTAATTGAAACTCAATTCGACGACGCTTCTTCTTAGTGACAACATCGCCTTAACACATGTCACGTCCGACTCGTCGTATCACGTGTAATTTAGACTCACGAGACAATCTACACAGAGGCGGCAGACTTTACAGCAGTGTTAAAATACCAACGACAGATTCAATTTGAAAGAACTGAAACAAAACATAAATTAAGTGTTATAACGTAGCATTTTAGTCGACTTTGTAACACATCGGATGGGAGAAATGAGTAACGATATAATTTTAATGTATTTTAGATCCTTGGTAGAAATAATTCGATGGGTTTAAACAGTTAAAAATAGGCTACAGAGTTGGAACAATGCAAGTGATCATTAGCCGGTGTGCAAGCTATCGTGCAGTAAAACAGCGTTGAAAGCGCGGCTACAAAATGAAATCGTCTCAAACGACCACACGCGATCTCGGTCTCGTCGCCAGTCTAGCCTACTGCGAACTCCTTCGGCCTCCAGGTTAGACATCCGACTAAAACCGAAGCCGGCCAGGAACGGCGATAGCTGCTAACTCACGACCCTGGATCTCTGTTTACTCTCGATACACGTATACCACCATCTGGGGAAGGATGATGGCCAACTTTACATCAAAGCCAGCCTCGTGGGAGACTCCACTGACGTAATAGTCGGTCACAGGACAGACCACGGTGACGTCACAACATGCGGATTTGCCACTTGCCGCGAGTCACTCGATTACTATTATTATTATATTATAAATTATTATTAGTGCACGTAAGAATATAATTTTGTAATTACATTTTCATTTTAAGCCTCTGCGACGATAGCTTTTCCCGAAAAGCACATAACGCCGCCGTGAAATAAGTGTGGCAGTTAATAGATGAATTAATAAGCGCCGATCGCGGTGACGTCACAGCTGTAAAGTAGGGCGCGCTAATCTAACACGTGCGCGGTTGCCGCCATATTGCGACGGAAGCGGAAGTGCTGCATGAGCGACGGTAATTGTGTGCAGCTGGTGCGCGGTCACGTTGTTGATTGAACGAGACCGGAAATATTGCCGAGACCCACCGCTAGATGTCGTGTCGCCGCTCTGAGTGATAATGAAGTTGTTTATCGCTGGCGGACCGGCAGGTCGGAGCGGCTAGAGGGCCTCAAGTGAGTCGGGTTGACGATATTAGAATGTGAGACGTCAGCGACGTAAATTACTCAATTCACGACCAGTTTTGTTGCCGAGTTTATCGCTCATCCACAGCAGCTGAGCACGTGACCTGTTAACGTCATTGATATCTGTCGAAGAACACACGCAGAAACTGATGACGTCACAGATTCAGTCTACTACCGTACGGAGCTATCAGATGACAGAAATGTCTATTTCCAATGTAATAGAGTATGTAGATAAGTATGTTCACCTGGGTCATGTAATTTCCTCAGACCTTAGTGATAAAGGAGATATTCAAAGATGTCGATCTAATCTGGTTGGACAGATAAACAATGTCATTTGTTTC
>Ga0056114_1000993_pt1 | contig 11810 bp, 9 predicted proteins | sample WorMetHERISLAND1_FD_77005 | JGI IMG/M metagenome (GOLD analysis project Ga0056114, IMG submission 77005) | Marine gutless worms symbiont microbial communities from Max Planck institute for Marine Microbiology, Germany - Olavius loisae HERON... ...
CACTCTGACGCTCAGTCCTGAGCGTCAGAGTGCCTGGATGTCAAAAATTACAAATGACGGCTTAACCCGGTCTGGCACAGGATGCTTTATAGCTGTACCCATATGGCAACAGTAGGCTTTAAAGGGTTAAAATCGCTAAATTTAATGTCATTGTGTCACAGATTAGCTGGAAGGCTGTTCCGTAGTTTCTGACCTGCAGCTGCAAAACGTGTCTTCATAGTTGCTGTTAGACAACTTACGTCGTTGGACCTGGATTGTGACGGCATGTCATGTTGCGCTAACATTAATGATGACATTTGTCAGACATTAACACAGGTCAGAGGATGGAGGTCGGTTGAGTGTATTTAGTGATCGACGTTGCTGTTGTGTTTACACTGCAGGGTAATTCGGTGCTTGAGAACCATCACTGGCGCTGTTTAGTCTGCTTCCTGAAGCGTTCACATATGTGTGATCATTTCACGACCGATGCATGGTCCGTTGCACTCGGTTTTTTCTCTTTTTTTCCATAAAGATTTATTGTAATGCCAGAAAATAGGTTGAACATTTGAAATATCAGTGATGCAGTCGTGGAAGGTATTAAAGTCACTCACACATTATTTTGCAGGTTGCTTCCCAACTCTGTACCTAATCTTAATGCTGTCCTAATCTTAATCTAACCTAAACCTAACCTAACTGATTCTACTTGCCTTAAACAGCATCATTTTTTACCATAATTGAAAATGGCGCTTGTTCAAATGACATCGGCAGCAGTGTTTGGCAGTTGTTTTACAGGGTGGTAGATGATGTCATTTTGTAAACGTTGAGAACAGGAAGAGAGATAAATGGTCTGCAGCTAACACATGATAAGTGACCATTATGGCGCATAGAACAAAACAAAACTGTTAGTTGGTTGTTTACTGCAGAAATGATAAAAGCTAGAAACTTGCAGGAAAAATTGCACAATTTTGATACCTTGTTTTTTTTGATCATATTTATTTGCTGACTTTGCGGGATCGTGTTCATTATTTCCGTTAGTTTTTGTTAAATAATTTCAAGGTGACATAATGTTGTGTGTGATTTGTGTTTTCTGTTGTGAAATTTGATGATGATGCTGATGACCAGGTCAAAGCTGCTGTGGCATACAAAGACGCAGATCCTGGCAACAGATATCTCCAAACAGCATGACATTCTCTGTCGATTACAGGTCCTGTCTGTTTGTTAACTGAGGCTTTGATGGTGAATTCAAATTACAGTGGCCGACGTTCATTCTAGATTCGACTGTGTTAGAGGAGGGGCCCGGGGACCAGCTTCCAAATGTGTATGTTGTGTAAGTCTACCTTCATAATAAGACCACTCACATCTGCAAGTAATTTACTAAGTAAGTAAATTGATACATGGCATGTTATGATAAAAGTCCCTAGTGTGTCGCCGTGTCAGTTTGAGAGACAATAACGTGATAACAAGGAAACCTACATGAAAACTGAATCATGCAATCTCTGTTCCGGAGTATTCTGCCAAATATCATCAAAATCGATCCGTATAATTTCGAGCTATACAGTTTCATATTTGGTGCATTTTTTGAGATACAGTGTATATTTGCATTTCACTATAAAAAGTTCTCAGCTAAAGATGTCGAGTACGTCGGTTACGTTAAAACTGTAATTACGTGAGAAAAACGTTGGTGATTGCGGACGAATTGTGAATGTTTCAGAGTTGTCTGGACAGCGGCAGTTTGAACATTGATGAGGTGGAATCCGACCGGAATTTTGCACTTCAGGTTAGTACGGTATTGTGAAGGTTATGTGTATTATTGTAATGTACAAGTGTATCATTAAATGTGTTGAATTGAGGGCCTGTATTGATGTAGAGTCGGCTCAGTCCATGTTATTTTATGATGGATGGCGTCAGAGGCCCCTAAACCAGGCTTTAGTTTCATTTGCTTTCGTTTGTTTGTTATTAGTTTTTCTATGTTTCTTTAATTTTTGTGTTGTTGCTGGTTATAGTTATATTCATTTTTGTTCATGTCAGCCAAATGATTGCTTGAGAAGTGTGTGGGTGTTTTGTACCAGTCAAGACATTGGCTTGGACTTGGAAGGTCAAATCCCAAATGACTTTTAATGGGTCGCATAGGCCATCTGGTATAAGCAAGGTGTATGAACAGATACTGTATTGTTTGTTTTCGTCTTTGTCTGCACTATGCTATGCATAGTACAGACTGTGCAGTCTAAAGACGTCTTTCAATCACGCTCCAGTATTGTGTCACTATAGTTGATTGTTTCATCATAGTAGCTGAGGCCAGTGCTGATGTGTCAAATGTATTGCAGCTGTTGTATATATGACAGACGTTATAAACGTGTAAATTTTGATTTTAGTGGCCATTGTTTTCGATGTACTTGATGATTGCAGGTGGCACTAAAGTGTGCCGACATTGGTAATCCGTGTCGGCCGTGGAAGCTTAGTCGTCGGTGGGGCGAGATGATCTGTCAAGAATTCTACCTTCAGGGTGTGTACAGCAGTGGGCGGCCGATCATAACAGAACTTGTATTCATTCACGTTGCACTTTAACCCTTTTACACCCACTGTTGCCATATGGGTCCAGCTATAAAGCATCCTGTGCCAGACCGGGTTAAGCCGTCATTTGTGATTTTTGACATCTGGGCACTGAGCATCAGAGTGCCTGGATGTCAAAAATTACAAATGACGGCTTAACCCGGTCTGGCACAGGATGCTTTATAGCTGGACCCATATGGCAACAGTGGGTGTCAGAGGGTTAAGCTGTCATTGAAACAGCAGGTTTTCTGAATGTTCAAAGGTTGTGATATGTTATGTGCTCTGAGTGTGCAGTGTATAGTTGATACACGTCAACTGGGCGGCGGGGCGCACACCTTGTTTCCAGCAGTTATTCCACTGAGGAGTGCCGACTGATGGTGGCTTTGTAATGTTGAGCTAGATATGACTACTCAATGGCTTCTGATAGCAAACGTGCATGAAGTGCTGAATGTCAAGTGCTTCATTTTACTTTTCAGTGTTACCACCTTGATATATGAATGATACACACATTGTCTGTTTTCTTAGTGATTGTTCTCACTGTAAAACCCTCAGTGTTTGTGTGCTCTCAAAAATTGCCGAAATTGCACCTGATGAGTACTCTCACTGCTGATACACTGCTCTGTTTTTGACGTTTGAAATGGTGAAAATGAACGGTGCAAAAAATTTACTCGAATTAAGGGTTTTACATTATTAATGTGTAACAGTGACGTTAGCATGATGTATATAAAGATGTGTCAGTAGTTTTAGTAGTACTTTTATTATTTAGCCTGTCCTGTAATTTTCTTTCATGTCATGTTAACATTTAACCTTCTGTGGACTTCTGTGAGACATGTCGTTATTCGTTGATGATGTTTCTGTAGATGCATGTCTGTTCTATTGACATAGGTGACCATGAGCGGCGACTGTGCATGTCAGTGTCTAAAGGCTGTGATCGTTTCTCTGACACTGTTGTTCTCGTTCAGTCTGGTAGGTCATCTTGTTACTGTGTTTGACTGTATTCTCACTACTGGCTTGGTTTTTAACAATCAATGTTAAATTATTGTAAAATTGAGAATTTTCAACTGTCAGTTATACTTCAGTGCCCAGAGTAATGAGTGCCATAAGTCATGTTTGCCTGCTATGCATAACAACGTGTTAGGCATGCTTTTAGATATTAAGTTTTCGTTGGTTGGCATTCGTAAGTAAGTAAATTGGCTTCTAAAGTGCACATAAACAAAAAAGTCGCTGTTACGCACTATCACTCAGACCGAAACGACTTCAGAAGTCGTCTAAACTATCTTATTTCAATGTATGGCTGGTTCAACTCCATTGGTAAACTGTTCCACAGTTGCGAGCCAGCAACTGAAAAGCTCCTGTTGCCAAGGCATGTTCCCGTTGTATGCGGGACAGTACAAGTGTCGATGTCCGAGTCGACCAGTATTTGAGACAAGCTGGCAGTCCTTGATCAAATACTGTGCTGTAATGTTATGCAGCAGCCAATAGACATAGTTGAATGTCGCTTGATTGTTTCAGGATTCATCTGCAATGTGGTCAATCCTCTGTTTACCGAGTGGAATCGTCTCCTTGCGTCGCCGCTGTCATTACTTCTGCTCGACAATCTGCGTGCAAATCTGCAACGTTGGCAGTCCGTCGGCGTAGATAACGTGTCGCAGCTGACGGTAGCCGACAGTTCCGACGACTCTACGCCATCAAATGCGGACCAGGGTGACAGATCACAGCTGAATGTGTCGAGTGAAATCGGTCACAGCACAGCAGACACCACTGGTCCGTCGAGTGGTGACGGGCACTGTCTTCAGTGCGGCCTGCAGACAGAGAACGTATTGCGCCGCGCCAGCTTGCCGCCCCTCTCACCCTCGACCATCGCAAGAGTTACCGTACGCCGTTGCAGTAGTCCAGTCGTCGGCAATCACCACGTGTCTTGTCGCAGAGTCTGTCTTCTGAGTTCGTTGGCGGAATACCCAACACCACCGCTGATAGCACCACCGTCTCCACCTTGCCTTGTACAGCTGAATGCCGCTGCCCAGTTGACAAACGGCGAGCGAAATACTGTGTGTAAATATGTCCACAAAGATGGTACACAGACGACTGACAATGTGGAATCGAGAAAATGTTCCGATGTTACTCGTCAGTCGTGTGAAGATGGTGCATGTGACATTGGGTCAAATGGTGCTTTGCCGAATGGAGTTTCACGATCGGTGTCCAACTACACAGCGATCAGACGTGCTTCGGCTCCGGTTGCGTGTCCCGCGCGGCCGCCAGCCGTCTGTGTGGCAAGACGGGGGTCGGCGCCATGTCCCGGTACAGAGCTACTTGCCGTGTCGCTGTGGATGTCAAAACTGTCTTTCGATGCCAAGTCGTCTCGTACAGTGCACTGCCAGCGGCCGTCGGTTGTACTCGTCGAATCACCGAATGTAAACATCGGTGTCGATCAACTGGATTTCATCTGTGTGGTGCCTAACGCCAGCTCACTCAAGGTTCCGCTGGAGCGTAGTGTCGGCTGCTGTCGTGAAAAACGCAGTCATTCAGCCCATGCCGTTATCGTCAATCCAGCACAGTTCATTCAGCGACGTTACAGCAGTCCTAATTACCTTAACGACTGTTGGAATGCCGGCAACCGGACAGCAGCGCCTACCAACTGTACACCTCTATCTATCTCAGGTCTCGTTTAAACTGTTTATCTGTGCGTTTTTTTTTTCGCATTTGTATCGATGCATCTTGTAACAAGTCAGTAAAACTGGTTGCTTGCTGTAGGTGGGAGTAAATCTGTTGTACTTTGAAATACAACACTTCAGAGTGCAGATAATTATAATAGTAATAACAATGATAATAGCATTGATAATTTTTAATAATTATTGTAATACAGTAATTATTATAATAATGCTAGACATTGTTAGTGCCGTCGTCCTGGCCATAGCGACCCGTCAAAGTTCACTCGGTTCATGCGATGAATGCAGACTGAGCACCAAGCGACTGCCGACCCTCACAGAAAGCCTACTGACTTGGGCTGTGAGTTGAGTCCACCTGTAGGCTGCTTCTCTCTACACCCACTGTTGCAATTGTTATTACTCAGCCCGAAGACTGATTTTTATTTTACCGTCTATGGTGCATAGATGGCTGAGTTGACCTGTAGATACTGGTATCCATACGTCCATAGCCATGGTGTTTCGACCTAGTCAACCTAGGTGGCTGGCTACATAGCACGACGGTTTACTGCCCACAGATGGTCACCCTTCCAAGCAGGGGTACCGCAGCAGCAGTCCCACCGCTGTTCAAGTATGGCGAACCTGCCCTCTGTGGGAGCCATCCCCTAGTCTCCACATATTAGTGTAGACTAGGGGATTTGCTGTGTTTTGTGTTTATGTCTGCTTATTGTATGTTTGATTTGTCTGTGTACTATATGTTCCTTCAGTACTTTGATACTGTTGGTTGGGTCTTTTGACCTGTAAAAACCGCCGTCTCCCATATAACCTATACTGTGTTGGCGGGGACGTAAAGCACTGCTCATACCAATCCAATTCACCCATCCAAGTACTAAGTTGGCCTGACAGAGTAACTGTTGACGTAGACCAGCATGTTACCGCTAAGCCACTTAACCACCGTCCAGTAGCTGAGAAACAATCAGCAAGGACGTTCTAAAACTTAAACATTCAACATAGTTAAACCTAAAACGCAAGTTCCTGTACGTTAAATATTTGTTAGTTACGTTAATTCAGCAGTAGATTGAAATTTGAAACCGATTCTCGGTTAATGACACTGACCGGTTTTGTTTTTGCTGCAGGGAACTGATCACACAAGTGACTAGGATGGTCTGGAAAGTTGGCATTTCATTGATGTTATGACCTTATTGGCGCTGACAGTGCGATAGCAATCACATAATTTGCTGTAGCGTAGGATAACGTTTACTGTGATTTTTATTTTGGTCGGTAGTTGTAGGGAGATAGAAATTGCCGTTAGAGATGTTTGTCTGGCAGGCCTGTCGCTGTTGGACCCTGTTACTGTAGCGTGGTTTTCATGTTCCGAGAATTTAGTTTCCATTTGGCTTAGAAATTAAGAATTTACCCATCTAACTTCTAGTTATGATGTCATTAGTGGTTTGCTGTGTTGAGATCGAACATGCTGTGAATTCTGTATTCATAGCTGGTTTGAGCTGCTAGTTGAATTACAAAGGTCCGTTGCCTGTTGGCTCTTCTTCTGTAATTGATTGCATATTACGCTAATCAGTAAGTAACTAACCTTTATTAACCGTTTGACGCCCACTGTTGCCATACGGGTACAGCTATAAAGCATCCTGTGCCAGACCGGGTTAAGCCGTCTCTTGTAATTTGACATCTGGGCACTCTGACGCTCAGGGCTGAGCGTCAGAGTGCCCAGATGTCAAATTACAAATGACGGCTTAACCCGGTCTGGCACAGGATGCTTTATAGCTGTACCCGTATGGCAACAGTGGGCATCAAAGGGTTAATGTGTGACGATGTGTGGTTGTGGGAGAGTTTCTGACAAAACTCCAGTATATGATAAAAGCGTATGAGCAAGAATGACTACAGTTAACTGTGCTGCAACTGTCCACCTGCTGTTATGTATCCACGCACATTTTTTATAGGCTGGAGCTGGTTTCAGAGCACCTCTGCATCAGTTGTGTACAGAGCACATTGCAGGCCTACGGGAGAATATGCCGGCCAATGGATCAAAGTTACTATACGTTCACATCCCTTGAATGAATTGTATATGTACATGGTCATTTCGCTGGATGAGGGTGTATATAGACATTTTATTTGACACTATATGGTAACTTTTCTCCACCACTGGACGTATTCTACCATATGCCCGCAAATCGCATGTCGCATTATTCATGAACTGACTCTCGCTTACTGCATGACATCACAGCAGCCGTGTCGCTATAGGCTGCACCTCTGTACACACTGGGTACAGAGCTGCTCTGCACCCAGCCTCTCCCTTTTTTATATCATTAAGTCGACATGTATACATATATAGCTAACCAGCGTCAATTTTACAATGACATTTTGCTCATTCTGATATTCAGTTGACACAGTGAATGCTGCAGTGGAACTTTGTTTTGTAAAAGAAAGTGTAGTTTTTATGAGCGTCGATGTTTGCTGTATTGACCGACATTTATTTTCCGAGTGATTAACTGTGCGTAGTGATGTGTTCGTGCGACATACATGCGTGATTTCGTCCATTATTATTCCATTGCTCTTCACTCAAGTCTTCAATGTCCACGTTTTTTTGCTGGATTTTTTGCTATTTATCGTTGACTGGTGTGGAATGTTAGAACCATTGCCAGATGTGTTGTCAGGTTTCTTTCACCGCCGCGTTGGACGTACAGACTATTCGTGGAATTGTTAATACCGTTTGTAATGTTTTACGCTCTACAACATGCCATTATGACTGATGTGCTGGCTAGTAACATACTGCTTTGTTATGATGGCAGCAGCTAATCAACCGCTTACGTTTGGAAAGGAAGTGGTAACTGGCAAATGTGGACTTGACAATAATGGTAATCGGAATGTTGAACATGAGCCTATATATGTTAGTATTTTTGTGATTTGTTGGTGGCTGTTGGGCTTTGGAAGGTTTGTTGACCTGAGGCCCGATTCTTGAAACTTCTTCCTGAATTCATCTTAAGTTTTTTTGTAATTATTTACTCAATTTTTCCAATACAGATTCCAAGGTTTGATACTGTTGGTTGGGTCTTGTGACCTGTAAAAAACTGTCGCCCGTATAACCTATACTGTGTTGGTGGAGACGTTAAACCCTGCTCAATCAATCAATCAATTCCTAACCATTTTCTTAGGGTTATCCAAAGTTTTCCTTAATAATTTTTGATAGTTAGGAATTGCCACCAAGTTTGTCGTAAGCCTGAGTTTGACTTGGGAAGGTTTGAGAATCGGGACCCAAGATGTTTTTACTTATCATATCTGAGATACAACTGAACCACAGGTGGTTTTGATTTGTTATGTTTAGTTGACTAGTTTGTTATGGTTGTTGTTGATTTTCTTTTGTTACAACATAGTCAAGGTGTCAAGCCGCAAATGTCTCCGTGCAAAACTGTAGGAGTTGAGAATATCTCCACAAAGCCCAGTTATGTACCGGTAGATATATTTTGTTTATTTTTATTTTCCATGTCATTTCTTATATCCCGTAAGATTACTCTAGTAGTAAGTACATCACGTCTGTAGTTTTAAATTCACGAACTAACCATGACCTTGGATTGCAGAAACAGCGCACTGTCCTGCTGAAAGACGAACTCGCTGCAGGACTCCATCAAGCCTCTGGCTGGCTTCCATCAGCCCTTACCTTAGTGTCATCAACTTTTCATTTTGTGGTGCCCTGCAGTAGCTGGCTTCTTGCTAGAAATGACCATGTGTACTGGAAGGAAATGTTACACAATGTTAACATTGTGAAAGATCAGTAGCTGATGAAATGTGTCCTAATAGTCATTCTGAAGCATGTGATCAACAAGAGTACCAGTAAATCATCATGATAATTATTACTTTGTCATATTTGTAGACAGTATTTACAGTTATTTTTTCCATCTAAATCATATTCTCAGAAACTCCCGCATAATACGTCAGATATCAAAAATTCGCCAACATTTCTATACAGCTTATAATCTCTGGTCTCCGTCCGTAAAATTCATCCTAAACGAATAATATTTTATACATGCCATTGGCCTTACTAATAAACTCTGAATTATTTCAGGCATCATATATAGCCGCTATTTGCGTGATTGAAATGCCATAAAACCCTAACTATCTATCTATCTATCCTGTTGTTTCTACGTCTTAGTTTAGTGAATTTCCTGATTATCTTTCTGAAAACAGTTTTTAACTATGTTGGGTGAATGAATCAAAGCATGATTTTCGCGTATGTTGGTTGTACTGTGGTATATCTATGGCACTGCATGTGTAAATTTGAATAATGTGAAATACAGATGCATTACAAGAGTTCATAGTTTTATAAAAACGAGGCAGTTCTTATATCAGCTATCAGGGTACATGTTTCCTACATGCTTATATTGACAACATTGGCCACTGGATTATCTCAGAATGGCTGATACTGTTTCATGTAAAAAAATAAAAGTACTAAATGTTACATATTTATACTTATGTGTGCGTGTAAAATATGTAGAATCTGTAAATATTTCCAACAATTTCAGATGTGAATTTAATGTCGTCATCTCAAGGGATAGTTTTTGTCCACTAGTTTTGTTTGTATTCGGAGGTATGTATGTTATCTCAAATGTTTATGTTTACTGTGTATAATCCTGTACTACTGACTTAGTGTCACTCGCTGCATTTAATGAAATACTCCAGGCATGACATAGCCGCTAAAATGCCGTTAAACCCTAATTCCACCCATCCATCCTTTTAATGTATACAGTGTATATCTTTAATTTGCCAAAGGCAGCACAAACACACATAGAATATAAAAGCAAATTAAAAATACACTCAGAATTAAATGACTAGCACGGGATGCTCGAGTGTAGGAGTCCTTTTTTACAAAGTTTGCAAGTCTCTGTTTACACAACAGTTCAATGTTATGAAGTCCAACGAAATGCCTATAGCAGCAATACTATCTTTATCCATCCGATACATTAAAAATTCTGTACAGTGCTCTGTTTATAAGATTATTTAGCATTCTTAACACATATGTAATGGGATCAGTAACTTCAATACCATACAACAGTGCTGGTAGACAAAAAGATATACTCTGTAGTTATCTGGTTCATATCTCTGCAGCACTTCAAGAGAAAATTGAAATTCGTCTGTTGCACTGAGTGGATGAATGAACTGTCATGTACCTCACACACACTCCTGAAACTTGTCATGTCGGCCATTGTTTGTTTACTTCTGTACACCGCTGATGTGTGCTTTGTCGTGTATGTTAGTAAGTACGCAGATGCTACCGGGATCCTTAAGCAGAACCATCTAAGTACTCAGTCTGCAGTTCTGCTGTGGGTCATATCTCTTAAATAGAATTCACGCTGACACACTATGTTGGACATACACACTTAAAGCCCTGGCAACGAAGATACAGTCGATGCTGGCTGGCAGCCCCATGATAAGACAGTGTGTCTCCACCGGCTTCGGTTAGCATTCCACCTCGATGCCTCTGAGACGAATGTTCCCAGTTGGTCGCAGTCCGTGTTGTCAGTGTACTTTTTAGGGCGACTGGCTGGACGATCGAGTTCCATGCATCTTCCCATGTTGCAGAGTGTATGGTTATCATTCTTGAGGCGTGTCCAAAGTACCTGAGTCTCCATTGTTGGATTATTGTCTCAGTGTCTTTCTGGATACTGGCCATCCATACGTCCATAGCCTACATATTCTACTAGACACTCTCCCTGCCAGTGGCACAGGGTTACCATAGTGTGACTAAGTAAAATCGCATCTGTGCTTGAATTTCTGTCGTCATAATTTTCAAATGGGTCACTTGTTGTGGTTTCATAATTTGCTGAACTTCACACTTGCTGATACTGGATATGTTGTGGTGCTATTTGCATGCGATGTTATTGCAGATTCTAATTTTTGTTTACTCACAAGCAACAAACGCAGTGATTACGTATTTTAATTTTCAGCACAAGATAAGCTCCTCTTGAGCTGCAACTGATGTATGTTTCTGTCGTTAACACAATCATGTGGTTTGGTTTCCGAGCTAAGTCCATACTGTTGATGACTTCTTCCCGAGCTCAACTGTTGCTTAATCCCATTGGTCGTCTTTGACCAGAGTTTGTCGATTCTGTTATATCTTAACGCTTACTTTTAAAAGCTGCTTATTTGATGATGTTAGTGTTAGGCCACTTTTGGCATGGTTAGGCTCTTTGTTAGCAACTTGGTCTCGTAAAAATTGTGCTCTGGCCGTGCCCAAGTTCAGTCGCTTGTCTTATTATTTTTCACACATTGGGCGTAGAGGCAATAGCCCGTTGGTTATTACCTCTATGAATCTATTTGTTTTGCTTTGTTGACAGATGAATTTTTTGGCTCAATTTTGATCCTGAAAACTGGCCTCGGCCTCGTGTTTGTGGCCTCAGCCTCGATCTTGTGGTTGGGGGTACCGCGGCGGCAGCCCCACCGCCGTCAGGCCTAGCGACCCTGCCCTCTGTGGGAGCTGTCCCCTAGTCCCCCATATTATTGTAAACTAGGGGACTTGTTGTGCTTTGTGTTTATTGTGCGCATTAGTGTATTTTTTCTGTTATTTGTGTAATGTATGTCTCCCTTCAGTACTTTGATGCTGTTGGTTGGGTCTTTTGACCTGTAAAA
>Ga0056114_1000994_pt1 | contig 11810 bp, 6 predicted proteins | sample WorMetHERISLAND1_FD_77005 | JGI IMG/M metagenome (GOLD analysis project Ga0056114, IMG submission 77005) | Marine gutless worms symbiont microbial communities from Max Planck institute for Marine Microbiology, Germany - Olavius loisae HERON... ...
CGTCATGTCATATCCCACATGTTTGTTGACATTATAAAAGTGTTTATTTTATAGTGATTTGCCACAGACAACGATCAACAAAGCTATCAACTACTTACGCAAACGTCTGAACGCGCGCGTTTTGGCCGATGGTGGACATTTTACGCACATTATGTGAACTAGATACTTGCGCTTAATATGGCATTATCTTCGTCAAAGTTGGAGATAATTGAATAAAAATTTGTAATCTGGCGAACGTAGGAACGTATAATAGGTGTGTAAAAATCGATTAAAAATTTTTAACCGTTTCTGCCAAAAATGAAAAAAATCAGATAACCTCAGGGGGGATTTTTTGACTCACACTGTAGTTTCCAACCCAGGTTACCAACCCGAAAAAGTCGCGAACTAGTTGCGAACTAGTTGGAAACTAGTTGGAAACTAGTTCGCAACTAGTTCGCAACCCGGGTTTCCAACTAGTTTTCAACTAGTTTCCAACAAGTTCGCCTGTGTGGGTTGCGGCCTTAACCCTCTGGACCGAAATGTAGTCTCTCGAAAAGTCCACTTGAGTGGGTCCATACTTACATGTCCTACTTACTTTTTAGTGGACCAAGCAAGTTCACCGGACTTCTTTCGCAGAGTGCGGGAAGAATCGCTGTCGATCACGTCTTTCTGAATTTAGATATCTTGATTGCTGACCCCTCAAATTTTTACACGCGCTAGAGATACACCAGAGCTTTGCAAGCGCACACCCCAAACGGGGACGGTGGTCCCTAAAAATTTTAAGGGTGATTATATTAAAAATTTGGCTTAAAATTTCAGAATTTGTTGGCGAATATCTCCGGAAGAGATTGAGATATCGAAAATCTGAAAAGCAGGTGATCAACTACAACCCCTCCCATGCTGGGCGAAAAAATTGGCGATGCACGTTTGGTCCACTAACCAGAAAGTTATAGGCACACATATTGATCCACCCTAAATGAATTTTCCGGAATAGGCTACTACATTTTGCTGCCGTGTCTAAAATTTCCGATAAAGGGTAAAGTGCATTTTCCATTATTGTTTGACCATCGAATTTTTACACGCGCTACAGAATGACAAAAGTTTGCTAACCCTAAATTGTCTTTTCAGTCGGACTTGCAGCGCCGGGAGGCCTCAAGTTGGGCTCTGTCCCATATTTCTAGTTATTTTATGTTTTGTTTCTGGTTAGGGCCTACGTGTGCTAGATTTAGCTGACCATCAGGTTTTTAGTCCACGTTAAACTCGTCTATCGTATCGTATCGTGTCGTATCGTATGGTAGTTTGTACATCACTGGCACTTGGTAAACATTGAGCCGATTGTCAACGTGATATATTATTTTGGAATTTTTAGGGTCGAACAGTAAGGGAAGCTGTCTTGAGCTATACCGGCAATTTCAGACACATCTGCAACACAATTGAGCGCAGCCGCGTATTTTGTATATCGATCAGTACCGGTTGCCGTTTCGGCGTAAAACCCCGTCCCGCTAACATTGAATGAATTACGTAGAAGTTACAACATTTTATCATTCAGATAACGGGATAAGAGAAACTTAAAACAACAGTAACTATTTTTTTAAAGTTTTCCGACTTCTGACGCCACAGCTCGTTCGCAGCGTCAGCTGTGACTTGAGAAAGCCTAGTTGACGCAAAGGTAGGCGCAATAGCAGTGCGTGTAACCTAAATATGAAGACTTCCACAGCGAAGAAATTTACAGCAAATCAACGAAAGGAACATATCCCACATAATGTCACTGGGAGTGACAACTATAGTTCAAAATACTCAATAAATTGAAATACTGACTGATTATATTACGTATAAATTTATCTGGTAACCCATACATTAAGTTGCATAATTATGCAAATATGCTTTAAACTTATGTAAAAAATGCACACGTTGGATTTCCAACATCCCATATAACACCAGTCGATACTCGTCAACCGATATGCGACTTCCTATTGATGGCTAATAGTATTGCCATTTGCGAGATATTTTCAAGACGTTGACTTGAAAATTGCCATTTACGCCCACTGTATTTTAATTGTAGACCCTCTAGCGTTGGATCGTCCAACAATATCAACGTAATCATACATCGCTGAAAAGAACATTTAGTCTTAGTGGGCTCACAATATAAGGTTCAATTACTGATATTCGACACTTGACAGAATGCAGCGCTTTGCATGCAACCAGGCTCTTGTTCGTTTGAGATTACCGCATAGAAACCGCGAACAGTCAAGTGAGTTGCAGATTGATACTGACAACAATGTCGCTGCTGTTTGAACTGTATTGTTACAATGAACATATTGTCTGTCATATTCATTGTCATGTGTTACGGCAGAAATGTATATTGTAGACCTCTACAAAAGCTTCACTGTAGGCGCTGTTTTTACATCTACGACGACCAGAAATGACCAGATATCATGCTGTAAATTTAGTCCGTCCGTGGATACAATGCGATATACCATACGATACGATAAAGAAAGTTTAAGGCCGCGTACACATGCACTGGCCAGTGTGTACGCGCACTGAAATGCTTAGTCTGCTTAGTCTACCACACGTAGTCAGTGTGAGTTGACATGTGACTTTTACAAATGTTTTTCTCCGTTTATAAGTCTAGAGATTTTACTATTGCATAGTTGCGGTTGTCAACTTATCTCAGACGAATATATGAATGAATGAATGAATGAATGCCACAGATGAAAGTATAAAGAATAAACGAAAAAGAAACGGAAACCCCACGATACCGTGACGTCAAATTCAAGCAAATGTGAAGATGAATGCGAGTGAATTGGACAACAACAGCGATATCAACAACGCAACATTCATTGGTAACCAGTCGTTCGAACGATATGACTCCATCTACACCAAGCCAAAGGTGGTTTACGTCATCTATTACGTCATTCTGGCGCTGGGAATTCCCGGCAACGTTCTGTCGGCGATTGTCTGGCTGCGGCGTTACGTCGCCGACAAGAATTCGTCAGCCATCTACCTCGCAACGTTATCCATCAACGACCTTACCTTCCTGGCATCTGATTGTTTTGCGCAGTTCTTACGTATCATCAACTACCCTTGTTCTGCTTGGTTCTGCCACTGTGTTCACCTCCCACGCGAATCCGCTGTCATTCTCGAACCTCTCCTCATACTCACCTTCTCTGTTGAACGTCTAATCGCCGTGATTCGTCCAATGCAGGTTTGTCATTTGCTGTTCATCATCTGACTCAGTGTTCGTTAATTGGTTATGCACTGCGCTATATAGGCCTAGTCGAGGAGTACCTGACATGGCCGTGGGGATAAGCAGTAGGAATAAAATTCATTCATTCATTCATTCAGGCGTGGTGATACCCCAGCCACCCTGTGGAAATCGGTTGCGTCGAGTGACCCAAACACGCATCAACTAGCCGCGTTTGGTCATCATCTCAGATTCGGTATCTCTAGGTCGAACGATAAAGAGCTTGAAGACGAAAATTAAATCCCACAGCCTACTGTCGAACCCGATTTCGCCGACTGGCCGTGTTGAATCATCGTGCAACATTTTGTAGCTCTGGAGCCTATGGTTATGACAGCTGCCACATAGGCCTACAAATCCAGGAGAAAAAAATTAACTGGGAAAATACTCTTAGTTGAAGCCCCCTTTAGGGCCATGGGTGGGATTCAAAGATTGGTTCTTTGTAAAGCTTATAATCAAGGAACATCAATTTGTTGCCAACGATGATACGTGGCTCTAAGTTGTTTAGTTTTCGATAAAACGGCGTTGTAGGCCTATGTACGCGTTTCCAGCGACGACAGACAGACTGTCACAGACAGATATACAGATAGACAGGCAGAAACATTTTATGATCTTGCTGTTAGTAATTTGTTATTGTTCACATCACTGGGTTTGATTTTGACCGTTTAAAAATTTGAGGAACAGTCATCAACGGCTCTTAAAGTCATCTTACTGTAGAAACCGTCAGACTTCGGGCCTTCGCCACTATAGAGAAAATTTCGGAGACTTCGGGGAATTCGTAACTCGGCTAGCTCAGTTTCACTCGGCCTCCACCCCAATTCAGTCTGACGAATTTTATCATCTCGTGTTCCATATGGGTCGCCACCCAAGGACTTAGTGACGAAGCGACCCATGGAACACGAGATGATAAAATTCGTGAGACTGAATTGGGGGTGGAGGTTGGGGTCCGCCATTCCGAAGGGCCGCCATTCCGAATGGCGGCCCCTCGGAATGGCGGGCCGACACCAATCGGTTTCCCATGGCGGTTCGTAAATCGTAATCGTAGGTTCGGTTGTATAAAGGTTTGCAGACTTGCAGCAGTCGAATTTAACGTCTTAGGATATTCGTCCAGTTATTCGTATATTAAGCTCGGGTCTACCACCACTAACTGAACTTAGTCACTTTCAAACTAAGGTCTTCGATTTTATCTTCGGTCTTCTTCGTCTAATTTTCCGGCCAATTACCCGGTTTTGTGGTTTTCGGCCGAATTTAGGCCTATCATCGCAATTCGCCAAGCGATGTGCTTGCCAGACGGGACAAGCCAATTAGTGATCTGCCAAAACTTCTGTTTTATAGGCGAGGGCCAGGTTTATTATCTCTAAAAATAGGGGTGTTCTCAGAGTTCCAATTGCCGAGGTTAGATAGGATACCGAAACAGTTATCTGACTATATCTCCGCGAATACTGGACCGATTTTCACGAAATTAATATTGCCGAAAACAGAAAAAGAGGTCTAAAAGATGGGTTATAATATAAAGGGCGAAGTAATCATCTTGTGGACCGAATTAAAGTAGAAGGGGGCGAACCTCTACATTACCAACAGATTTAAAACCAGGAAGACAAAATCGGATGTAATGCATTACCTGCTGTAAATTATTGTGCGTGTTATATGCAGGCAAAAATACTGTGCACGACAACGAGAGCAAAGAAAGTTGTTCTTTGTTTAGTACTCGGCTCGATGACGGCACAACTGACTGCGTATATCCCCTTGCAGCTGGTCGGTACTTATATCGTCTATCAGATACAGGATATCATAACCTGTGTGGTCGTCCCGGTGGCAGTCCTGGTCATCAACTTGATTGTTGTGCGTGAAATTCGTCGAGCATCGCACAATGCCTCGGACAATCTCGGACGACTGCAACATCAGCAGTCAGTATCATCCTCAGTCCCCACGGTCATGCTGGTCACCATATCACTACTCTACGTCCTGCTGATGGGCGTCGCCTACACTCTCATTCAAATCGCTTTTTGGTGGAGTTGGATCTGGTCCAATGCCTTGTTTTACTCTAGAGATGTCGCTTTGATTCTGTCGTTTCTTGTTTTCGCGTATAACTTCTACGTGTACTTGATCACAGGTCAACAGTTTCGCGCTGAGCTGCACAGACTCCTCTGTTGTTGTTGTTGTTGTTCTGCTGGTGATGAAGCCAGAGTCGCAAGACTCAGCCAAACTGACACTACACCCATCTAGAAGCTTTGCTAATGCACACAAGAGCACCAGCTATCGCGCTTGAGTGGATTTAGTCGATTTTGGTGCAAATAATTCGTTGAAAAATTTCAAACGCTTAGGCCTATCTTACACCAAAATCCAATGCGCAATAAAGGTTTTGGTTTTCGATCGACGTAGATACAATATGACTCGATTGCTGATAGATACTGGGTTGCCAAGTTTTTCTACTGTATTGCACAATAGCAGGTGTATATTTAACAAGTCGTGGTTTGCATGTGACAATGCTGTTGTTGCACATCTGCGTAAACTGAGTTCAGTACCAACTTAATGCTTCCACGGACAATTTTATGATGTGTTGTATGTTCTCTGTTTGTTTGTCTCTCAGTCTGTCTGTTTTATTTACTTTCTATGGGCCTTATTTGCCTGAAATAAACACGATGATGATGATGATAAAGGAGACAATTGGGCTAACGGGTCTACTTCCCTCATCGCGATCGACGTCACTCACTTTTTGGTCACATCTGCCGATTATCTAGGGATATATACCAGCTTCACAAGCACTGCATCTATCCATTGATGCCTTCATTGCCATTAGCACACCTCCTGCCGCTGACTGGAAGCGCCCACCGGCCGTCTACGGAGAACTTGGCTTCAACAGGTGAAAGAAGATAATGTATTTACCCATCAGTGCCTGTGAATTCGCAACCCTGGACCGCTCGCTGTGGAGATCCCTACGACCGTCAGCCGGTCAAGCGCAGCAGTGAGTGAGTGAGTATCATACACCGCTGCGAAGACGTATAATGGACAGCAGCGACGCTATTCAATGCGTAAGCGCGGCATTTGCTCTAGAAAGGTGTCTGTCTGTCCGTCCGTCTGTCACATTGGAACGGCTTGATTTATCCTCGAAATTCTTTCACCACATGATAGCCGAGCCCCAACATTCTGGTTTTCTCTAATTAATCGGTGTCACGAAATTACGACGGCATCACCCACAACTGGGGTCTTATACAAAGGTGGGGTATAGAAGTTTGTGTATTTGGTGAACGTTATTCGCTCTGTTTTACTAAGATGTGATCAATAACGTAGACGACGTTCTATTGATCTCGCGAAGCTGTCACGTGCGAACAACAAGCAACGTCGTCGGATCTGCGATGTTCTGCGGCCATCTAGTTCACTATTTTGGTGCAGATCATATTAGCCGCATACCTTCTTTTTAGCGCGCGCTGCGCGGTAACAACTAGTCAATAGTTACTATAGAAGCCTCACTGTAAACCGCGCAGCTTTTGTCAGTGATAGCTTAGCTTTCTTGTTTGAGATAGGCCTAGGAGTTGGTAAACGATTTTACCATTTCGACGATAGCCTACCATCGCAAACTTGTTGGATCGTATAATTTGTCACAAACTGAACACGCCAAGTGAGCGTGTAAAATTTCTGACAAATAGCAGTTGATTACGCTTAAGTTCACCGCGGTCTCCGGTCTTCTTCTCGTTACGTTTGCTGCATGTTTATTAAATAAAGTTGAAAGTTTAGTAGGATTGTGTGGCTGTCAGCAAGTGAAAGAATTTTCAGGATGCGTTTAGTCATACTGACTTAACAACGGAGTAGGCCTATTTCGGGGAGGTTTGCAGCAGCTGGAACGAACGACCTTCAAGGTAGAGACGTGAATAAAACCAACGTAAGCAATGACGGCACGATGATGCAGCTATGTTGCAATTTTACAACGTAAAGGGAGAACAGGTAAATTTCGGATGATTTTCATGTAGCATTATCTTAAGTATTATACAGATTTTTGTTTAGAAACAGCACCAGAGATATGGTGATAAAAGCCAAGGGTTCCGCTAATTATGGCCCACCGTGTATATGGCTCTGGTGTGGTGGCAGCGAGTGGGCGTAGCCACGTGCTAACTGTATCACACAGGATGGTAGGACGCTAGAATAGTTTGCATCAATAAATGGTGGATGCATCATAGTGTCAATGCCTTGAAGGGGAGACTAGCTAAATTACGAGTAAGACAGACAAGGGCATTTTCACAGACTCCACTAAGCCCTCGGCCCCCAAGCTGTTGAACAGTGCAGCACTATGTATAACTCAAACGACACTTCGGACGTTAATGTTATCTGATCATTGTAAAAACCACACCAACTCAACAACTATCGGAAAACAATTAGAAATGACAAAATTGTAACAAAGCTTTTTAGCACAAAATATGACAAATGGCAAATAAAAGTGCATCACACTGTCAAAGATCAAACTAATGTGTTACAATATTGTGAGATTAATAACAATAAGCTCAGCTATTGTTGACAAACCACTCGACGCAAAAATCACGTAGTTTGTTTACAAAAGCACGGTTTCTAATTGTTAGGATATCTGTCGTAAAGTCTGTCTGCAAATTCGAAATGTACACCTCTTCCATTCCAAAGATATCAAGAAATATGGATGGAAATTTATAATCCCCTTAAAAAGTCGCTGGTAACACGTTTTCCTTTCCATGTTTTCCATAGTAATAACATGGCCTTATTTCGCCTCAGAGGTCCATTCATAGCTGAACAAACTAAAGAAACACCAATTATTTGTCTTTTAGCCCACTATCAATAGTTCACCTTTCATTTAGGCCAAACATCATTGCGTAGCTGAATACCTGGAATTTGTTTGTAAGTTGTGTTGTATCATGCAGTAAAAAAGTCAGGCCTTGGTGGACGGATGTGACAAAAACCACAGATAACAGACTGGGCACTGGCTGTAACTGCATTCAAATTTCTGCTTTTAGTCTGGTAATCAAAAGTGTTTATAGAATAATCCTGCAAACATTCAATTTGTGCCGCACATGTGACTGAAAATTACAAAATCTACCTAGTTTGTCTTTTTGGCTTTTTACTTTGCTAGTTTTATCCGTTTCAAAAATCAGTCGAATTTTCCAGACAGCATAACCACCTGTTCTTCAGTTAAAGCACTTGTTACTTTTAGATTCTGACCTCAAAAATGCTCCTCAAGTTAAAGATTACATGGACAACCTTCACATAAAATCAAAATTTTATCGCATGTCTGGTCTTCAGCTGACAAGCATATATACAACAGACATGCAAATGGCATTTTTACAGTATGAGGAAAAAGTGGAAATAGGCCATCATAGGTGAGTGCTGAGCAGCTGAACACTGATGACAAAAGAAGCAGCAGTGGTTGTTAATGGTAACGTTCAATGGAGGTCATTGGTGATGGAAGCGTTGTACAGCCATATACAACAGGGTCTTCATTTCTGAGAGGCCACCCTCGTTGGTATAATAATGCAACAGGTGTCTAGCACTTTAATGCCAAACAACTATCCATGTACTGGTAAGTTTACATGTTCAGCACATGGCAACCAAGCATCAACCACATGGTCAACATTTCACACGTATTGCCAGCTTAATTAATGCCTATGACAAAAATGCACACAAAAACCTAAACAATACACATTGAGACTAGAAGGGCAGTCATTACAGTACATATCACTGACAAGAACCCCTGTATTCCTCTTTGGCCTTTGAATAGGTGGTAGGGAGTTTTCCTCTGGAATTTACCGTGTTCTGGCATCATACCACATATGGTCAAATGGTTCAAGCAAGGAGATACAAGGCATGGAAAAAATTGGGCTTGGGGCTCCTATCCCATTTTAGATGGGGTGGTTTCAACCCCGAGAGTTCATCAGTTACCCTGTTGGATCATTATGCCCAATGTGGTAGCGGTAGGTTAAATGGTTTCAGTGTGGAGATGATGGGTGTCAAAAGAAATTTTGGCAGTAGGAATATTTGACCCTCTAGAAACCTTCCCCTTGACTTGCCGTGTTTTTGTGCTAAATTTGGTAACTCAACACATCAACAAACATTACCTCCTTGTCCTGGTTGAAAATGTAGGTACCAGGAGTACACGTACACAACATCAAACAAAGCACTAGTTGACTTTCAACGACTTCTCAACAAAAATCATATTCTGTTCAGAAGAAAAGTATTAACAGAACTGTTTAAAGCTGATGACAATAAGGAACGATGGACTCGTGTCAGCATCAGTAAAATACAGCGAACAGTGAACTAACAACAAAGGAGGTAGCTGAAAATAATATTAAATGGAACGACAACATGCAAAAATGCAGGGATACCAAAGCTACACGACGGCCCATCAATTACTAAATTACAAATAACACAAATTACCAAAGAATCCGCTGCTGTAATGCTGATATACAAGCACGTATACTCAACAGTTCACAAATAAAATACACAGAGCAAACAATTAATGATGCCATTTTTTGAGTTGATCGACTTTCCCTGCATGACCTGTCCTTCAGTTTGGACAGTTTTAAGCATCAATTAAAGACGTTCTTATTTTCAAAGTGTACAAATCGACTTACTTACGTTGAACAAACTATTATCAGCTCAGCATCTTGAGTTGCAGAATTATTCAAATGTTGCACAACGATAACGTGACAGTATTCAGCATTGCTCACAAGCAAATATTATCATTCACTTTCACCAAATATTATACACTTTCGCCTCCGGTACATGACTGGCGCAACCTGCTTTAAATGTGGAGTAGGCTCCATGCGACCTAGTTTCCAACCAATAGCAGACTGCACTATGTGTGGCCTCTGCACTGCTTGTGGCCTAGTTTTGACCAATAGCAGATTTAACAGACAAACGACTGACCAATTCTAAAGGTAATTACAGGACCCACACAGGACTAATAGTAACCCTAGCAATTGACAGTTTCATCATGACTCACAGCGGCACCCTATGCCTAATGTAAGTGCAGTGTTGACGTTGGTGACAGACAAAAACTAATAAACGGACATCACCATTCCTTAAAGCTCCACCCACTATGTGGGCTGCGGTTAACAATACAAATATGGTCAGACTCAGATGTCACCTACATTCCGACATAAGCTTACTCAAAACACAACTCAAGCAACCTTGGATGAAACATCAAAAGTACCATGAACGGCACATTTCGAATTTTACACACAGCATACATGGATCACTGCATAAAACTTTTATTAGGACTAAAGGCGTGATTTCGGAAAGTCGAACAACTGAAACGTGTTTCAGTTCTGTGACTTGTTTGCTGTTTAACCTGTTCACAGTCAAAATCACGTTTGGTTACAAAACGTAACCAAAACGAACGACGTCACTTTGTTAAATAAATTTTTATTAATTGATATTTTTGCAAAAACTTGCATGAAAGCATTACATATGCGTCATAATAACTGTGTAACAAGAAAATTATGCACATATCCTGCAAAAACGCATCAATTACGGACATGTAACACGCTATGCATATGCATGCGGCCATATTTGTTTACATTCACCGCAGCTGAAACAGCTCAGGAAGCTGTTTGAGTTGTTCGTCAAACACAACTCAAACACGTTTGTGTTTGACTGTAAACAGTTTTCCAAAATCACGATTGTTCGCGAACATAAACAGTGTTTAAGCTGTTTGACCTTCCGAAATCGCGCCATTAGTGTACTAAGCATAGCACCAGGGAAACAGAGAAAATATGTCATTATGCTTCAACAAAGCAGGCAGGCACTGGCAACAGCAAGAAGAAGTACATCACTATACCAACGGACCATCAACAGTGATGACACAATAGACAATTCTCATGGAAAGACTTCACAGCAAGAGCATCATGCTGAGTACTTGACGAGGAAGTAGAGATCAGCAAAGAACACGATGGTCGCCACAAACAGACCAGCACAGAGTTGCTGCAACATTAAAACAACAGCAACTAGTTCCAGCTTTCATTCTGATCTCAACGTGTTATTTTGCCATTCAAAACTGCCTCGAGATCTTGGTAATTAGTAAGCAGGTAATGAATTTGTAACGTGCCAAAAAGCAGAAGGTAACAGAGGCCATGAAGACAGTCTCGAGGCTGACTAGTGTTACCTTGAATGTCTCAGTGTCTCAAGACCAATGGTCTTGAATGTCTCAGTCTTGGTCCTGCTATCAGACACGGTCTTGGGTTTGGTCAACTCAAAAATATATGCCCACAAAGACAGAACCAACACAGCACATAAGCAAGCCGACAAGATTATAAGAATTCTGACGACTTTATGTTGATTGTCACTGTGACTGCTTATACACATAATGTGTTTGATGATACAAGAAATATTACTTGCATTTTTACCATTTCACTATCAACTCTCAGTAGATGCACAGAACAATCAATAAAGTCCATAAAGTGAATCACGTCAATAAAGTTTAAAAAGTTACGAAAAGGTTTAACTATTTAAAAAAGTTTAGTTGAACTTTTTTCCAAGGTAGTTAGAAAAATAGTTTAACTAAAAGTTTAACTACTATTTTTTAGTTGGAAAAATAGTTAAAGTTTAACTAAAAATAAAAAATTTGTGCCCA
>Ga0056114_1000995_pt1 | contig 11810 bp, 10 predicted proteins | sample WorMetHERISLAND1_FD_77005 | JGI IMG/M metagenome (GOLD analysis project Ga0056114, IMG submission 77005) | Marine gutless worms symbiont microbial communities from Max Planck institute for Marine Microbiology, Germany - Olavius loisae HERON... ...
TAACTTTGTCAAAGTTGGAGATATTTGAATAAAAATTTGTAGTCTAGTGTAGAAATGATAGCATAATAGGTGTGTAAAAAATTGATTAAAAATTCCCAACCGTTTGGGAAAAAATTTCAGAAAACCGTAGGGGGGTATTTTTTTTGACTCACACTGTAGTTATCTTTAACCAGCGAATAATCCAGACAACAATGGACAGTTACACTCACAGTCCAAGATTCATAAACATTGCCTCAACTGAGGTCTAGGACGCTGCCTAATGTAATGAAACAGGAGCACATCAGCAGTTATGGCAATATGTCGTCGCTGATGACTGTTGTCTGTCTCAGGACCAGGCTTGACTCTGGGTCTCCATACCTCTGCCAGAGAACTACACCAGCATCAGATGCCTTTGAGTTGATAAGAACTTATCAGTGCACAGAATAAAGCAACTAACACGTGAAGTAAGTATCATACATACCGCCTGCATGTCCAACGAGGCATTGTTCACACACGTTGATGGTGGGAAATCCCCGCCGCCAGCACACAACGAGATCTGGAACGACCGGAAGTACTTGTAGCCAGTCGTTGTGAACAGCTGCATTCCACTGGCTGTTTGAACACTGTGTACAGGTTACACAAACAAACTGTCAACAAATGACCCAATGAATTACGGTACAGCTCCTTGTCCAGTATTTAACAATCAGAGACAATGTTTCAAATTTGTCATTATTTCACTGATAAACAGAAATGTGAAGTCGGTACGTTCTCACGCTTGCTATAGTATCCCAATTTATGATAAAATAAGTAATTAGTAATTAACTAATTAATAAACTAATTAATAGATTCATTTGGTGATCGACATGTACACTGTTTGTCGGACAACTCAATTAACCGGTAAAGATTCCAACTGCAGCTAATTCTAGTTCTAATTCCTTCTCACAAAGTGTGGGGTGGGGAATAATGAAAAATACATGGTAAAACTACCAGGAAAGAACTAAGAAGCTGATAAGCAAATTCACTTAAACGTAAGTAGTAAGTAATAGTTACCCGGCGAGTGGTGTGAAGTCGTAGAGTCGTCCATCAGTGGAGTTGTACTGACATGAGGTGACACACTGACTGCCATGAAATGCACTGAGACCTTCACCGCAAGGAATACAAGACTCAATGCCCCACGCGTTCACTCCATGTACCACTGTGTCAGGAGGACATGGCAGACACCGTGCTGACATTGGATCCACGTAATGGCCCTCCGGACACGGAATACACCTAACAGATACACATACACACAAGGCTTCCATGCTGTCAGAAGTCACTGGTTCATCATCATTCATTATCATGAGGCTGACAAACGCTAGGTAGGCACTACATTTCCCACAGCAACTGATGTTCGAATCTGAACAAACTTAAGTTTCATGACCTTAGCAATCCATAGATTAAATTTCACGAATTAAACACTGTCAGGAATTTGCATCTGAAGTGACGAGTTAGTTGAGTGGACGAAGAGATAATGAAGTTCAGTAAGGATTCCGTTGGCTTGAAACTCTGAAACATGAATGTCTTTTAGCAGGTTCATCTGACTGCATTCTGTTCTTCTCCACAGAGCTGACATAAAGGAACATTCTTCTATGTTGTTTCAATGTGTTATTATGCCCAGTCACATCTGCCTCTCAAATCATTTCAGGAAGGTCTCAGTGGGTACATGGAAAGTCGTGCTCTAAATTCTGGTAGGAGTTGTTTAGCTTGATGACAATTTTCAACACTGTGCCGGGTTTTCTTTTGTGTTGATAGTATTTCATTGCAGTTTGTTGTGCAAGTTTGTCCGCATCCCACTACCATCAGCTAAGTGAGGTTAAACAATCTCTTGTGAGAATGTCTATGAGATTTTTAACCTTTAGTAACACACATTGGACAAACTAAATTTTTTTTCATCACTCAGTAGCTTTGTCTTAGTGTAAATTTCACACATTTTAATAAAGACGACGGATTACTGAAAAGCTGCTTGACTAGTTCACATGGTCAGTCACGACTTGTATATAATGTATCATACCCATGTTGACTGGCACCCTGAGGACACAGTTTACACTCCCTCGCGCCACCACTCAGCGGGTTCTTCACTTCAATTGAGTAGATTCTCGCAAAATCATCAGGTAAAGCCGAGGAGGACCGTTGTGATGCGGCGTCGGACGCAGAACGCTTCTGGAACACCCAGGAGAACGTCATGGGCGACGTGCTTGTCACTTCATATCTGCATGTCATGTACACAACACAACACAAAGTATGTAAACTTGAAATTGTCTGTGACGATGGCTGGATATTGTAAAGATGGGTTTAACTGATGCTACTGCAGTTGGATTAAGTTACAGTCCGCACTCAAAACAAACATTCAGATTATTTCATGACCATTTGTTTACTTATGTTACACATTTTGACAAAATAAATATAACAATCAAAATGGTAACTTGTGAACCACAATAGAGTTCTTATGGTCAACTGACCAGATCCTGCAGCATCAGCTACATCTGACAAACACTGTCTAATCACCAATACACACTCTACGTTAAACCGTCTGATGCAATGCTATTAAGAAATCAGAGGTACGCATTTACTCTACCTGCCCTTAAGCTGAACTTCAATAAAAGAAACTTTATAGCTTATATAGATATAGACAGTTATTTTATACATCATTTTCTTTTACGATACGATATGATATGATACAATAGAAGAGTTTAACGAGGACTCAATAGCTGAGTGTGTTCAGCTTAATCTAGCATACATAGCCAAAAAAATTTAGAAAGAAGAAACTAAAACAAACAATGCAATACATCAGTTCGTTTTATCCTGTGTCACTGCAATTTGTCAACGCGTGTGTTTACAATATTCATTGTTTGTGTTATTGTTGTCATCATGTCTCGACGCAGACAAACTGAAGCACTTTTCTATTGTCAACATGTGCATTTGTTACGTGTATAGTAATTAACGTACTAACTTACTGACAACACCTTCATGACTGTCATCTTAGCTCGACGATGCGTCTGATTCAAGTCGTCCATTTGTGTCTTAGACCCAAAATTCTGCCATCTCGTTACATCAGAGTCAGCAGATCCACTTCAGTCTCAGAATGTTAAGAATCAAAATGAAAGATATGTCCAATTGTCCATCACAGTCGAGAGATATGTCCAACTGTCCACTTTGTTATGACGCCCCTGACATTGTGTATTAAAACTTCCAATATCAGCTGACAGTCGTAGGCTACAACAGATGAATGGTTGGTGTACAGTCAGTCACAGCCAGCCAGATAAATACACAGAAGCAACTAGACAACTTGCAGTAACTGAGCCTTACTGAGGTGACTGTGCATAAACTTACGTGTAGAGAGTTTCCTTCTGAGATCCAACCCAGCTCTCAATCTGTATAGGTTCATCCTTCGGAGTCCGCTAGACAACACACACATCTGACAACACTCACATGTCTACTTCAATCAACAGCTGCTTCAACAGACCAAAGTTATCATAATCAGAAGGTCACTTACCAGTACTAGTAACTGAGAGACTCGCATTAATTCACTAAATAGCATGAACAAACTGTTAAATCTAGGATTAACCCTAAGTCTGGCTATCAGATTATCAAACCTTCGGACTACTGATACAGAATCACTTCAATCACATATGAACACGGTACAAGTGAATCTAATTTCCAAAAATTCAACTTGCCATTAACAATAAGTACTAAGGGATTTAGTCCTCCCACGTGATCCTGTCACCATGAATAGTCGTATAGTCGTTTTCTCTGTCCATTGTAATGTGTCATCGAGCCAGAGCCTTTTTATGAGTACTTCGAAATTGTTGTTGTTATCGCTTAGCCGGCAAGGGCCGTAGCGTCGCCCCTCTGTGACCACGAATGACAGCAGTCAGCAGGTCTCTAGAGGTCTGCAGGTGGAAGGTTGTTATCTGTCCGGAGTTGATCGACCCATCTGCCATGGGGACAGCCTGGGTGGCGTCGCCACTGAGTGCTTGGTGGTTGACCGAGCGATAGGCTGATGTGACAGTTGAGTGCCTTGTGGGCTGGAACGTCGTCTGGCAGTCTGGCTACATGGCCAAAAGGGCGTTACGCCGGTGACTGACGGTATCAGAGATGGATGGAAGACCAGTTGTAGTTGTCTTCGTTCCTAATGAATTGGTGCCATTTGATTTGCAGCAGTTGCCTTTGACACTTCATATGAAAGGCCTCTGCTTTGAAATGTCACCTACATATTATGAAGTTTATAATGAACATCCTGCTACATGACCTGACACCTGGCTAGTAGATTGCTGTCTCCATTCAAATCTAGTCTTCACTGTATTTATTCAAAATATGTGATCTAAGGGGCAGTCCACAATACGTATAACAAATCATCATGGTATTTTACCTGCATAAAGATAAAGCTGCATTTTTCCGTGCAGAAAGTTTCAAAGACGAATGTTACAGTGCCGACAGACAGTGGTTTTCCATCAACAAACTCTGCTTTGCCGACGAACCCATCGATGTCAAGGTCCAGGATGAGGTATGCATCATCACTGTTGCCTTTGTTGCTATAGATGTGATCACTGACACCAGTCCAGCCATCGACCATCACGCAGCCCTCGCCTGCCACGTACACACAATCTGTTTGAACCCATCCAGGCCATGACATGGACAAATAAGTAAGTAAGTAAGTGGAGGTTGTTATGCCCTCCCTACTCGGCACCGGACCGGGAGTGCATTACAAAAGTTTGTAAAAACAGTTAATCAGTCATTTAAACATAAAGTGTTTTGAGCTTGCACTTAAACGAATGCAAGCTGTCAGCTTCACCAAATTAATAGACTAATTCTATAATTTAAACAGTATGCAGGTGCCTGAACTGTCTACAATTATTTGGGCTTTCAAAACACAGCTTGGTATGATAAGTTTTGAAACTGTTGTTTCCAGCGTGTGACTGTCTTGTGGTAACTTTGAGAGACTCTCTGGTAGAGACCTACTGTTACTTAGCTGTGTATGAAAATTTTAATAATTATAAGATTCACCAACAAAATGTTTGCTCGAATAATGCATACAGAGAATGTTTGATTAGAACAGTTATAGAATTTCAGTTATTTAGGCTGTAAACATTCATATGATAAGTGCAAATTCACCGGCTTTATGTATTCTTTGAGCCTTTTATCTAACTCATTCACACATACACACTTGTTTGACTATGACTAAAGTGCTGCCGGACCAAACAGAAGCAGCTGCAGAGATGAGTGTTTTACCAGTCTCAGTGATACAACTGCTGGAGATGCCAGCTTCTTCTGGTAGATTGTTCCACCACTTGAACACCAGGCGCGTGTCAGGAGCCGTGGAGCCGGGACATTGACGACACGGCTCACTGCCACTGGAGAAGTGATTGGCAGGACAAAACTGACAGGTGCCGTCGGCTGACAGCTGCATGCCAGGATTACAAGGCGGACAGTCTTCACTCGGACCATCTTCCGGTAGCATCACGGCTCCTGGCACATCACTGCGACACAACTGTGGCTCTATCCACCGGTACGTCTTGTATGTCTGCAGTCACAAACACAGCTTAATCACAACACATGATTAGAAAAATGAATTGAAAAACAAAAGCCAATGACTGCAGCAAATCTAGTCTGAGTCTCAGTCTATGAAGGCTGCAGTCCTGAGGGAACCATCAATTCATGGTGAAAAGGATGTTTGTGAACAAGTTTTAAGTACAGTTTTTTTTAAATACTTAGGTCTGTGCAAAAGATAACATTACCCATGATGCCTTAATCTGTAGAAAACTGTCAGTTAAGCAAAAGACAATAAATATGAAATAAAAACAGTGCAGATCCTTGTGGGACTCCAAAGGTAACAACTGTTAGTTCAGAATTGATACCAGAAACAGACACATACTGAGATCGTCCAGATAAGTAATTCTTGAACCAATCATATACTACTCCATGAACACCATAGTATTGTAGTTTATACAACAATATATCATGATTTACAGTATCAGATGCTTTTTGGAGGTTTAAGTGATTAAAGTTACTGTATTAGCATTCACTCACTTCCCTCGTATCACTATGCATTTGCTAAAGAACTGAAAAACAAAAAAATAACTACTCCAACAAAGTGTAGATGCAGATAAATGCCAAAAAATAACTAACTAATAAACTAACTGACTAACTAACTAACTAATAAAAAACAAAAAATAACTACTCCAACAGAAGTGAAGTCTGTGTAGCCAACCTAATATAACACTTCATGACCCTACGACCTTGACCGTCGACCTTCTTAACCTTAAATCAACAACCTTTGAGCAGCTGCTGCTGAGATCACAGGTTTCCCTTGCCACACCAAGCCTATAGACAAAGGCACAGAAATACATACGCTGTGTGGATAAGGAAAGTGAGAAAAATGAAACGTTACTTTGTTGAACGAGTTGCACATGCTCTGGTATTCATAGTAGTCATCACTGGTGCATGGCCATCTGTCTTTGCACTCAGCAGATCCCAGCCCTAGTACACACAGACACACAGACAGACTATAGACATCAGACATTATCAACAGTTGTAGACTGCTAAGTGAACAATGAGTTTAAACATTTAACAAGACCTGTACTTCTGTTCTAAGTCGTGAAACCAAACATCAGCGTGATCTCAGGATCAAAAAACAGGCCTGGTACAACTAACAACAAGACTCACCTATCACTGAGGAACCGCATGTCAGTGGCACGTTAGGCTGGAGGTTAAGTAAATGAATTATCTGTAGTTGGACAATATAAAATGCACCGTTTGAGACATTCACCTGTACAAAGTACCATTACCTTGAAACCCAGGTTTGGGGTTATTCAAAGTCACTGGAAATGACGAATATGACTACCTATCAGTGTGCAATAGTAACTATAGTTCTATCTTGCACCATTTTTACTTATTTTATTTTGAAAGTTGCTGCAACGTTAAAATCCAGGTCAGAGGTCACTCCAGGTCATCGAAACTGGTACCGTATGGTATCATGCCTATGGTTTCCTATTAGCGTCCTATAGTAACTTGGTCTTTAAAATGCACCGTTTTTTTATATATTCACATCTGAGTACCGTAGTACTGAAAACTGGGTTAGTGGTCACTAATAGTCACTACAATGATGCCATTCAATAAATCACATATGACTTCATATTCACATTCTATAGTAACTTTGGTGCTATCTTGTACTGTTTCTGAGATACAGCATAATATAGCTGCAAATTCACAATTACAACCCCACATGATGAAAGCATAACGTAGTATATCTGAGAACTGTGAGGCTGTAATGGCATAGTAGCGTGCATTATCATAACCGGGCTTGGGATTGGCATGGGCACACGCATACTGCAGCAGTACTTGATGACATCATTCCCATAATTGTTTAGCAGCAGCAAGTGTGTATGGTTTTCAGAGCTTTCCTAATTCCAGAATAAAAGTAACAAAATTGTTTCTGAATTTCTGCAACATCTTCACATCCCCGAAAACTGGAGTCTTTTGACTAGTATTTGGTGAAAACTGCATAATCACAGGAAATTGAAATTACACAACAACGTGATGAACAGACAGACTGACAGACAGACAGACAGACAGACAGACACACTTATCAGAGCTGACGCATGGAAAAGGAACAGAGAGAGGCAGACACGACATGATACAAGACGATATAGAAGAGTTTAACATGGACTGAGAGTGATCAGCTCAATCTGGCACAGGTAACCGAAAACAAAACAGTATATGAAAAGAAGGCAAAAGATGGCAAAAAACGCCAGTGAGCAGTAAGTTCAAATCCAAGCTCCGTGAAGGCAGTCCAGATGGAACCTGAAATACTATGGAGCAAAAGATTTGTGAAAGAGATGAATTTTTAGTTTGGATTGAAAGGTCGAGGGAGTGATAGATGGCGAGAGAGAAGGTGGTGACTGTGATGAGGTGATATGCGCAGGACGAGGTGAACCAGGAGGAGAGTGAACAGAATGAGGTTGACGGAATGAAGAAGGGAGCTGTGAAAGAGCAGTTGGTGATTTGTAATGAGGAAGATACGGATGGTCGAGCTAGGGTGACAACAGAAGAGGAGCGGGTTCTACACACTGAACAGAGATGAGATTATGTAGGTAGTCTGGTTGGCTGGTTGTGAGAACTATATAGGTGAGTGAGAGGAGTGTATAGTCAATGCGTTCATTAATCTACAGCCAGTGCAGACATCCAGGAGGACATCTGTTGCAGAGCGGTCTGGAGGTGAGCGATACTTGAGTCAAAGTTACGAGGATGGAATGAGAAAAAGTTGAGTATCATCTGCATAAAGGTGATGATTTTGCCGTTTAGAGAAAGTGAGGAGATAAGAGTGCTGAGTGGGGTGGTATACATGACGAAAAGTAGAGGACCAAGAAGAGAGCCTTCAGGAACACTGCAAGAAGAAATATGCTCAGAAGGAAGGTCTCTATCACATATAACACGGAAAGAACACGTGATGATATGAAGATGAAATGTAGATGAAGAGAGAACCTGAGTACTGAGTGGTGAGGTCACATGGCAGACATTCAGCCGAGCCCTTGACAGAGTACGTGTTAGCAGGACATTCAGTGCACGTCGACGAGCCTGACATACTGTACGCTCCAGCTCGACAGCTTGTACACTTGGACGTGTACGCCACTCCTGAACATCACCAGTAACTACACTTCATTGCATCATGCATCCATTTTATTGTTTTATACACAGTGGTCAGCGGTAGCAACACAATACTTTATGAACTGTATTTCACATTTTTGCTGCATGACTGATGATTAGCTGATTAACTAGCTGCAATAATATCTGTTTGAGCTCTGCTAGTGGGTCAGCGTTGCATCAGGACGTCGACATCTCCAGTCCACTCTGCCTGTCATGGTCAGCTGGACGTGCCTCGGTATCAGCTGACAACATACGGAGGTCGTTCGTTCGTTTGTGCTGCTGCTGCCTGATTCACTCATGATTCACATGTTCTCTTCTCTCGATACTAACACACTGAGTGATGCTGCTCATGCATATTGCATGGAGTTCAAGGGATACTTACTTACTTACTTACTTGTTTACTTATTTAACTGCAGAATCCCTTATGGGGTAGATATCAGTAATCACGCTAAATTTGCTGTCCCCTTCCACAAGTTGAATAGTGTTATCAACAACAAACACACTAATGAAAATTAGTTAAAAGATAGCACACTCAAGTTGGCTCACTCTATAACCAGTTGGCTCACTAAACTACCACACTCTGAGTCTGAGTGCAGTACTCATCTGTCCTGTGCTGTACACTTTGTACAGGTGAGAGGTGAATGTCTCAAACGGTGCATTTTATATTGTCCAACTACAGATAATTCATACAAAATGTACAAATTGGTCCAGTCTACTGGTGCAGTTCATTACACATTGATCAAAAGTGTACACAGCTGATGCATGACAATCTCCACTGGCTTGACCTGCCTGAGCGCGTCAAGTACAAAGTCATCATCTTGACTCATCGCTGCCTCATCCGTACCGCGCCACGGTATCTAGCTGCCGACTGTGTTCCGGTCTCCGAGATGGCACAGAGACGTCATCTACGCTCCGCCGCTGGTCATCAGCTCTCGTGCCGTCGTACCGTCTGAACTCATGTGGCCTTCGGGCGTTTTCTGTACTCGGTCCTAGACTGTCTACTAGCTTTGGACATTCTTTGATGACATTCTTTCTCTCAGAGTACTAGTGCATACAGCGCATTAGGGGCTTTGGCGATTATGCGCTATACAAATCGCTATACTTACTTACTTACTTAGACGTTGTAAATGAAACTGACCTGATATGTCGATGCTCTGGATGAGAACTGGTTTCCTCATGCGAGAAGCAGACGATGGAGGCTGGAAGGCTCTCCAGTACAAGATGTTTACACCAGTCTTGAGCTCAAACGTCTCTGTTCTCCACAAACCGTCCTTAGTTCTCTTCATGTACTTGCTCTTCTGCCGACTGCTGAACGACTCACAGCGACTGTTCTGAGCCTGCACATCAGCCAACGACAGCACTCCAAGGTTGAGTCAGGTTTAACGTCCCACTCAACACATTAAAGATCATTCCAGAGACGATATTTTTACAGGTCTGATGACCCAACCAATGGTACCAATGGAGTCGGTCAGTCATCCAAACAGCTCTTAATCCTACCAGGCTCACCTCACCGTGTTACAATTAGATCATGCATGAAAATACAATACAAAACAATGGAAAGATAAGCAAATAAATCTAACACAAAAATAAATCTGAGCACAGTCAGTAAGTGAACCCAGTGACGTGAGGCAAAATCTTGGAGACTAAACCTAGCGTGGCATAGCGATAGTACTCCACGTATCTTATGGTACAATTGCCAAAAACTGGGGGGTGGTGGCTAAATTTTTTCTGCCAAAAAGATGCTGAAGTTTGTGATAGAAGACTTAAAAATTCACTCAACCTTAACTGCAAATTGCACGTGGTCAGCGTTTGTGCCAATTTGTAGACGGAGGTTTAATGGAGATACAGCATTGTGCTAGGAGACTCAGTCCAGTATTTTCCATATTTATACATCAGCATTCAAATATCACCAAAATAACATACATTGCAAAATACATGCTGCTGTCTCCGCACAGCGCGAAGCACCAGCAGCGAGCATGCTAACGACCAAACTACACTTGTATTGGGAGAAGAAGTGTACTCTGTCTGTCTGTCTATCCTGTGCCTATGATTTACTCAAAATCAGAATGTCGTAGAAACTTCTAATTTAACTGGGGCTCTCACAGGTTTCATGAGTGTAAATTTGGAAAGAACCTGCTGTAGCTAAGTAAATGTAACACAAAGCAATTGTGTGAGTATATAAACCATAATTATCTGAGAGCACCGCGTGTCACAGCAGCGACCTGGCCGGGCAACAAGTTGTTTTCTACATTTCGTGCTGCAAAGAACACTCGTTAACACTCAGTAACGCTGTACTTTCGATAGTACTAAACTGATTTGTGGTTTGTGTTACATGAAATGACCACTCAAGCTCAAGTTCATCCAAGGTTATCAGCATGCCATAGTGCCATTCAATACACCAGAAAAAAGCTGCTGAGTGCTGCTCTGTATAGCACGAGATACTGTGGATGTAAACTGAATTTTTCATTTAAGTGTCTCAATTTCAAATAAAATATATGCAGTGTATTCAACACTAAAATCAAACGAATAAACTGAATACTTTATGATCTGCACATTTGTCCTTATCGTCATCACCGTGGGCTTAGCATATTCTCATGGTGTCTTCAGAGGCAGTAAACAACGCAGTCTGTCAATTCTTTGCACCACCATGGATGGACTGGATATCTCTCTCACTTGCTACAAGGAGGCCAAACCGTCTCAAGTTCCTTGTGGCAGGTCAAGACGAGAGCAAAGAGAAGAGCGGAGACCTCGAATGTGAAGAGAAGGTTCTTGTCTTCATGCTGGTAAGTGAAGACAACACGTCCAGGACGAACAAGTTCAGCTGTGTATGAAAGAATGGCTGTACAGTTGACGACGTCTGATGCCAGGTACTTGCCGCGTGTTGACCAGCCAGGCCTGACACACCATACAACAGCTCACTGGTCACAGCATACATGATACAGCACCAACTACCTCACTGACCAGTAGTAGCAGTTCAACTATGTGTGCTACGTAACTCAAGAACAAACTGGTACGGCTTGCGCTCGGTAGGTGGCGTGATGATGCAGACTGCAGGAGACTAACAGGGCACCTGTCATATCAATCTACACAATGACAAACCATTGACCTTCACAACTGACCCAGGATCATTTCATACACGTAAAACCAGA
>Ga0056114_1000996_pt1 | contig 11809 bp, 6 predicted proteins | sample WorMetHERISLAND1_FD_77005 | JGI IMG/M metagenome (GOLD analysis project Ga0056114, IMG submission 77005) | Marine gutless worms symbiont microbial communities from Max Planck institute for Marine Microbiology, Germany - Olavius loisae HERON... ...
GGTACCAATCGATTTCTCATATACGACTTCCTATAGGCTCTCAATAGTAACTTTTGCTCTACGACGCACCGTTTAGCCACAATACATAACGTTACAGACAGACAGACGACAGACGCAACACTGTAGCATAAGCGCGACCGTTGGTACGGTCGGCTAAAAACGAGAATTTTCGTCGAAGATCGTCGTCTGACCAAGAATGAACTAAGTAAAATGTGAAATAGTACGAAATTCCGCGTATTCCGTCTGCGGTAGGTGAGTTTTTCTTGCTGCTGTGATCCATTAGCTTGCTGTCAACAGTCATAAAAGGAACTCCACAGAAATTAACCGACTTACCCGCCAACACGAGCTGTGTTTTGAATGAAATAGATGTGACATGACAGAACGTTAGTGAATCTGTCTGCCATCGAAAATACGACGAAATGTGCACGCGTGATTCACACGTAAACACTTCAGACATAGACGGACGACCCGTCCAATTAAAAATTCACTATGAATTAGAGATGGGACGGGTACCCGGCGAGTACCCGTGTCTGGCCGGTTATTGCATTACTCGGATCCGGCTGGCAACTACTTTAAACTGTGGATTGATCCGGGGAATTTTGTCGCGATTTTTGATAGACTGACATCGATGTAACATCGATGTGAGTCTATCGAATTGCTTGCTGAAAGTTATTATAGCTCCTTGTCTCCTCGTCATCTGCAGTACCGCCGACACAACTTTCTCAGAATTCTGTCTTTGATCCGATTGTTTACTGTAGCGATGAGACGGAAGAAAATTCGAGCACGTATTAACTAATGTCAGATAACACGATAGAAACGAAACATCCACTGGGCCGCTGTACGCCGTTGCCAGGGGGACACGTCGTCCCCGACCAATTTTCTGCTGTCGCCGGCTGACGATCCGTTTAGTTGTCGATCACATTACGGCGCGATTTCATAAGATTTGTCGTGGTGGTTCACATCCGCTGGGACTACTTTCGACAACGATGCACGCCGACTTGTGTCGCAAACAGTGGGATTGGTTCCGTGTAAGAAAACAACGCTATAATTATTGCGACGACAGAAACACGGACGACCGCCGATGTGCAACGTTACGTTAAGCGGCGTTCACACTCCAGAAAACATACAAGTGCACATGCTTACAGTAGAAAAGTATAGACAAGAATAACAGTTTGTATGCGAAAAACATGAACACAAGCAATCTAAGAAACAATTAAAGACAAACGCGTCAACAGATACAGTGATACATACATAATCAACAAACCGATAGATTGTATTAAGTTTATAAGAAAATAATGTGTTTTAAAACATTGTCATTCAACAAAAACATGCCACTCGATATTCGTTCATTCATAAGTTCTACAAAATTATCTTAACTGATTTTCGCAATCCTTTCAATGCTGGACTCAAGAGTCAACTTGCAACATAACAACGCATTTCCCACCATAGCTTATAAGTGTTGCTACACCACATTGTGAAATATAAAAGATCAAATGTAACAAATATCTTAGGCATTTAACACAGTAACACTATTCCGCTGTCAATGTTCGCAAGTGCATTTATTTATCGAAATAAAAACAGCTAAAAGCTTTCTTTGTAAGCTTATGCAGAATTACGTTTGCACATTTTACGATTGCTTCGGTCTCTCATAGTTACCAAGTCGTGATTTAATTGTCTGTTTTTATACGCAGATGATTGAAAATCAATGATATGAGTACTGCACTGCCTGATCGCCCGAGTAGGCTGATTAGATTATCACTCGCTCATGCAATAAATAATCTACTAAAACCCTGTCTAAGCGGCGTCGACTATGGATGAGTGGATAGGTACTTATGTAAATGGCATAGATGATCGCTCGAATGATTCCTCGTATCGTTGCTGTTTGTGGTCGCTGATCCCGAATAAGTTCGTTCGTTCGCTCGACTTGCAGCGTCCAGACGTGGGGCGTCCGTCGGTCATCGCATGATTACCATTGCCTTTTATGTCGCGTCTACACTACAGTAGAGAAATAGTGTAAATGTACGTCGACGATCGACATGCCGGCCTGTTCAGCCGTTCACATCTGTAGTCATTATGATAGTAATAGGCTAATCATCATCATCATACCCGCAATTCTGTTATTTCAAGAATAGCTGAACGCTAGTTTTCTTCTTCTTTTATGGCATTAACCACCAGGAGTGCGTAGCGCCAAACGTAGACATCAGTCTACAGAGTGGACTATTCTGAGCCACGTCGATTGCTTCATTCAGGGAGTGGTTATTAAATTTCAGGTCCTGCTGGATAGTCTTCATCCACGTAGTACGCGGCGTCCTGGTGGTCTTCTCCAGTTCTCGAAGGGAAGGGGAAGTTGTTAAGATCTTCTTGGCGTCTGTTTCGTCTGGCATTCGGGCAACATTGGCCGAACAGGGAGAAACGCCCGTCCGTTGCAGCCAAAACGTGATTCCATTGTGATAGCTCTTTTGTTGTGACAACGGCATGGCGTGCATGCTATTATTGGGTGTCATCGTAAATACCGCATCTCTGTATGCTAAGAGGATGAATATAGTTTTGATAATGTTATTATGCGGCCATCCCTAGAAACTGTCTAGAAACAGTGAAGTCGTAGAAACTGCTAATTTACTGGAACAACAGCGCTGGACAAGAGTAAGTTTGGAAGCAAATTTGAGGTCTAAAGGTCATGGTCACTAAGAACGAAAATAAAAAATCGTTTTTCGTGCATATGTTCGTCAAAAGTGGAACGATTTACGTCGAACCGAGACCAAAGTAATCAGCGACCCATTCCACACATATCGAATACATTTTATTAGCGGAAATCCTTAGTTTTCTGATAATATGAACTGACCGCTTTATAACCCGCTGATCGTTATCTACTAAATATTTGAATTTCATTATCTAATAAATATTTGAAAGTTTGTTTATTTTGTCTGTGGCCTATCTCCTCCTAAACGCCACGTCGTACAACGGCGAAATTTTGCACGCAGACGCGTAGCGACCATATGCAGGAAATTTGCTTGGTTTTATGTCTATGGGGGTAGTCGTTAGGAAAATAATGACATTTTTCCAAAAATGCGTGCATGTAGACCTACACTTTTGCTACGATGATCTCAGGTCAGTCGGTGGGACCGTAGGCAGTAGGCCTGTACCAGCCGGCTGGCTGGCTGCAGCAGCGCGCTGGGCCGCTACAATGACCTGGCAGGCGTGTCGCAATCTGATTGGCCCCTGCGTGTTTAATAATGTATGTCGCCGACCTAAGCGGGCTGGCTGCAGCTCAAGTCGTCCAGTCTTTCACAAAATCAAGCTGTAACGGCCCAACGGGCCGCAACAGCTTGTATAACATAGACCTGCTGTTGCTGATGTTGTGTGTTGTGGCAGCAGCGTCATCACTGTGCATCAGCACCGACCACACCGCTCGCAGATGACACAACACGGCCACCTGTCAATCACAGCGGGGCAGGTGCTTCCATCTTCTACGAGGCGATCGCCGACTACACGGCAGCGCACGACGGCGAACTGGATCTGATGGCTGGCGACATCGTCACCGACGTCAAAGATCTCGGCAATGGTTGGTCACTTGGTCGTCGCCTCGACGACGCCGGTAGCGTAGAGCCAAGACCCGCATCATCGTCCAGGACAACCGTCGGGATCTTCCCATCAGACGGCGTCCAGCCGATGGTTGCCGACGCTGCCAGCTCGTACTCCTACGTTGTCGGAGCCGCCGGCGAGTGCTGTCCTGGCTGCTGCAGCGTCCAAGACGGAAGAACGGCACAGCATGCTCGATGGACGAAATGCGACTGCGGCAGAACGGACGACGATCGACAACGATCTACGGCCAGATTCAACTTCGTCGACGGAAGCGACGACGACGATGATGACGTCGATGTGTACCGACTGGGTCGACGATCATACGGCACAACAGTGATGCACGACAGTCTTCCTCGAAAACCTGGAAGTCAGACTTATCTACAGCCTCAACCGAGGAGGCTGGCCTCGACGCCCGGTCCTGAAGGACTTCGTCTGGCAGATTCAGGTGCGGAGTCGGAAGACGTCCGCTGCGGTCTGGTGTCCGCTGCGTCGCCGGTCTTAGTCTGCCGAGGTCGCGAGTTGACGACGGACGTGAACAAGCCTCGTATGATCGTTAAACCAAATCTGGATCGTAGCAACAGGCAGGTGCACGGCGGTTCCACGTCGACATCCAGTGTCAGCGCCGAGACGTCAAGAAATGGCCGCGATGTTTGCTACTGCAGTCCTGCCGGCTTCGTGCCGTCGGGCCGTTCGGCGATGCCACCTCGAGAACTGGCGCTGAGCTCTCGCTGCGACAACTGGTCGACATCGCCTGGTACAGTCGTCGACGACGCCGACGTGACGACAGCGACGACCAGTGATCGTTGCACAGCGAGAAATTCAACCGAGATGTCGTACAGGTCACGTCGAATTGTCGACGTTCCTCTGCCTGCGCCAACGCCCCTGGATCGACGTGTTCTTAGTGCAGACTCCAACTGTAAACTCTCACTGTCTGGTGACGACGGACCGACGTCGGACGGCCGATGCTCCGAGGCAGCTGGTCTCTATCGAGACGGTGGCGGTGCAGTTTGTCCAACTCGTTCTGTCTACGAGAACAACTACTACCGACGGTCGTTCTATGACAGTCGCTCGTGTAGGCTGGTGATGTCGGTCATCATTGGTCATCTCATCGGTGTAGTCGTGTTCCTGTGGACGTTCTTTCATCTCGGCTACGGCCCGCTGACGGCTGTGGCTCTGTCGTCGACCGTGGCAGTGCTGACCTGTGTGTTGCTGGCGTTGTCTCGCGTCTGTCGCTGTAGTGCAGCGCTCGTCTTGCCGTCACTCTGCACCGCCAACGGTCGCGTGGCCTTCGTCCTCGTCGCCACTGGCTTCCTGCTCGCTGGACCCATCACCAACGTCTACGTCAACATGGAGGAGATCTCGCGCGCAATGGGCTGCAGCGCCGAGCAGGCGTACAACCAGACCATGTTCCTACTCCAGCCGTTCGACGCAATGATGGTACATCTCAACTGGACCATCGGCGGCCTGCAGCAGGCAGCGCTCAACATCAGTCGTGGACTGAAACCGCTCGAAGACGGACTGGATCTAGTCGAGATGGACTTGTACAATGGAAAACTGCAGCTCTATGGAACACGAAAGGTCTGTCAGTTGCGTCGTGTAAGGCTAGCAGTCGATGTGTCGATAAGAACACAATGTCTTACTCAAGAAGAAGCCAGTGATGCAAGTACGAAAACCAAAACAAGGGTCAAAGTAATTTGGCAAAAGGCGACATCGTTTGGTTAATATCTTCTATCATATTCGCCAGATGGCAGCATGCGTCGCGAAGTTCGTCCCGATTCGCCGAAACCCGACTCGCCGAAACCCGATTCGCCGAAACCCTAACCCCTAACCCTAACCCTAACGTAACCCTAACCCTAACCCTAAACCCTAAACCCTAACCCCTAACCCTAATTTCGGCGAATCGGGAAGACACCGGAGGTCATAACGGGTCAGTGACGGCATACAGGCTGCCCATTGTGACCTTTGCGATATCTCTAGCCATTCGACCACAATTTGCCATCAAATGTCTCCGACGATCAAATCAAGAGGAATGGGTTACTTTGGGGCAAAATTGGGGAAGGAAGGAGTTGACCGATATAAGCCAAATTTTAAAACAATCTGCATACACATGGGACTGTCGTATGCAATAGAAATCGTGTCGATATGTTCTGCCGTTCAAGCATAATGCACGAACGTGACAGACAGACAGACAGAACGGTAACATCGGCCGCAATAGGCGAAGTCGCTTGTCAGCGATGTCGCCTAAAAACTATGTAAGACTTAGTAAGTAAGTAACGTATAGCGCATAGTGTGCGATAGGCCTACCTCTAATGCGCTATATTGGCGTGGAGCATTATGCTGATGCAGGACACTGATTAGCTTGTCGGGCTTAAGTTGCAGTTTTTCGTGTTTGATCTGAGGATTGACAGCTATATGAACCAGTCGGCCTCTATTCAGTTGTGTCTCTTCATTGCAATGCAAGACTATTTAACCGTCTCCAGCGATGTCTGTTGTCCACACTATCGTCTTGATAAATAATTACACTGAGTTATATCTCCTGGCTTTTTCTGACTTGCTTCAGCTTAACTCCGGTCGTAATTTTTCTTGCTTATGCAGTCTACAATACCGCAAATTCATTCTTTATCCTTTTATTTTGAACGTCAGTGCATGTTTGTTGTCTTTAAGATTTTTTACACATTCATGTTATAATTATGGTAGTTTTGTGTATGCAATAATATCCCCAGCAGATTTCTTGACACGAGAACGGTCGCTAATATACCTACAACGATGTATGTTTTTGATAAAAAAAAGTCTGTATTGAACGGTTTATACGATATCTTTGTGCCATCAGACGTGCAAGAATCTAGTCGACAAAGCGTTCAATGCGTGTATTACGGGTATCCGCAAGGCTCAGGATCAATGCCTCAGTGTCATGGGAGCACTGGGCACCGTCTATCATCACGCTCGTGACGTACTGGACCGCATCAATCCGGACCGATGGTCTTCAAAGCAACATCCACAGCCGCAGCAGATACAGAAGAGACAAGTCTTATTCAAAGACGGCAGGTGATATCACCGATATTTATGTACATGTGACTGCTATGCAGTTTCTCATGTCTTTTGCGGCGAGACTCGACTTTTTGAAACGTGACGACTATGTATGACGAAGACTTGCCGCACCGTACCTGTATTTCTGCTGATTTATAAACGATGATAATAGACACGACCTTAATCACTTTATGGCGACATGATACACATTGATATGCTGTGAAATAAATACGAGTTATGTTCCTTTTTAATGTTTTTGATGTCACTACCTTTACGCCGCAAATCGAAAAGTGGTTGGCAGAAGTTGCACGAAGTAAGGCCGATTACTTGTGGACAGTTGATAAAAGATTCTTTTGAGGTCTTGACTTTATGGGATCAAATAGCCCAAAGGGAACGCCAAACCCCAATAAAATTCTGATTACAGAATTTGATTTTGTCCAATCTGCCGAAATTCAGTCGTTGAATTCAACGGCTCCACTGTTATCTGTCAGAATTATGCCAAGAGACTTAAGTCGGTGAGATATAGCCAGAAACTGATTTTTGAGTTATTTTGACAAAATCGGGTTTTGCAGCGGTTAGATGTGGTTCTTGTGTTGTGGGACGCTGCAGTCCTTTGTGAAACTATGTGCATCTCCCGACGTACTTGAACATGAACTGCTGTATGCGGTCGGTGAGACACAGCCAAGTGTTATTGGCACCACTACTAGTAAGTAAGTACGATCGTTTAAAGTGTCCAGTAATGACAAAGTCACTTCACTGGCGGCTGAAGAAAACTGACAGAGATGGCGCGGACGTGACGTCACATGGGGGCGGCAGATCGTTCCAGGTACGAGCAGCGGTGATCGGAAAAGCTCATTGCCGATGGTTGACAGCCGTGTACGGCGGACAAACAGTGATGACGTCGACGATGATCGTAGGCAGGATCTAATCCGAGGTCAGCAGGGCTGGGTTCACCGACCAGGTACTTTGGTACCGTTAGATGGTGCATTTGTAAGCCAGAACGGTGAGCTTGTACTGAATCCGTTCTTGAGCTTTCAGCCAATGTAGCTGACAAAGGAGCGGAGTGATGTGATCGAACTTGGACGATGAAAATACCAGCCGGGCAGTGGAGTTCGTCACTGACTGGAGCCGCTTGAGTTGGCACTACGGGATGCCGGCTAAAGTGGCGTTGCCGTAATCCAGGCGTGATAGTACTAAAGACACTACCAACGACTAAACTAAGTTAACAAGCGATTGAATTAAGCGACCTGTGAGTGATGGTATTGTTTGGAACTTTGGATGTGCTGTGCATGTCATGTGGATTTGACTGCGATGGCTGTCGTGTGTAGGATGATAGACGACCTAGATCTGACGGCGACAGATCGTGACATATGCGAGCCGCTTGACACGGTGATCGTCTGCCACAACCTCAACGATAGTGACTCGCTGTGCAAGCCGTCACACTGGGCCGGCGAAGCGATCCAGGACGCCATCAAGGAGACGCAGTTGGCGATGATGGACCTGCGTACGGCGCTGCAGTTCTACGTCTCGTCGGAGCCGTACTACAACGCCCGTGTGAACGCGTCGCGGCTCGTCTTTGAGATCCGCCGTCGCGTCCAGGACGAGTTCGCCAGCCACGCGGCACACTTCCACCACGTGGTCGACGCGCTCAAGAAGCTGGCGCCACTCGGCCTCCTGCTGCTGCTGCACGCCGCCCACGCGCACCTGCGCCGCTACCTGGCCAGCGACCGCTACGACAACGTCTACATCACCGACGGCTTCAGAGCGATCGACGCCAGACGAGCTGCTATGGTCGCCGGTGGACGAGGAATTCTACCTTTGAAGCCGTACGAGCGAGCATCACTAGTCGACATCAGCGAGCGGAGCCTGGCGGCACCTGAGCGTTGCAGTGACGGGTCCGGTCTGGCTGTCGCGACGCTGTTTGCTCTGCTGGCGGTCGCCTGCGTCATGTTCGACGTCGTGCTGTACTGGCTGCTGGCTCTCGTCGAACGACATGGTCGACCGGGCTTCGACGCAACTGGCAGTGACAGTCTGGACCTCGTGGTCGACGGAGACGGTGTGATCGTTCAGCTGCTGGATGTCTTCATCAAGGGCTTCCACCCCGAGCGTTGGTTCAGTCTGTCCGGTGACCGTCAGCACACCTGTCTACCGCAGCCGCTGTCTCCGTCACCCGCTAACCTCTTCGCGTTGGTGTTGCTTCAGGTCGTTCTGGTGGCCGTCGTCGTGTTCCAGGCGAGACTGCGTCGCTATCGCTGTCGCATTACCGGCTACTTCTACCGCGACCGTGAGAAGGCCAGGCTGGCGCACCTGTACGCCATGATAGTGGCCCGTCGCGCACGACTGCCGCGTCTTCTCTACTCGACCGTTCGCTCACGGTACCGCGAGACTCAGATGGGCGTCCACTGCAGCTTCATGCAGCGCGTCTCTTCGTGGTTTGTTTCTCTGAAGTGCCGCGGTCGCCGATGTTGCTGCTGCTGTCCGCGAGCTTGCTGCTGCACTAGCGTCCAGTGCCTCGTCTGCGGGGTTCGCTCCGGTCGCGGTGTGGCGTTCCAGACGTGTGTCGGCGGCGTCTGTAGGGCGGCTTACTGCCACCAGTGTTTCGAGGACCTAGACCGCATCTGTCCACTGTGTCTGCAGGGCTCCGCCGACCCCAGTGGAGGCTACTATGACGCACTGAACGACGACGAAGATTACTGCAACTCTCTCGATGATGAACTAAAGTCGTACTACAAAACCAGTATCACTGGAGTCTGAGCATCGACTGTGTACTGAAGGTCACATCGAGTCTCTACGAGCTGAACCATTGATTCGTACATCAGAAGAAATTCGTTATCATTGCCGCATTACAACCTCGTCCGCACATGACACTCGTTGGGTTTACTGCGACATCGATTCGACACTAGCAAACATTTTGGAATCAACAGCATATCAAAACAACTAGATACACGGTTTGATGGCTGCTGCGACATGCAGCCCTCCCGGATAATTACAGATTATATAACTCACGCATTCCACATTTATGTTATAATGTTCCTATTTTTACAGCGGGTTCTTTCCGAATTTGCAGCTGATAGTCAATCAGTCATTAAACATATGAATTTACTCCAGTTCCAGTTACTCGTGTCCTGTATTAGCCTATGTCTCCAATGAATAATTGTGAAGTTTCTACGGCATTCTGATGTCCAGTAAATCAGACAAACGGACGGACGGACAGACAGAGGATACAACACTGTATTGCCCTGATGCAAGACGTGTACTTTGGCCGCTAGGCGGCACGTGCACGCTCGCTGATGATGCTTGGGCAATGTATGTTATTTTCGCGACATCTGAACGCTAATAGGCCTATAGAAAATACTTTTTTTTCGGGAAAAATTGCTGCATCTGTACTGTATTAAGCCTTCATCTACAAGGTGGCACAAACACCGACCAAGTGCGATTTGCAGCCGAGGCTGAGTCAACATTTAAAAAGACTCTTATCAAAAACCTCGGCACCCTCTAGCGGAAAAATTTTAGCGACAATCCCAAATTTTTAGCTATCATAAAATAGGATATATGGATTACTAATTTACTATCGTTATGCCAAGCTAGATTGACTATTGGAGCTATTCGCAAAAAAAAAAACATTAAAGAAATAAAAATATCGAAAAAAGTATGCGTTTTCGCCGGTGAATAGTATTGGACGATATATCTGATCATTTGGGTGTTGGTTTCATATAAAATCGATCTACTTTTCACGAACATATGCCCAAAAAACGCCTTTTTCGTTTTCGTTCCCAGTGATCTTGACCTTTACTGTTTGATCTCAAAATTACTTCACCATTCACTAGTATGAAGTAATCTCCTAATAAAATATGAGCTTTCTATGGCGTTCCAACACTGAGTGAACGAAAGGCATGTGAGGTATAGGCTATGTGACTGAAAGACAGACAAATATCACAAAAAATGACGCATTTGGCTTTTTCGCTGGTGAATATATTCGACGATATGTGTAGAATGAGTCGACGATCTTGAGTATAGCTGTAAATCAATCCACTTTCTCGAAAAACGATTCTTACATTTTCGTTCCCAATGACCTTGACATTTGACCCTCACTTGCTCCCCAGTTACTCGTTATCTCTCCACCAAATTTGAAGTTTCTACCAAATATACTTTAGTCTAGATATACGTGCAACGCTTAATGCGACCTGCTGGGGTGTGCCGCGCACTTCAATGTATTGGCGAAATATGGCGTTAGCATGTTTTGAGATGAGAACGACGTAAGTGACTGTTGCTGACAAGATCGTTCAAACTGTAGACAATATTTGTGTCTGTTTTGTAATTCTGTATCGATATTAGCAGTTGGTCGTAGCAAAGACTGCATGGCTTATTGTAAGTTGTATTCGTTGTAGGCCCCACTGTACAGTAGGCCTAGTGTACATACTCTATAACAATAGCAAACAACAAATAGCAAACAGTTTCAGTAGTTACGTTGACTATTCTGCTTTTCTAACAGTATTTATATTTTGAGATTATAAAAATAACAATATAAGCAATTTAATTAAGCAGTATAGCAATATACTAAGATATGCCTGTAACATTATGTTCATATATGCCTAAACATCTCGCCATGTTGAAATTCTACGTTGCTGACAGTGCTGCTGTTAATAGGGCATTCATTTGACATTTATATTCGTAGCGTTGCTTAGTGCAGAGTTCAGGTCAGGATTATCAACAGAGATTCCTGCTGTAGGCCTACATACTTCACAGCATTATTTAATTACGGTATTATTTTTGGTTTATCAGTCACTAAAATATCAGTTTCACCATTCTCTCTGACACTGTCACGTGGGTTTTTGTAGATGTGACCTGTTCGTGGTAAAATTTAATTCGGTTGTGAATGTCAGTGAAATGTTTTGATGGACTCATTAACAAAAACCAGGGACCATATTGTGAAACTTGGCGGCGTATGTCGGTGTACACTGTAACTGTATATGCATGCCTATATTCACTATAGGCGAATACGGAATTGCTATCAACATCGCGCGATGTGCTATCTGCATGCATAGCTTCGCATGCGGGTATATACGGGTAGCCTAGGTAACAAGAAAGCTGTGCTATCGCAAAGATGACCGCGCGATGCGTGCTATATAAGTAGATCGTGAGCCGTTGCGGAGATATGGCCATTCGAAATTATCCAAGATGGCGGCGGCCGCCATCTTGA
>Ga0056114_1000997_pt1 | contig 11808 bp, 5 predicted proteins | sample WorMetHERISLAND1_FD_77005 | JGI IMG/M metagenome (GOLD analysis project Ga0056114, IMG submission 77005) | Marine gutless worms symbiont microbial communities from Max Planck institute for Marine Microbiology, Germany - Olavius loisae HERON... ...
CTACAATTTCACTCGAAACTGTATGGGAAGCGTGTAACTCAATCAAGACTTAGCAGCCGGGGTATCAGCGGCGAAGGACAGCAGAGCGCACACAGTGCCGGAGGTCGACACTAAATCATCGCATTAGCATAGATCAGAGCACTCCGACGTCGACTGGACGACGAGGCGGCGGGCTCGCCGTCGACAAATGACATCGACGACGTCGGCCGACACTAAACAGCGCCAGGCACCGCACGGCCCCTCCCTACCTACCCGCCAGTCGTGCCGGCCAGCCGGGCGCTCGTCGACGGATGAGCACACACCTCGGTTTCCGCCGCCTGCTGTCTGTCAGTCCTCGTCCGTTACACGCCACCCTCCTCCCTCCCTCCACGGCCGCCGCCGTTATCGCTTTGGTCGTACACGTAAACTGGGTCTGACGAGTGATTTACAACCGGCGGCGCCCGGTAACTTGGCCCGTTCGTCTTGGTCCGTCCGTCCGTCCGTCGCCAGTGAACGAGATCGCAGCAGCACGACGTCGTTTGATGTCCGGTCGAGTTTCGAGACGTCGCTGATGGGTTAAGACACACTCGCTCTCTCGCCCGTCACAACTCCTTTCTCCAGCAGCGCCGGGAGGGGGAGAGAGGGAGCGGCGGACGGAGCGGACGAAGCAAGATGGGTTCGGCCATGGAATCCTATATAGCAGCAACTATTATACAGGGTTCCATGGTTCGGCGGCTGACGAAACACACTCGTCGCTGATAACGAGTTAAAATTGACGGGTCATCAATCAGCGGTGACGTGAGCCAGCCAGCCAGCGAGCAAGCGGGCGCCCTGAGGATAGCAGCTGCGTCAGAGAAGATGTAAGGGCGTCGTATGGATTGCTGAAGCTGGCAGACGTCAAACAGTTATGACGTGTGTTGGATGAGCGGTCGGCCAGCACTTAGCCAGTCTGTCAGCAAGACCGCCTCTTCGTCTCCCCTCCCACTGCCGCCTCTCCACTCTTGACGGCTTTCCACTTGCCAACATCAATCACACGTGAATGACATTTGTCTGGAAATACACCGGAGCCGGCATCTGCTTTGTAATGCTCGCTGTGCCCACGCGAGGCCTTCCAGTGCGAGTCTACTTAGACGAGTTTCGACAACGAACAGATCAACGCACGATTTTTGGATATTAAAAGTAAACGTAAACTAGCGTTCGCCGGTTTTTGAGTCCTGGTATGGTTAGACTCGATGATCCTCGAGGACAATTTTCCAAGTGATTGGTGTTGGTTTTCGTGTACACAAGCGCCGAAAATTTCAGACAGTAGTAACGTTATGTGTCTCTTACGAAGCTCGCGTGAGTGATATGTAACAAACACATTTGAGTTGACCTCGTATTCAGCGTTATTAACGCTGAATACGAGGTCATCAACTCGAACGTGTCTGCGTTATCACAAAAAAACTGTGGTCATTGAACTACGGTAGATGTTTGTGGAAAGTATACCATACCATTATCGCCTAAGTTGGGGGTACCGCGGCGGCAGCCCCACCGCCGTTCAGGCCTGACAACCCTGCCGTCTGTGGGAGCCATCCCCTAGTCACCCCATATAGGCCGCAACCCACTAGGCGAACTAGTTGGAAACTAGTTCGCAACTAGTTCGCAACCCGGGTTTCCAACTAGTTTCTAACTAGTTCGCCTGTGTGGGTTGCGGCCTTATTAGTGTAGACTAGGGGACTTCATGTGTTTTGTGTTCATGTCTGCTTATTGTATGTTTGATTTGTCTGTGTACTATTTGTTCCTTCAGTACTTCGATACTGTTGGTTGGGTCTTTTAACCTGTAAAAACCGTCTTCCATATAACCTATACTGTGTTGGCGGGGCCGTAAAACACTGCTCAATTCAATCCAATTATCGCCTAAGTGCTTCATTAATCTGCGAAATTTAGCACAGACGTCACAGTTTATATTTTTTGAGGAAGCTGCCCCTTACGCTAGTGAATGATGGTGTATTATTCTAAGATCAAAAGGTCAAAGGTCAAGGTCATAGGAAACGAAAATGTAAACATCGTTTTAGCGCATCGATTTATATAGAACACAGACCGAATTGATCGGTCCATTCCAATCATTTCCCTTATAGCTCAAAAACGAAGCTCCACTCTTCCATCTAGTTTGACATACCGATAGTACTCCATGTATCCTGTATAGCACGCACGATTGCCAAAATTGGGGTTATCGCTGAAATTTTTCGGCTAGAGGGTTCCGAAGTCTTTAATGGGGTACTTTTTAAAAGTTCACTCAACCTCGGCTACAAATCGCACGTTGTCGACGTTTGTGCCACTTTGTAGACGGAGGTTTATTTCGCTAACAAGGTATTTTCCATATTTGTACAAGTGGCGTTCAAATATCGCAAAAAATAGCATACATTGCACACGGCTGTCTCCGCACAGCGGGAAGCACCGGTAGCGAGCACACATAATTGCTGGTTTGCCGCTGTAGCAGTTAAAGTACACTGGTATTGGGCAGGTGAAGTATTACACTCAATCTGTCTGTCTGGCACGATTTAGGCCTACTCAATGGTCCGATGACGTTTGACGTAAATCGATCCACTTTTGACAAAGATATGCGCGAAAACGATTTTTACATCTTCGTTCTCAGCGACCTTGACCTTTATAGGCCTACCTCAAATTTGCTCCTTTGGTTACTCTTGCCACTAAATTAGAAGTTTCCACGGCTTTCCTGTTTCGAGAAAATCGAAGGCACCGCGGGACGGACCATGGAGTACAGCATATATAGGACTCCACTGGACGGACGGACGGGGGTGCAACGCTGAATGCAGCCCGCCATCAGGGAGGGCCGCGTAATAATTGGCTGGAATGTATGAAGCAGACCTCTTTCATGATTGAATCTAATTACAATCGCCCGTTGTATGCTAGAAAACTGGGTTACCAACTTACCACCAACAGCACACAAGCTCGACTGTTCTAGGTGCATGGGTGTTCCCTGGTGGTCGGTAATCTGGTATTCATTTGCCGCTGTGGGTCGACCTGTGTTAGTTGCTAGTAACAGCGGTAGACTTGGTTGATGTGCTATAATGAGCAATGATTGACGTGGTATTAGCGTCAAAGCGACTGAAATACTTCACAGACAAGTTTCGCCTCGTTATTCGTCAATGAAGTCGACGTCTGCCCGTCATCTGTCACTGTCAGAGTGGAAACATGGTTCCATATTCGACCTGTCGGGCAAGATGCCAACAACAAACACGTGTATGAAAATCTTGCTGAACGACCGACCTGACATTTGCCAGAAGCTTACTTCATAACTGCATGATGGCTGCCGCTGGTAACGGATTGTGCCCAAATCAGTAACATATCGGTAACATAATAACATTAGGCCTGTATTTCACTGTGTCCATTGTAACCTATGTGCTGCTATCATGCACAACAATTTGCGAACTTTCTTTGGCTTACTTGGTACGAAATAGAGAGAAATAAGATTACATAAATCTCAGTGTCACCAAGAGATGTTTATTATTGATTCGAACTAGACATTAATTAGGCCTACATGTAGGGTGAGTTAGCAACAGTTGCAGCTGTGTTCATTTCATGTTTACTGAATAAATAATACGTTTACACGTCGTGATTTACTTCCGCCGCCGTTCACAACTGTCGATCGAGCTGATGATGTCTTGGTCCGAGGCTGCGGCGCCGGCGAGTTGTTGTTGTTGAACGCGTGGCTCGACTGCAAAAACATCTCGAGTGAGTGAGTGTGTGAGTGGGGAGGGGTGTCGGTCGGTCGGTCGGTCCGACAGATCCTGATAACGTTTTGACAGCAGCTGGCGTTCGGCGCTGACATCCGCCGTCGCCCGCGGCATTCGCGACAACACGAACATCAATCCATCTTACATGATGACCGACTAGACGGCGGGCGGGCGGCACGGCAGGATACGGAGCTGGTCGACTGGCTGTCAAACCTGCCACAGCTGCGCGGCTCGTCCGTCAAACGACGCACGTCAAACCTTAGACATCGACTCTCGACGTTTTTTCATCCAGCCGTCCGCCCCTTCGTTCGAAGGAAACATCAGTCTCTCTCTCCCATCCATCCCGCGGCCAGCGTGTTTCTTATTACGTTGTCGTCTCCTGCAGATAGGCTTCATTACCGACTGCACTCTGTTTATCGCTCTGCACCTAACTCACGAACTGAAAAGACAAAAAGTGATACGAAAATTGCCAACGTCAGTATTCACTGCGGGCGATTTTGAGTTCAAAAGGTCGAAAGTACAGCGGAAAGTACATCAGTCGTAACTGATGAGCGCTTGCCAGTTGCCAATTGCGTTCCGTGAGATAAAACATTTGCAAGGTTTTACTACATAAAGTGTGAAGACAGAAAATTCTGTAGTCAAATGAATCGTGATAAGGAAGCACATTGGACTAGTACATGATACATGGCTCAGCGCTATTACGAGTCACCCCTTCCATAATGGTGAATTGAGTCGCGATAATGCCAAGTTAATCCCTATGCCGCGACGATAAAAAAACAATTCAGATTTTAGCCGACCGTACTAACTAACGGTCGCGCTTATGCTACAGTGTTACGTCCGGCTGTCTGTAACGTTATGTATTGTGTCTAAACGGTGCGTCCTAAAGCAATAGTTACTACTGACAGCCTATAGGAAGTCGTAAGTCGTATATGACAAATCGATTGGTACCAAAATGAATGACCTTGAACTTTTGTTTAGAGGTCGTTTAAGGTCACGTGAACCACGACGTGTATAGCGTATTCTCAGTCCTGTAGTGTAATAGTTTTTTTATTCCGACGTTATTTGCTAACGCACCAGCAACCATCAGTTATTTCAGATTGTGTTTCCATAAACACCACCGTTAGCTGAATGTATATGACGCTGGCCTTCAGTCACTGTGACCACGTGACATCATTGACAGGTGCGTTGGATGACTGACGGCAGAGCTATGTGTAGATGTTCCCACAGATAACCTCATCAGCGACGTGTAGGGCTCGACTCTGTCGTCTATACCGTCGTCTCGAGTGTAAACGCATAAAACGCAGTCGATATACACTATAGACTAGATAGAGCCAGTGCAGGCAGGCGGAGTGAGTGTATATATCATATTCATTGGCTCGGCCGGCTCATCTGTCAGCTTCATGACTGTGAAGCACACATGCCTCCTTATCAGTTCTCACTGTCGTCGCCTGCACTGTATACCTGATGACCCGGCAGGATAACAAGCCACTTCACTCGTATATATCATCTGTCATCTGTCTATCTCTCGACCGCAAGCCACAAACCGCGAGGGCAAGGCGGGGGAGGGGTGGGAGCAGGTATCCAGCTAGAAAACGCGCTCCAAATGCCAATGTCTGCATGCCATGCCACGGTCAGTAGGCTACATAGGAGCAATCAGATAAATCCGTCTGTTGCGGTCACTTCCATTACGGGCAATCGCGTACATGTACATACCTACATTTATTATGTCTGGCTGTAAGGGGCGCGGGAAGGCCGGGTCATGGGTCGTCAACTGACCCTTAGGGGGTCAACTTACCCCCCAAAAATTGAGATTTGGGGCCAGCAATTTGATAGTGTGTACTTGATAGTGATAGTGTAACTGGAATGATAGAACAGACTTTGTTGTTTCGAATAAAGTTGTCGAAGAATCTTGATTAGCGGATAAACCATTCGTCCACGAGCATCGCTTAGTCCACATGTGTAAGTGATATGGTCATTATCTGTTGGATGAAACGCGACTGTCGCGTTCTATAATCAACACTGGTAAGCCTAAAGACAATGTAAACACGTTAGCACTTGGTGAAATTTGTCTTGATCCTGCAGGATCAAACAAATTTCATGATCCTGATGATCCCTGCAGGGAAAAATGCTGAAAAATCCCCGGTTCCCGCGCACCTGCTGGCCGTCTTACGTTGGACTTGCTCTAATTTCAAGTGTGTTCAGTTACTGTCGGTCGGGTGCTGTATCTGTCATCACAAACAGCTGTTCACTATTTCAAACTGATATATTATAACTGTAACAGAATAACGAATGATACACTCATGTATCGGATAAGACAAACAGCAGCATTGATAGACGACAGACACCCAGTAATCACAGTAATGAATGATAATACAATGTTAGAAGAATGCAAGACTTTCTACCATTCCCTCCTGGTCAGACAATTAACTGGCATCAACAGACAAGCATGCATGGTAGTTTGGAGCGTTGACCGAAGGTGGATGAAGCCAAATGGCAGTCTGTGTGTGCGCAAAGGGTCCCTGCTTTTGAGACGAATTGTCTGAATGTTTTAAAATTACTGTGAAGTCCAACTCGAACTTCAACGGACAGCGTTTGTACGTGTCGATATAACGTACTTCCAACTGATGGTTATACTGGAGTCACACAAGGTTTTTAAGCGACGATGATGGCGCAAAAGACATACAACAGCATAAAACTTGAACGGAACGCTATTATGACAGCAGCGCTTGCGTGTAAAGCGATCAATATTGCACATTATTAGCCGGTCTGGAGTGACGCACGATCATATACAACGAAGAAAAAACTAACTGACGCCGACACACGCAGAGCGTGGCGAAATGCGACAGAAAAAATAAACAAAAATGCTAACGATGAATACAGGCAAGCAAGAAGAAAATATTCTACGGCTGAAGTGTGGCCAATCCATTCAATGTACAGTCAGTAACTTTGCTTTTGTTAGAATGTTACTGAGTGACAAAAAATTATATGCTTCCTACATTTCTCACTTCCTCTATCGGCACCGACAACCAAGCATAAATAAGAAAGCCAACCATTAATGGATATGGTGGCAGTGCTGGACATTTCCCCTACCAGACGATCCCTCCGGTCTTCCTGTTGTTGGACACTCCACACATGCTGCAAATTGTTTACGCCAATGTGTGTAATTTTCATAGCAAATGTGCAAATGCCGGCAGCCGATATTGTCGGTTGTTTGAAAAAGTAATACTACTGTAACAGTTTCGGTAATTAGGACTGTTTTAAGTCATTAACAGATGAAACCCATGCTCAGTGGACGTTTGTTCTGCTACTCAGGTGACAACACTGATCGTGAATGACTGCTGGGTAACACAAATTAGTCGCTGTTGTCAAAATGAATTTTGTAACTGAAAACAATACATTAGCCTGAAGGTTGCAACGTAGTAACACACGCACATCGGGGATGTCCGCCTGTGTTATAGATAGATACATGTAGGTATCCAGAAAGTGTACTATACCGGGGAGAGGGCTGACCGAGGGGAATGTCCCGATCCTGTCTATATAAGTTTGACTTTGCTTTTAACTGAGAACAATCCGACAGAAACATGAAGGCGTATTGTTGCTGAGGAAAGCCTATACCATTACGAACAAACGTATGAACAGGTGGGTACCGTGGGTGAAATAATCGCTTCGTAATATATATACATGTAGTTACTAGTTCCGTAACAGACGACAGAGCAACTAGGCCTACAGGCGAGTTTTGCTATACCAAAGCCAAACCGTTAATATCGCTCAGCTGAAAATCTGACACGGTACACAATGGAGGCGATGAAAACGCTGGACAATCACACTGTTTCAAAGTTAATATCATTCAGGAAGAATGTGTGCATTTTCACAGACAAGTATTCACCGAAAATACCTGCTAATAATTACATAAAGCAGCCATCTTCTTCGGACACTAACGTTAATGTTCCAGCCCTGCATTGTCAGTCGACAGCGTTAAACACGTCAAACACACAGATTACAAACATTCACAACTGCATGCACACAGTTCAGGCAATTTATAATGGATGGCACAGAGAAATGTACATCATTTACTCAGTTCGTCATGTTTTGATTAGCCTACGTCTGGCACTTCAGTATGTACAACAGTGTGGCCACTTGGTGCAGTGCAAGTGTCCATGATGATCAGTGGAAACGATTAACCCTTTGACACCCACTGTTGCCATATGGGTACAACTATACAGCATCCTGTGCCAGACAGGGTTAAGCCGTCATTTGCAATTTTTGACATCCGGGCACTCTGACGCTCAGGGCTGAACGCCAGAGTGCCCGGATGTCAAAAATTGCAAATGACGGCTTAACCCAGTTTGGCACAGGATGCTTTATAGCTGTACCCATATAGCAACAGTGAGCGTGAAAAGGTTAATGCAGTCAGACTACTGTCACAAGTCACATCTGCCGATCGTTGGCAACGCTGGCTTTAGTCACGGTCCGACGGCAGCAGCACCCAGGCGGTGTCCGTACAGGGCGGCGTAGGGTGAGTAGAAGGCGGCCAGTGCTGGCGGCAACAGCGGCGGAGCCCCAGGAGGTGCTGTCGCCGTTCCCGGCAAGGACGGCACACCACCGGCCGGTGCAGCGGCCGACGGCGACTTGTAGGGATGATAGCGAGACGACGACGACGGACTGAAGCCGTGCGACATCGGACCAAACGCGCTGCCGCTGGTCGGCGGTTGAACGTCACCGAGCGACGCCGGACTCAGCCGTGGCATCGACGAGCCGAGACCGAGCGGGAAGGCTGCCGTGAGGGCGGCCAGGGCGGCCGGGTGTGGCGGCAACGAAGCACCCGACGGATCGGCGGCTGACGCGTGGACACGCAGATGCTGTAGCAGTTCGTCGGACGAGTTGAATCGCATGCCGCAGAAGTCAGCGGCACCGTCGACCCAACTGCACGTGTACACGCCGGCGCCACCACAAGTACTGGACGCCGCGGTGCCCGACAGGGCATCCGCCGTCGAACTGCTTCCGCCCGGAGTGGCTGCAGCGGCGGCGACCGACATCTGCTGCAGCAGCAGGGCGTGAAGTGATGCGGCCGGGAGGAACGGTAACGGCGGAGCGAGCATCGCCGACCCAGCGGCACCAGCTGACGGCAGCAGCGGAGTACCGGAGCCAGGAGGGTGCTTGTCGGCGCCTGACGACGGTACAGACGACGAACCACAGCCAGGTCCTCCGAACGGACATCGAACGCAGAACGGATCCTTACAGGCGGTCGAACACGAGGACTTCAGACGGGCGGCGTACTCGGCGAACAGACTCGGCGACTGGGCCGCGGCAGCGGCGGCGTACAGCTGCTGGAGCTGGACTGGGTCCATCTGAGGTCCAAGCAGCGGGAATGGACCTGTGCCGGGTAGACCGGCAGGGTAGAGGGCGGGGGTCGTGGGGGCGGCCCCGGCAGTGAACGTGTGATGGTCGAGCGGGTAGAGAGGCGGCACGGTGCCATACATGGAGCCACGGCCAGCAGCGGCGGCCGCAGCGACCGCTAACGACAACTGCTGGTGTAACGCGGCGAACCGCTGAACGCTGTCGGCACCCACGTCGAACAACGACGACGCTATCGGCTTTCCACTGGACGCCGAGGACGACACCAGGGACCCACCGACTGACGACGACGACACCACAGCTGCCGCAGCCGTCGGCTTGCCGTCACGGAGGAGATTCCGAGAAGGCAAGGCGATCCCGTCTACAGGCGATAACCGGTCCGACGTGTCCTTGATACCAGACGCTCGGCTGCCGCCCTTCGGTGGTGACTGTCCCTTCCCGGCGGCCGACCCAGCTGCCCCTGGACGACCCATCTCCTTCAGCCGGTCTCTGCCGCCCGAGCACTTGGCCGTCGACACACGGTGGTCGTCGGCCCGCGAGTGCGGTGACTCGGACTTGGGTCGTAGTTTGTCGTCCTTGCCGTGGTGGTTGTGGTGAGGCTGTGTGCTGATCGATGATGACTCCTTGGTGCCGCCGCCCGTAGTCAACTTGTGTGACGTGCTCGTAGACAGAGGCGGTGTCGGGTCTTTACCGATACTACTGCACGTCTGAGCCAACAGCGCCAGTGGACTGTTCTTCGCGTCCAGCTGCACACATCGCCCACACACGACTTATCAATGTAAACCTATACATCAACAAACTAGCTCGTCTCCGAATAGAAGGCGCTCAGTTCTAGCGCACAGCGGCGTGTCACACGGACGGACGGACACGAGTTTTTAAACGACGGGAGGACATTAGGCGATTTATGTCTACTTTTCCAGTTTACCGTAAAACTGCCTAACAGAGAAGGCGACAATACACCGTGGCAAGGAACGCCTCGTCTTACAACCTCCTTGATCTTTGGAGTTCAGAACACAGATAATTCTGCAATATACAACTTAAAGAATGCGTAAAAGATAGGTAACGTAATATGTGACAGAAATCCAGAGGGTCAACTGCCAATCTGCCATCAAAAGTGATTGTCAAATCAAGTTTTGCTGTCTGTGATTGTGATCAATTCCCAAACTCAGTTTAATATTGGTTTTAATAGCTGCAGCTTTTGTCATCAACTTCTCACCATTTTAGCTGTACCTACTTTATCTATACACGCAAGACATCTCTCAGAAATAAAGTGCAATCACACAAAAATACGTAGGCCTATATTGAACACAGCCACGTCAAATTCGTTTCTCTGAATGTCAGTGTCGGATCTTTTGCTTTTGTCCTCAAAGGCGGTAACAGTATTTATTATGACAGGACGTTAGGCACGTCGAAACTGGCTACAACACAGTATTAGTTCTGACAGCGGCGATGACTGATGACCGACACAGACACGCAAGCGGCAATGTCAGACGGTCGGCCAGTAACATAAATATGTCGACAGCGCAGCGCGGGTGGCGGCGGCGCAAAACACGTCCGAAGAATAATTAACCAGCCGACGAAAACACGGCAGACAAGCCAGACCGGCCGACAGGAGGCGTGAAACGGCCGAGCAGCGCAGAGACGCGCCCAACTTGACTGATTCATTGCGTTCGTGCCGTCGACAGCCACGCTCCCTCTCCCCCCTCCCCGCCACGTCGCCCCGGGACATCTCCTCTCTCTCTCTCCAGACAGACGGACGGTCTGACTGGAAGATGATGGATCGCGGCCAGATGACAGCGTTATTCGCTCGACGTCCGGACGTGGCCGGCCGCTAATAGATTGACATCGCGCCAGGCCGGGCCGCCCCGGCCCCGTTACGCACGGCAGCCAGCCAGCAAGCACGTCCATCATTCAAACTGACTCGTCGCCCCATGACACAAACACGACGACGACGACGACGACCGTAAAGGTCGAGCCACACTACATTGACTGCGCCGCTACAGTCAGTGGTGTTAGTGAGTCTTCTGTCTGTCGGCGGCTGCTGTCAACGTGACAAATTAACAATCTACGACCGTGAGACACGCTGTCAGCTGGCACCGACATCAACGTTATCTCGCCGCACCCGCACTTCAAACGCCACCGTAATGTATTCCACCAGTTAGCGCGTTACACACTGGCGTGGCGTCGTCGCAGAATTTTCGCCAAGCACGTTTCTTTCTGACCAGTACAAGTACAAACTTATTTACGGCGTCTGCTGTCCCGATGCGATGTCAGTTATGGAATATCCGACAACCTGCTGTTTAACCCCTTCTCTCACCGCTCCAGTCTTACTTTGATTACTGCGTAAAAAGCTAGTAGTAGCGAAACGTCCAGAGAAACTCACGTTTGCGTAACTGTATTTAACGAAACAGAAGGCTAATCACTGAGTATTTAGGACAAGCTTTCAGTAGTTGGAATGTCCAAGAGCATGCCTGTATTGCTGTACGGTTTAGAAGCATGTCCGTTACGTAAATCAGACATTAATTCGTTAAATTTTGTTGTGAATCGATTTTTCATGAAATTATTTCGGGCATCTAATATTGATATTGTTAACTATTGTCGTGCAGAATTTAACTTTGAATTACCGGGTACTGTCATTGAACAACGTACTAGTCAATTTAGAGATAAATATCGTACATGTGACAATCTTTATTGTAAACTGCTGTGTGTGAGATGATGATCTGTATATTGTATTATC
>Ga0056114_1000998_pt1 | contig 11806 bp, 8 predicted proteins | sample WorMetHERISLAND1_FD_77005 | JGI IMG/M metagenome (GOLD analysis project Ga0056114, IMG submission 77005) | Marine gutless worms symbiont microbial communities from Max Planck institute for Marine Microbiology, Germany - Olavius loisae HERON... ...
CCTGTAAGCTCCTCAAATGGAGTCTGGGGCGGAGCCCCAGCCGAAAACGAATTTTGTACATTTTTACCTCCAAAATTTGACAGCTAGTGGCAACGATTCTAATGATTTTCCTGAAAATCAACTGGCCAAATTTTAGACAGGTTATAAAACATAAAGGCATTTCATGATTTTTAATGACAGATTGACATGGAAGTACATATTGCAGCTTAATTATTGGAGGGGCCCGATTGATGCATGGCCCCTTTAGCAAAATATTGCCCCCCCCTAGGATCGACGCCCCTACGACATACAAGCGGACTCAACAGAGTCTTTGGCTGATTAAAATCGATTCGATTGTTTAACTCGAGTAGATAGGCCTATTGACTTGGCAGGAAAACCTGGACACTCTGCTACCCCAGCACCCGGAATTGCGGGGAGAGGGCGCTGAGCTTGCACGGAGGCCGCAAGGGCCAACAGCTAGAGGACCACAACGAGTTTTATAGCCTATATATACAATTAGACAAGGTGCTAAACGACTAATTTCTGTGGCGAGACCGCTAGGAAAATATGGTTGACGTGACCTTAAACGACCTCTAAACAAAGGTCAAGGTCATTCATTTTGTAACCAATCGATTCCTATACGACTTCCTATATGCATGTCAACAGTAACTTTTGCTCTAGGACGCACCGTTATAGCCACTATACGTTACAGACGACAGACGGAAGTGATTGTCTACTATAGTATAATGGTCACAATTGAGCCGACCATCCACCAAATCATAATGCACTATATACTTTTCTTCATTTCGTTCAACAGCCTTAGAAGTTTAGAACGATAGGAAAATGTGGTGGCCTGGCTTAGCGGTAGCGCTTTGGTCTTGATCAATGCAGTTGCTCTGCGTCGGGTCCGGTTATAACTTGGATGGGTGACCGTCTAAACCATCTCGGCATGTAACCAAAAAACCTAGGTCAACTCAGCCTTCCATTCCTCCGGGGTAGATTAATCGAGTACGAGTCTTTCTAGCTGGGGTTAGGCGGGGCGCGATGTTGATTGATTGATTGATTGAGCATGGTTTTACGTCTGCACCAACACAATATAGGTTATACGGCCGACAGGTGTGTCGGTTGGCAGGTAACACTTTGTGATCCCATATGGCAGGTGACGTCCTGTATATCTGAGATGTGTACACGAAGAGCTATATCGTTTAACTTAAATTTTTGAATGTTTGGGCACAGACGATCTGCAAATCGAAATTCAAGAGCGGACAGCTTCGAACGGATTTCCTCGTGTTGTCGATTACGATCTACTTAAAGTAGCGACTTGCCCAACTCCAATGCCTGACAAGCCGACAAACGTGCGGTCACGTTGAAGACTTTCAATTATAGCGATGAGCGAACGTTATTTATACGATGAAACGACGCCGACAGACCGCACTGCCGAAATTAAGACTTATCTGCCTATGTGTGCACGAGCGACCACAGAGGCAGCGGCAATGAATTAAAGGTAAGGAGCGCATCCTATAATCAAATCAGATAAACATCATATTTAGACGTCAACCAGTCTGGCGTGAGAATATGCAAGCTAACAATCTTGACAACCGAAGGCTCGGCGTTGGTCATAGCTATACGCACTCGTACTACAGTATAGGCCTAACTGTTGGAAGCTGTTACGTGTGAATAAATTAATGAACCAGTCAGTCAGTCACTCTAGTAGCAACTTAGTCTTCAAAAACAGAATATTTAATTTGGGGCTTTGATACCAGCTGATTTAATAATAGGCCTATACACCAGTGGGCTCTGAGTCCGACTGCAAACTGTTACCTGTAGGCCTACCCACAAAATGCGGAGACTGACCAAAATTTACTGCAGCCAAACTCGTTGAAGTAAAAATTGCGCTACAAATAAAACGGATGAAAAATAGTTTAGTTCATTTGAGTATTTTTTATAGTGCGTTTCATAATTTTAATTCGTTTTCATTTTACTTATAGGCATAGTTATTGAAATACGCTCGTTACGTTTTGGTGAGAACTCTAACGTTGTATATTTTTAGCTGCTGGTTTAAGCCTAGTTAGACTTATACTAGCTAAGCAGTAAGTAACATTTTCAACGTCCTGTGTGTGGGACGTTGCAGTTAGTATATGGCAGCGACTGTGCCGTGATGGCAGTGAAAGGCGGACTGGTCAATGGTTAATGACGATGGTCAAAATACGACCTTGGAGCATTGCGTCTTCGGTCGCGTCACATAGCATTATACGCTCTATTTTCTATTACACTTCGCCGACACACGCTAATGGTCGAGTTCCGCTCCACATAATTAAATACACGCTTGTTTACGACGCACTCGCCGCTCCGCTGGTCGTTCGGATCAGCACCAACGTCAGCCATTGGCGTCATAGGGACAAGTTTTTACCGCGCGATGCACTTTAGTGCAAAGCGATCGCATGTCGTCTGTCGGTCTGTCCGTCTGTCTGTCTGTAACATTGGTGGATTGTGATCGCATAGGTTGGAATTCTTCCGAAATAATTTCACCATTAGTTAGCCTGGGATGTTTGCTCTCTGCAGACCCAAACGTCATGGATCTACTCCAAGGGGAACACCCGGAAATTTTGGTCCAAAGTGACCCACCCTCTGATGGTTTGAGCGTCGGAGACATTCGATCGCAGATTGCGGCCGAATGGTTACAGATAGCGCAAAGGTCACAATGGAGAGCCTATAGGAAACCACCATCGCTCTTTCGAATGGTGCCATCGCTGACCCCCTACGACCTCACCTTCCCCCAAAATGGGGGTTCCATATGCCCCAAGATACGCAAATGGCCACATCTCCGCAACGGGTGATCCGATACACCATGTTTTTCTTCTATGGTAGGGTTTTCAGGGTCGGTGGATCGAATGGCGCTATTTCCGGTTACATCCAATCAAAGTAGGCGGCAGGCCGCCATCTTGGATAATTTCGAATGGCCATATCTCCGCAACGGCTCATTCGATCCACTTATATAGCGCTCATCGCGCGGTCATTTTTGCGATGGCACAGCTTTCTTGTAATGATTGGGATTACGACAGAATGGGAACAATTGATTGCAACGTTTACCTGCCTAACCTATTACTGCCTTACTTACTTACTTACTATTTTAAAGCTTGAATTATCGTCATAAGCCTTATAGGAGTTTGCTATAAATAGGCCTAATCAACAAATTATATATTATTCTACGTCAAAAACCTACTGCGATACGATCACACGACACGATACGATACGATACAATTAAAACAGTGCAATGAGGACTGAAAAGATGAGTGTGGTCAGCTTAATCTAGCACACGTAACCGAAAACAAAAAAAATGTATAGAAAGAAGAAACTAAAACAAACAAACGCCATTGCTTAGTAGTCCTAAAGTCCGGTCCAAGTCCAAGATCCGTGAAAAGCAGTCTAAATGGAACCAGGAAGACTATAAAGAAAAGGATTTGTGAATCAGATGAGTTTTAAGTCTGGAGTAAAAGGCCGAGGGAGTTATAATGGTGAGAGCGAAGTTGGGGACTGTGATGAGGTGATGCGTGCAAGATGAGGATACTAGTTACTACATAACATTAAGCCTATACTGCAGTGCATTTGCATAATATGCTGTATTGTCCAATAAGAATGAGGCAGTGTTTTGACTAATCATTTTAGCTGACCGCGCTTTTGCTAAAGTGTTGCGTCCGTGGTCAGTCGTCGTCTGTTCTCTGTGACGTTATGTATTGTGGCTAAACGGTGCGTCCTAGAGCAAAAGTTACTATTGACAGCCTATAGGAAGTCGTATATAAGAAATCGATTGATACCAAAATGAATGACCTGGACCTTTGTTTAGAGATCGTATCGAGGTCATGTTAATTATTGCGTTACATTCGACGTTGAATATCTCGGAAACCGTTAGAGATAGAGGTTTGGTTTCAAAGGACAACCAATAGGAAATGGCGTATGAGGTATCAAATGGTCACGTGACCGATGACGTCACGTAACCCTGAAAGGTCAAACTCGTGACCCCAATACGCTTAGGGCGCAATATCTCGAAAACGGCTAGAGATAGAGATTCCGTTCCAAAAAACCACCAATGGGAAATGGCCTATGGGGTATCAAATGGTCACGTGACCGATAATGTCACGTGACCGCTAAAGGTGCCGTGAGGCAGTACGGTCGGCTATCCTAGCGACAGCTTGGCTTCTTGTGTACGCTTGGTATACGACTTCGTATTTTTGTGACTGTTATGGCTGAAATATTACCATTATTTTTGTCGTTTGTCGTCTTTCCATAGTTTGTGTTTTCGCCTTGTATTACAAGGCAATGGGTTGAATTATAAGCCAGGGTTGAATCAAGGCTAGCAAATGTCAGCTTCGGAGATCACAGTAAGGCCTATTACCGAATTCGTCCCGAATGTTAAGGTCATATAGTGCACGTGACCTCCAACAAGTCCATGTTTGGCCTAACTTAATTTAGATTTACAGTACAGACCCACCATTGGCTGTAGGGCATAGTAGAGAAGTTGTCGATTTATATGGCACGTCATCATAGAACGTCTAATGAACATAATGTCGTCGAGTCAACAGACAATTTCAGAGAAGCTGCAGCGCACATGAAATGAATAAACCCCATACCGTCCGTCCGCTTTATCAAGTGCTGTTCCCCTGAAATATCACATAAACCACCACTCGGAGTCCATTCTCGTCTCGCGCGGCGCCAGATCTCGCGAGACTTAATCCGCGCTAATGCGTGGCCGGAAGTCGGGCGCGACCGGAAACGATGTCCATGGCGGCGCCGAGAGCCGACAGTCGTTTGTTGCTATATAAATCAATCAGCATCGCGCGGAACGACACAAAACGACGCGTCCGCTTCATCCACGTCCGAGTGCCGGATAATAGCGATTTCTTTGTTTTTGTTTTTATTACTTACTGTCCCGCGGTGAGTCATTCTTGCTCGGCGGTGTGACTGAAATCACTGAGCGTAATCAGTGATACTCTGACAATGAAGTTATGTGAACGTGTTTGTCTGTTGGTCGCTCAGCTGAATTACAATTCAAAAAAGAATTTGCACGAAAATTTTTGGATTTAGCTTTTTCTCGAGAAATAATCAGTTACATTATGTGAGTGGCCTGGAACTGGCTTTTTGCAAAAAACATTACAGTGGACTGTGATGCTAAGAAGTTTAGCTGTCGCTAACAAATCGCGCGATCGAGCGATGCTTGTGCAATGATTCTGCTGTTTTTGTACTGAACGACCATGTAGGCCTAGTTGTTATCCCTTATAGGTGAGTACATAGATATTCTGTAGCGTACATCAAAGTTAGAATTGTTTTTCTTTATTGCTAGGATACAGGATAGGGTGTCAACATCAAATTTAAGCCTACAGTTTATTCTGCATAGACGTCAACTTCTACATTCAACAATAGACCTATCTCGAATACAAAACAACAGTAGACTCGCTAGATAAGACGGTTCCTATATTGCACAGTGGCGATGCAGTATTAAACGAGATGTGGATAGGCACTAGGCAGATAGGCTTGCTACAGTGTATGTACAGTGTCACTGTCCATAGACACAAGAGGCTATGTAAGCACGTGCCATAACAACGCGTTGCATTTCGCTTCGCCAGATGGCGCCTGCTAGAAGTCTCTATACGACGACTGCAGCAATGTCGGTCAATCTATCTACACTGTCACGTAGACGAGCAATTAGGCCTAGGCCTACAGTTACAAACTAAAATTTAAACTATCAAAAATTGCTGCTACGAAGTCAACCATTAAAGGCTAGTGAGTAATCCGACAGCAATAGACTGGACTTATGTAGGCCCCTATTCATTCATTGCTGCGGCATGTCCAGAACCTAGCAGTGTTTTAGCTGGAAGTTCCGATGAAATTTCTGAAATGTTATACATTTAAATAGGAAATAGGAAATTATTGATTCAACCAAAGATACAGGCAAAATATTACTCTTTCCGTCTCGCGATTGGCATATGTTGTCAACATTATTTTGAATTTAATTTTAAAAGTCGAAGTAGGCCTACGTTACGTCTCAGGAGTCAGTTAGAAGTCGATGTACATGGTCACTATCATCATTACATAATAACACAGTCAAAACTACTAGTCGTTTAACCCTTTGACGGCCACTGTTGCCATATAGGTACATCTATAAAGCATCCTGTGCCAGACCGGGTTAAGCAGTCATTTGTAATTTTTGACATCCGGGCACTCTGACGCTCAACCCTGAGCGTCAGAGTGCCCGGATGTCAAAAATTACAAGTGACGGTTTAACCCGGTCTGGCACAGGATGTTTTGTAGCAGTAGTAACTATATGGCAACAGTGGGTGTCAAAGGGTTAACCGACTACAAAACGACTTGCTATGATCAGCATGCAGGTACTCCTGTTCAACCCCTCGACGGCCTGATAACACACCACCTCAAACAAGACTTGATCAATCTTCGTCCGTCGACTATTCTTCTTCTTCTTCTTCTTCTTCTTCTTCTTCGTCAGGCGTTGTTGGTGGCGCGATGTACGTCTTGTTCAGTTTGAGCTCCATCGCCTTCATCAGATTGCCGGCCATCTCGAAATGCAACTGCTGAATGCTGCACCACAAACAAACACAGCTCGACTAGATGACACTGATCAGTCTGGAGAGATGGTTCAAATACTACTGGCACTGCATGTACAACAGATGCTTAGAAGACGCGTGCTCAGGTTTCATTACGGATAAACCAGGTAAAATATTATGGTACGCAGGATATGGACGATATATACAGACGTTCTATTCCAATAAATTCTAAATTTTGGGTGTACACTGACTGTATTGTAAAAGAGTAAAATTTGATGACGGCCAATTAAACCTTTTGGCGATTTATAGACGGCTCTCGAAAACAGTGCAGTGTTAAATTGCTAAAATCTACTCTACACAGCGAAGTGATGCTAGAAAAGAGAAACGTTGTAAAATGATGGACGATAATAACAAAAATAACAGACAGACGGATTGAGAGATGAGGCGACAAATTGACCTGTCCAATAATATTCCTAATGACCCGTTCATACGTCAGAGTTGCGCTATCTAGCGATTAATTTACGATAAGTACTGTATCGAGTAAGTTGCGTTAAATGCGATGATAGTTTACCATGGTGAATGGTATGACGTAACGGGAACGTGTTGCTGACAATCGCTGACAATGGCAGTCCTAAATGAATGCGCGTGCAATTGTAATGAACAAGCTATATGATAGAACGATCGACGATCGAAAAACTATTATATAATAACTTTTGAACTGTTCTAATGTGGTTTCTTGGACGTTATACAGCAGGGGTATGACAAATCCGTGCTTTGTGAAATTAGTACCGTGATTTTTGCTGTGTCGTAGGTATGGAGGATTTGCTGTGATTTTCTTGCACTCCTATTCAACGGCGGACTTGGACATGTGTCTAGGGACAGATCGACCGAAAGTTTGTTTTAATGACTCCCAAAGTTTGAACTTTTTTTTTGGGGGGGGGGAGCATTGACTATCGCGATCAACGTCGCACCCACGTGACGTCATGAACGTAACGACTGGATAACAAGAAGCCAAGCTGTCGCTAGGATAGCAAACCGTACTGCCTCACGGCACCTTTGGGGTCACGTGACGTCATCGGTCACGTGACCATTTGATTCCCCATATATCATTTCCTATTGGTGGTCCTGTGGAACGGAGTCTCCATCTCCAGCCGTTTTCGAGATATTGCGCTCTAAGCGTATTGGGGTCACGAGTTTAACCTTTCAAGGTCACGTGTCGTCATCAGTCACGTGACCATTTGATAGCCCATATGCCATTTCCTATTGGTGGTCCTTTGGAACCAAGCCTTGTATCTAACGGTTTCCGAGATATTCAACGTCAAATGTAATGCAATGGTTGACGTGACCTTGATACGACCTCTAAACAAAGGTCAAGGTCATTCATTTTGGTACCAATCGATTTCTTATATACGACTTCCTATGTATGCTGTCAATAGTAACTTTGGCTATAGGACGCACTGTTTAGCTACAATTCACAACGGTACAGACGACAGACGATCGACAGACGGACGCAACACTGTACCAATAGCACGACCGTACTAAGTACTAAGTAAGAAAACAAGTCATATGAGTGCGAATCAATACATTAAGTGAAAGAACCTGTGAATATGGGCGTCCATCTGGTCGAGTGTTTTGACGAATGTCTCCAGCCAGACAATGTTGGCGGACAGATCGTTGCTCAGCGCCAGGTCCTGGTGGACTATCGTTGATCGATAGTCCTTTATTATTTCCTGAATGAAATCACGCCAACCTCATCACGGCTGATCGATACAGAAGACGTCAGTCATAAAGCGCTGTTGCGCTATTAAAAATCTTTTATTCACAACAAGCATTTCAGCAATGAAGTCACCCTGGACTTGCAGGACAGCTCAATAATCAATATCACTTTGGTCTGAAAAGTGCGGAACCATTCCAGCCCGCCCTTTCCTGTCCCTTCCGTCTCCCTTCTGCTTCCGTCGCCATCCCTTCCCATTGTCCCCTTCCCTCTCACGCACATGCCTTCTAGTTAACTGGCCACCGTAAAGACAGACAGACTGCAGACAACAGACAAAATTGCGGTGATTACACCAACGTATATCTACTAAATATTAGAGAGTTTGTTTATTTTGTCTGGGGCCTATCTCCACCGAAACGCCGTGTCGTACGATGGCGAAATTTTGCACACAGACGCGTACAGACAATGTGCAAAACAGCTGCTGGGTTTTATGTCTACAGGGGTCATCGTCGTCACCAAAAATGACATTTTTCAAAAACTGCCTGCACGTAGGCCTACAGTTTTGCAGCGATGACGGGTCGGTCGGCTTGCAGGCGCTGGCTGCAGCCAAGGCCTGTGCTATTAATAGTGTTACTATTAATAGCACAGGCGTTGGCTGCGTGCGGGGCCGCTGGCTGACTGGCTGCATGCAGGGCCGCTACAGTGACATGGCAAGCGTGTCGCTACCTTATTGACCTTAGCGGGAAGCAGCTTGTATAATTATATACGTAACGCCCGGCTAAAACGAAAAAAGCATGGAAAAGTTTACGGTTATAGGATAATGGGTTAGTTCTTCTGCCAACTACTCCCAGTTCAATCCTGCTGTTGCTGGCTGCTGCTAAGCATACTATATACTTAACTCTTACAGACCGAACACATATCGCTGTCCTATTCTGGAGTGAAAATGGTATAATCATGATATAAACAACAGACGTCAAAGTTGATGTGATGCTCTCCACGTCCAGTCTGCATGAGTTCATTGAGCTCGCTCCTCTGTCTAATCATCATGTACTCTTTCTTGTGCCGCAGAATGCTCTCTTTCTTCTCCTGCTCGAGTTTCTGTGACGTCACACCACATACGTGCACTGCATGGCAGACGCGTAGGAATGCTGCGGCAGGAAGCAAGAAGGGACAAGTGCTCCAGCTTTGAACAGGGGTGAACGAATGGGAGGCTCCGCATCCATTGGTTCATACATTTTCCATAAATAGAATAACACGTGCTCTTGAAGTAGATAATTTGCGAAATCTTTGTTATTAGTAGGCCACTTGAGTGAATGCAAGCAATATCAAATCCTTTCTCATACAAATCCCAGAGTGTACTCTGCGTGTACTCTGCGTATTAATAGTGTTTAGAAATGAACACTACTTACTTACTTACTTACTTAATCACTAGATTATTAACTGTTTGCCCTCCCTCTAATGTCAGTCGATACTTGCGGCGAAACGTTTGATTCCAGGTATGCCTAGTTGTTTTTTTGTACAAACAATTTACATTAGAAAGAACGGAGTGATCGGAAGATGCCTTAAATCTTTCGGTAGCACTGTCGATGTTGAGTAGGATGATGGCGACAATGGTTTGCGTGAAGATAAAGTTGCCGAGAACGATGACGAACGCCGAGAAAGCGCGAGCAGCGATCACGAACCCAGCATGTTCCAACTCCTCCTCGATATCAGTCCAACCGTCAGCCTGCACACAAGATGATGCCGTAATCAATCGAGCGATCAATCAATCAATCAATCAATCAATTAATTAACCAGTCAGTCGCTCTATTTATAGGCAACATCGCCCATTGAATTAGAGAGAAACAATTTGGCATTTGGTAGGCAACAACAGCTAATAGCATGAAGACAGACCCCCTATTGTCAGCGACAGAATTGTAGCCCACTAAATGTACTTTTTAGCGATGCATTACGTTGATATTGCTGGGCGTTGCTCCGTTTGGGGTCTACAGTAAGAATACAGAGGGTAAAAATGGCGATTTTCAACCTCTATATGCCCTGAGGCTATACGCGTAAATATCTCGCAAACTGTAAGTAGTACGGCCACGGTTACTATTGACCATCAATTGGAAATCGCATATCGTTGACTTGCTGTAGATTTCTTCACTAGAGGTCTTCATACACGCACTGCTTTCGCGCTCTCCTTTGCCGTTGTTGCTTCACAAATCTGCGAAATCACGCGAAATTGCGACAAAATTCAAGAATTATAACAGTTCAAGGTCTTCCAAGGTCATCGACCTTGGTACTAATCGAAAGCGCATTTGCAACTTCGTATTAGTCATTAATAGTAACCATAAACGTATCTCTTACCGTTTTCGAGATATTGACGCAAAAAGCTTGTTTTCCCACCACACCCTTGTTTGACGCCCCCAGTACCCCCATTCAGGGAACTCGCTAGAAGTTCTGGATGAAACTTTTCCGCAAAAGCTAGAGGAATGGGGTGCGAATTGCATAATCCTAATTTTAACTGTTTTTGACTGATCCATCCGTGTGACAGACATACATACTTACAGAAGACGGAGAGACGGACAGGCGATAGCACAGCGCGCTCTGCATACATGTTGTCGCGCGCTAAAAACTGACAACAAAATTATTTCTCAATACCGTGAAGTAGGAGCAGAGAGACATAAGGCATCGTCCAATGTTTCCCCACCAGTTTTCCTCGGAGTGAAAGTAATGATCACTGATGATGGCAAACACGAACATGATGATTATTAGCAGCAGGATTGCCGAGGCCACCCACTCGGTTATCGTTTTCAGTAAGGCCATTATCAGAATCTGGAGTCCACGGACATGGTTTAGAACACGAAATATGCAGACGATCCTCAGCGTGCGGATAATGCGTAGCACTGAGACAGTGGAATGCGTCGCCACGGAATGCAACAACTGAATGATCTCCAGAAGTATCGTTGCCATAAGAATAAAGAAGTCGAACAAGTTCCACACACTGCGCCAGTATCCTTTCGGATCTGCATAAACCTGCAATGGTCGACAGTCACTCACCAATGAAGTATAGAACGAATGATAATATTAATTTTAAATATCTGTAAATAGGCCCAGTGGCCAGTACGGGACTACCGGTCGACTCCTCCTAAGAGGCAAAATTCGCTTGCCAAATGTGGAACACTTGTCGCTGACCGTACTGCCTCCAGCACATTTGGGGTCACGTGATGTCATCGGTCACGTGACCAGTTGATACCCCATATGTCATTTCCTATTGGTTGTCCTTTGGAACGGAGTCTCTTATCTCCAGCCGTTTTCGAGATATTGCGCTCTAAGCATATTGGCATCACGAGTTTGACCTTTCAAGGTCACGTGACGTCATCGGTCACGTGACCATTTGATAGCCCATATGCCATTTCCTATTGTATTGGTGGTCCTTTGGAACAAATAGCCTCTATCTCTAACGGTTTCCGAGATATTCAACGTCGAATGTAACGCAATACGATACGATACGATACGATACGATAGGAGAGTTTAACGTGGACTAGAAAGCTGAGTATTCAGCTTTATCTAG
>Ga0056114_1000999_pt1 | contig 11803 bp, 12 predicted proteins | sample WorMetHERISLAND1_FD_77005 | JGI IMG/M metagenome (GOLD analysis project Ga0056114, IMG submission 77005) | Marine gutless worms symbiont microbial communities from Max Planck institute for Marine Microbiology, Germany - Olavius loisae HERON... ...
ACGGCCCCACTCAGAGGGAACCCCTTAGAATTTCTGGGCGAAACTCACCCCGCAAAAACTAGATGGATGGGGCTACCATATGGTGAAAATTTCATAATCCTAACTTCAACGGTTTTGTATGATCCACCCGTGTGGTGTGCGAATAGTGTTTTTTTTCATTTCAAATCGAATCGAATAGTTATCGTCAGTCTCAAAAGTCACCAGTAGTAAGTCAGTGTTAAATAAATTCAAGTGTTTTATGGCACCGCAATACAAGACACAAAACACGAAAATAATCTAACACACACAGAGTAACAGCAGAGCATTTGTTCTTACTGAAGACAAGAGGTTTGTCGGTAGCTTTGGCCTCCTCTTCAGACCTCACAGCATCTGACTGCTCCAGCTTATCAACCTGAACATTCAGATACAAACGTCATTGTAGCATGAATTCATTAACTGATCTGTCCAAACCGGCAGTGAAGTCTAGTTGTACTCGTAAAGATCAATGTCACAGACAAAACAGACATAACTACGAGTGCTGACCCATTGACATCAGGGAGAATCAGGATGCCACATTCTTGAAACTTCTTAGGAAAATCTTGGGAAGATTTCTTATCTTACGAAATCATACGAAAATATTTGGCAAAGCACTAATATCAAATTAGGAAATAATAACACAATAATAACAGTGATTAACACTTTTTATTTTTGTGTCCTGCTGGATGTTGTTGTCACGTTGTTGTTAAATCTTTAGTCAGTAGAGCGAAATTATGTCTGGTTAGTGCTTTCTCAGATATTGTCAAAGATTGTCCTAAGATAAGAAATCTTTCCAAAAATTTTCCTACGAAGTTTTGAGAATGTGGCCACAGATATTGAAAGACAGTGCTGACAAAGCCTCAACGCACGCCTGCTCACCACGTCAACTTGCACCATGTAGACCTCAGTCATATCACAAGGTGGTCGTATGGCTTAGATGCAGAAACGTTGTTCAATATATACACTCTCTACGTCAAGCCCAGTTAGTAATTGGATGGATGACATCTGCAGGCAGGTAAACCATCTCTGTATGTAGCCAGCCACCGGTGTCAACTCAGCCTTCTACCCTCTGTGGGGCAGTAAAATGAGTATCCGTATCCGCCTCCACAGTGAGTAATAATAATAAATGGTGGCGGTGGGTGTCTACGGGTGGACTCACAGCCCAAGTCTGTTGGTTTGGTATGACATTTGGCAGCTGCTTGGTGCACTGTCTGCATTCATGAACTGAGTGAACTCTCGCACTGGCCTTGCCATGACAACAACACTTTAAACATTGGCATTAGTATTATTATTACAGCTGTCAAATTAATGTGTTAACGTTTAACGAATTCATCGCGATTAAAACAATTAATGCCGTTAAAAAATTAACACACACACAAATTCTATGAAGCAGGAGTTCCAATATTCAACTAAACTGCGGTTACTTGATGATCGAATGATACTCAGTTAATAATTATGTTGCTGTTGCAGCACTACTCTAAAAATTTCCAATAGACAAGGAGGCAAATTCGACAGTGGTCGCATCTTGTACAATAGATGTGACATAGTCGTTTACTGATGGCAACATACAACATAGTGAGTCAGCAGTGTTTTACGTCCCCACCAACACAGTACAGGTTATATGGGAGACGGTTTGTACAGGTCAAAAGACCCAACCAACAGTATCAAAGTACTGAAGGAGATGCTACAAAAGAGAAAGAAAACAACGAAAACAACTAAATACACATATCCACAGACAATAATATACACACACAAGGATATACACAAAATAAGCAAACAAGTCCCCTGGTCTACACTAATATGTGGTGACTAGGGGACAGCTCCCACAGAGGGCAGGGTCGCTAGGCCTGAACGGCGGTGGGGCTGCCACCACGGTACCCCCGCAACATACAACATAAATAGACCCTGTCGAATTGATGCGTTAATTAACGCAAGATTAAAATAATTTATCGTTCCACAGCTCAAACGATTATCATCAGTCGTCGCTGACAGAGAAGTCACAGTACCTTGGCGGTGTACTCTCGCATTACTTGTATCATGTACGGCATGGCAAAGTCCATGATGTTGTGTCTCCACGCCAGCTCCAGGATAACGTCAGGCCGCAGCAGGTCGTAGCACTGGAACAGACACGCCGCGAAACACTCATAGTTCTGGTCTTCAAGGAACCACGCGATCAGGTCCTCCGCGATGTCGAAGTTACGAGACTCGGACGCATACAGCATCGCGTCCTGCACACCGACAACCATTTCAAACTCAATGCCAGCATGCACTACAGTTGATTAACCTTTTGACACCCACTGTTGCTATAAGGGTACAGCTATCCTACATCCTGTGCCAGGGTTAAGCCGTCATTTGTAATTTTTGACATCCAGGCACTCTGACGCTCAGGACTGAGTGTAGTGCCCGGATGTCAAAAATTACAAATGAGGGCTTCACCTGGTCTGGCACAGGATGCTTTATAGCTGTACCCATACGGCAACAGTAGGTGTCAGAGGGTTAACAGAGACACTGACACTGATAGCACTGTTCGCTAGTGCATCAATGTTCCTAAAAATAGATTTTACCTCGATTGCACAATCGGGCAAACGTTCAAACATGCCAGTGACGCTAATGGATGAGTGAAGATTAGCAGGCGCAATACTGTGTGTGACTTTAATCTCCAAGAAAAGTACTTGGCAATTTTGTGTCAACATAAGTACAGTGAGTTAGCATAACGTTGGGACAACATTCATCTAACAGCCAAAATTACGCTATTGCTTGTCCGATTGTGACCTATTTATGACATCATTCGCAAACAATGCTATAAGGCAATCCGTGAGTGTGGTATTTGGCTGACCTACTGTATCAGAGAGTCAGATATAAAATAACAAGAAAGTCTGTAGACCCCCTAGTGGAGAAACACCCAGCAATATCAATGTAATCTGTATGTCACTGAAAAGTACATTCAGTGGATTACCATGCTGTCACTCACAATACAAGTCTATCTTCATTCATTTAGCAGTTGTTGGCTCCCAACTCCGTGAAATCACGTGAAATTCCAAGAAAATTCGAACTTATAGCAGTTCAAAGGATCCAAGGTCATTGAACTTGGTGTGAATCAAAGCTTAGTACGTATCTGTCACAATTGTAGAGATACTGATGCATAATGCTAGAAAATAGCTTGTCACTCACAGTTTAATAGTAAGAGTTATGACCTTGAACGGGCAGTCTAACCTTAAAGAGTCTGTCCTTCTTGCAGAGGTCGACCGACTGTTTCCAGCGATTGTTGCCCTTGTACAAGTAGGCGCCGATGCGTCGGAACTCGATCAACTCGTGTTTCTCAAGACGCTGGGCCAGCGCGATGTTGTCAAAGTTGTCGAACGCGTCGATGGACGCGCGCAGACCTTGGTAGTCCTCTTCCTCAATGAGTAGATTGTTCAGAGCCTCGTTGATCGCCTTGTTGTTGTGGTTCTACACATCAACAACACCCGTAGGCGTTATTGATGTTCACAATCCACACACGCCGCTGATCAGACTACCTCACCGATTCTGTGCAGGCGTGCAACAGAGATCCGGCACGGACTTGTCTCCCGCTCGGCGTCCAGCAGCGACTACACTGTTCCACGGACAACAACGAGACTTGGCGACAGAGCCTTCTCTGTGGCCGGTCCAGTTGTATGGAACAGTCTACCAGCAGCAGTTCGTGAAGCTGACAGCTTGCATTCGTTCAGACGCAAGCTCAAAACACATCTGTTTACTGTAATGACTGATTAACTGTTTTTATAAACTTTTGTAATGCACTCCCGGTCCGGTGCCGAGTAGGGAGGGCATAACAACCTCCACTTACTTGCTTACTTACTTATGCCATCATCATTTTAACTCAACTTGACTCAAGATTATTTTAAAACAGGAGCCGAGAGGCAACGAAGAGATACACTACAGTACATGCAAACAGAATAAAACAAAAAACAATCAATACAGTAGAACAAACACATACCAAAGAACAAAAAATAGTCACAGAGATTCGTATATACAGTATACACTAATATACTGTACAGAGAGTGCTATTTCCGTGTATTAGATTACTGATAATTAGCCGGGGCATAGTGGATAAAAGAGCAATATTTATTAGTTGTAGTTTGTAGTGTTGTAGTGTGTTGTCGAAGTTCGGAAAGAATCTCTGTACACTGTAGTCTATCATCCAACTGAGAGCCAAACTGAAACCTGACTCAGCATCACCTCATTGGCACCTGGAGCGCACAGATGTGACAGTCTATGATAAAACAACAGATATGTCATATGCTATGCCATTGTGATAGCAAATTCAGACATGCAAAATTAAAGGAAAACGTGTATTTATTCCGGTAAAAAAAATTCATCATTGTGATGAACGGACATTCATTGTACATTATATTTTATCACTAAAGATTGAACCGATTCAATACCTTAAAAACCAATAATAGCCACAGGCATTTCATCCAGTTCAGGTGTGTGTGTGTACCTGGACGGCCCTCAGGTAAGGCTTGACGAGTGGAATGTGGCCAGCTTTCTGGAAGAAGTTGACGGCGCGCGTGTGATCCATGCGAGGCGTCAGTACCAGCAGAAGGTCGTTGAGCAGCAGTGGCTTGTAGTCGAGGTAGAACTGCAGGGCGCGGTAGTAGATCTCAATGTTAGCCACCTTCGTGATGACGTCCTTGAAGTGACTCTCCTTCCACGCGTCCGTCGGGTGGTTCATCATCGTTATGATCGCGTTGTCGTACTCCTCGTATTTGTCGTACAGGAATACAAGCTCCGCCCACAGGTGCGCCTGGTCGGCGGCGCGCAGCACCTAAACACCGAACGGCACCGACAGAGCTGTCACCATCCACATTACTACAACAGCAATGATAAATGCTGTCACACTGTCAGTATAATACACGATATCACGGTGTGCTACAAATAGTAACATTTTAGGCTACAGGCACCTAATATGTCATGCGCGGTAAACAAACGTTTGTCTGTAGTTAAAAACGTTTTGGAAGATTGGCTTTGGTTAGATTTTGGTTCTAATACTAATCGTAGGAAATAAATGAACACAGACGACCTTCATTACATTAAATTTCACACCTAGATGTTTGTTTACCGCAGATGACCTGACCTAATTGGACACCGTGATATCGTGCATGTAATCAACAGCAAAACAGGGTTCAACATCCCACACAACACATTACGGGTCATTTCAGATATGATCTTCCCAGCCAATCTCCAGACTGGCTGAAAACACCCGGCCTTCTCTACAGATTACTCCGCTGATATTAACAATTTATTAAAAATAACTATGACTAAAAACAACACAAAAACCCGAATGACCATAATTGCAGATCTCTTGTGATGTATGCAGTAGAAGCTGAACAGAGAACAGATCATGTAGCAGGATACTGTAGGGCCAACTTAACACTAGAGTTCTAACAGTAGTGATGGTTCGACTGTAAAATTTCAAATAGTTTTCAATTAATCAATGCTGGAAAATTTCAATGTCAATTATTTTTCTGCTAATCAGTCAGGGTGTTTTGTTTTGTTACTGAACTGCATGAATATTGTCACCAATAGTTGCCGAACTTTTAATTGAATCAAAAACAAATTAACTGAACCATCACTACACTACAGTAATGATAATGACTGGATAATGCCGACCTTCGGAATGTTGACTCGGGACCAGAAGAGTTCCAGATGTTCGCGCATCTTCTGTGGCTTGTACTTGGAGTAGAGGATGGCAAGCTCAGTGAAGATGCCCATGTGAGCACGCTCCAGCCCTGACCACAACCATTACCAACATTACCAACGACCTCCAAACTGTTAACTCAAATCTCAGAGACGCAAAAGATGCTTTCCAAGTTTCTTTGTAAATTACAACCACTCTTATCTGATGAATTATTATTCATGAGATCATCAGATAAGGTTAGTTTCACAGAACACAGAAGCAGGCTGATCAAGGGGAACCCCAGGTGACATGGTACAGACCAAGAGCTGCTTCCAGAAGAGCGATCAGTTCCTCGAAGTAGCCGCGATCCTGGTAGTAGTTGATGAGTTCTTCAAGCTCGTCAGCGTGAACGACGATGTGCAGTCCACACATCTGAGCCAGACGAAACTCCTCGTTGTCGACGCACGCAAAACATACCTGAACGACAACACACAAACACCTCAGATTACCTGAACGACCAATGCAATGTACACTTAACCCTTTGACGCCCACTATTGCCAATGGGTACAGCTATAAAGCATCCTGTGCCAGACGGGGTTAAGCTGTAATTTGTAATTTTTGACATCTGGGCACTATGAAGCTCAGGGCTGATCGTCAAGAGTGCCTGGATGTCAAAATTTTTTGATATCCGGGCACTCTGATGCTCAGCCCTGAGCTTCATAGTGCCCAGATGTCAAAAATTACAAATTATAGCTTAACCCCGTCTGGCACAGGATGCTTTATAGCTGTACCCATTGGCAATAGTGGGCGTCAAAGGGTTAAATCATCCACATTGTTCTACTGTTTCTTGCCCAACATCTAGCCTTCTCAAAACTGTGCTCAAGTGCTTGAGAATTGGATATCTTTTTCACATATTTCAGTGCTTCTATGAAATCCATAGTTCACAAGATGCCACAAAACCCAGACTTTTAAAAGAGGCTAACCGTATCGAAAACATGCAACTCGAGCAGCTGTAATCAGTATCATATTCAGCTGACCACTGCTACGGCCACCGCCACTCACCTCCTGGCAGCAACTGTGTATTGTGCGTATAGTGACATCAACAGCAGTGAAGCGTTTCATACCTCTTTCCACGTCTTGGTGCTGTTGGCTTTGCGAGCCCCGTCGACGGCGCCCTGGTACTCGCCGAGGTGAACCAGCGTGATGGCGAGGCGAGCAAAGTTGGACACGTTGTTGTACAGTAGCTTGGCAGCCTCGTACATTTTGTTGTCAAAGCATCGGTCAGCCACCTAACACCACACACCATGCAACACCTTACAACCCACTGCACACAATTTACACAGCTCGCAACAAACAGCTACTACTAAACCCACAACCAAATCCTCAAAAAATTGAACCACATACAAGCCGACTCTGAGCCAGAAACCAGCGCATCGCAGCACGCTTGCCCACTGTAACGTTGGCCTCAACCTTCACCCTGCATGCTGCTGCAGCTTCTGCAGGCAACGCCTACTGGCGGCCTACTCTGGTGATTGTTTGCTTTCCATTGGATGTAGGACAAATCAACGTCATGACTGACAGACGTGACAGACCAAAAGCAGATTTTGGGGACACAGAACGCCCACCCCTGAGCAAAAATTAAAGATAGATAAAATATTTATATAATTTAAATGAAAAAATTTAAATGACCACTTTTGGATGTGACGACAAAGGCGGCAGACGCCAATCACACTGCCTAGAACCATCACTAGTTATACATATTCACGTACTACGATAGACCGAGTTGAAATGACAGACTGAGTCACAGTGCTGTCGTTACCTGAGTAATAGCCGCATGGTTTGGTCCAGAGATAAATTCCTCGAGGTCAGCGAGACGATTCGTCATGGCGTAGGCAAACACTAGCTCCGTCTCGATGAAAGTCTCTCTTGCCTTCTTACGAGCCATCTGCAAGTACTTCACCAGCTCCTCCCAGTTATCTGTTAACATCACACAGCCATTCACTTCACATGGCCACTATTCACAGCATTCTTCAGCATAGTGACTGGTGGCCTGGCTTAGCGGTAATGCGTTGGTCTTGTTCAACACAGTTGCTGTACGTCGGGCCTGGTTAGTACTTGGATGGGAGACCGTCTATGGGCGGGTATAACCATCTTGATATGTAGCCAGCCACCTAGGTCGACTCAGGTTTCCATCCCACCGGGGTAGGTAAATCGAGTACCTGGCTGGAGTTAAGGTGGGGTGTGTTTACTTGAGTCAGGTGGCCTGCTGTGCAAGCCCTTATGGCAGATTATGCCCCGTAGCTGTGTGATGGGGGTTTCCCAATGCTCCTTTAACCTTTCTTCAGTTTGTAGTATTTCCCGGTTGCAACCAAGCATCTACATTTGCAGGATTACACATTCACAATAACTTCAGCATGCTCTTCCTGAGTTACCAAGTTATTAACACCACAGCGCATAGTGACTACTGCTCTTATGCGCCTCTTAAATACTCTCACTCACTCACTCACTTCAAGCAAACTTCACTACCGGTTGCAAAAACTTCCAATCTCTTGTCAACTAAAAGCTAAGTTCAGCAAGCTGCCAAATGCCAGCTCAACAGTATCTCCTTCATATCTGCCATTCGAGAGTGTCAGTCATTTTCTAACGCAGAAACTTAGTCCGACACGAGTTGCTATGAGTATTATCATTTTTAATTGCAACGAGAAAGTAAACGAATAGGTGCACAGCCAGGCGGTTGCTTTGACACTTGGCCGTCGTAGATAGTTGCAGACAAATATTACATTCTGCTGTGTTGAACGGGTCGGTGATTACAGTTACATTTTCCTTTCCAGTGACCTTGACCTTTGACCTTTAGATCACAAATTCGCTCCACTAGTTATTCTTGTCCAGCACAACGTTTCCACTAATTTAGAAGTTTCTAAGGCTTTTCTATTTCAAGAAAATCGGAGGCACAGGGCGGACGGACAGACAGGCAGATGTATGGGGTGCAACACTTAATGCAGCTACCTAGGGAGCGCTACTTGCATAATAAGTGAACGTGCAGAGTTACTGCTGATACTAATAACGAGAGGAAAGGACATAGTAAACAACGTACTGGACTTGCTGGCGACACTGACGACCTCCATGTACTGTGACGGATCATCGGCCTTGATGTAGGAGTCAATCGCCTCCTTCACCATGTCATTACCGAGCTGAGCCTTCGCCAGTTGACTCCACACGGCTGACTCGTTGCACTTCTCGGCAAACTCATACGCACGATCCAGGTTGTTTATGTTGTCAATCAACACCTAAACATGACATCACCGTCGTCGTCTTTATCTCCACATTACTTACCTTCATAACCTCCAATTTTCTCCATCAAAGCTCTACAAAATCACCACCGTTTACTCAGCAACTGAGACCTCTTTGTTACATGCAGACACGTCCCCAACAATGGCCCTAGATTCTCTGATCCATTGTCTGAGAGGATGGTTTTACTGGGTCAATCCATGGAAATCAGCGTGTGGCCGCCTGGTTGAAGAAACATACAAAAGTTCAAAACCAGGTGAAAACGTGGATACTGGACTGGGAATATGATAATGACTTGAACTCAGAAGTCAATCAGTTACAGCCACAAGTACTGTGATGTGATACAGCCTACCAGGTTCCACTGTAATCAGACTATAACAGAGAGCTATCGGACAACCAATGGAAACCAACAGGCCAGAAAATATAATCTCCGCTATTGTCATGGCCTGGCTTAGTGGTAGCATGTTGGTCTCGATCAACGTAGTTACTCTACGTCGGGCCCGGTTAATACTTGGATGGGTGACCGGCAATGGGCAAGTAAAACGTCTCGACCTGAAACCAGCCACCAAGGTCGACTCAGCCTTCTAACGTCCGTGGGATGGTAAAATAAGTATCAGCCTTCCAATAATAAATGGTGACAGTGGGTGTAGGTGATGGCAGCCTACAGGTGGACTCACAGTCCAAGTCAGTTGGCTTGGTTTGAGGGTCAGTAGCCGCTTGGCACTTAGTCTGCATTCATCGAATGAACCGAGTGAACTCTCACATTGGCCTTGCTATGATGAAAGCACTATGAACACTGGCATTAGTAGCATTATTATTATTACTACGGATGTTTGCAGAGCACTGCAAGAGAGACTTGCCTGGATAGCGGACGTGTTGACTTCAAACTTGCGGAAGATAGCAAACGCCTCTTCATAGAGCTCACTGCTGATGGCAATGTTGGCGATGTCAGGAGCATCGTAGTTGTCCAGTCTGTTGATATACTCCATCACACGCGACCGGTCGGCCTTGATCGCCGTCAGAATCAACAAGTTCTGCAGGTTTCTACTCAAAAAACACAACCAATGTTCCACACCATACAGCATCAATACTACCAGTCAATATTACTTCATCAACAAGGTGGAAGGTGGAGCTTCTTCATCACAGCTCCAGCTGTCTGGAACTCACTGCCGCTTCACCTTCGCTCCCGTCCATCAGTCACAGTCAGTTTCGAGCAGGGCTCAACACTCATCTTTTCAGACTGGCCTTTCACTGACTTTTCAGCTGAGAACTATTGAAGAGACTGAACTGAAATGAACTGAACAACCAGTAAAATGTCTCACTTTTTTGAGTTTATGAAGTTCAAGTGTAAGCAACGAAGTTTTAAAACAGCGACTGTAAAACTCTTACTTGTGCAACGTCAATTTCTCTCACAGGAACTGGAGAGACCTGAAATACGTGCTAGATGTCAGAACTACACATAGAAGCTAACAGTGTTTTCACTGTAACAAGGTTTACATATGCCAGTAACGGATCATTCACAAAACAGGCTTAACAATACAAGACATCCATACACAACCAGAGGGTCAACAGTGCCAGTGCTGGATGACACCAGCCTTTGACGTAATTCACGGGTATGTTACCTGTGATTACAGGTACAGTATCTGTGGCGGCCTATATGTTACCTGTGTTCACAGGCCTGTTGGGGTACAATGTTACCTGTGATCACTGAACATGGAGTTATCAAGGACGATCTTTTCCAGTAGTTCAATCAGCTCGTTGGGAAGATCCGCCGTCATGAAAGCTTTCACGGTGACCGAGATCTCCTCCGGGTCCTGCGTCTCTGAGAGAGCTGTCTGCACCACCTGCAATGACGCAGCCACTGGTCCTTGACAGCTGATGAGAATACACTGACGTGTGATTTACGAAAACTAAAACTGGAACTAATGACTGATAATTAAGTCCCACACGGGACTGCCGGTCGACTCCTCATGAGACGAGACCCCAACTTTGAAGGACACGTGATGCCAAACAAGGATGAATATAAAAAATCTGTCGCGGCAAAATTTAGATATTGTGTTCAAGTATCACAATTCACTGTTAGTCTTTTGATTACATGCATATTGGTTGTGGAGATAGAGTTTGAAATCGGCCATTTTCTCAACTTTCGGACCACCATGACCTTGACCTTAGATCTGGTCACATGGCATACAGTTGCGTATCAGTCACTGACCTCTACCTAGATACCAAATTTCGTTTAAACTGGAAAAGCTTTTGTGGACAGACGGACGTTGAGACAGGCTTTATTATGTTGACTCGGAGTCGGCCTAAAAAGGAGATAAATCAAAACCGGAGAAAGACTGACATTGTCGATGAATGACAAGGGATGTCGATTGCTCAGTGTGTATGTGTATCTTTTAACATCCTGCTACCTCGGTGTAAACGGCTTTGCCAGCTTCTGAAGCCAAAGGATTACTACACTGTCGCACTGGCTAGATACAAGAGTGTTCACTCAAGGTTCTCTCGACAAATGTCTGTCTACAAACATCTGCTCCTCACAACATTCAGAAGTAGTGCAGTGTTACATGGCATATTTTTATTTCCATCTTATCAACAGTTGATCTCTAGGAAAGCTAATACTACTGTCATCAAACTTGCAAACACATCCCAGTGCTGTTATGTAGTGAATTGTCGGCTATGATTCAGCATACCTGGTCAATCAGCTGACTGCGGTATTCATTTTCCTCGTTCAACACATGAGCCCACAGGTCAGGCTCACGACGACGAACCAGGTAACGAGCTTCACTCTTGAACAACGAGTTCTCATTGCACACCTGGACAACATTACATCATAACGACAAT
>Ga0056114_1001000_pt1 | contig 11803 bp, 6 predicted proteins | sample WorMetHERISLAND1_FD_77005 | JGI IMG/M metagenome (GOLD analysis project Ga0056114, IMG submission 77005) | Marine gutless worms symbiont microbial communities from Max Planck institute for Marine Microbiology, Germany - Olavius loisae HERON... ...
ATATTAAACGACGCGTTTTCAGCTTTTTTTTTTTGGGGGGGGGGTTACAAAATCTAAGTAAATTTAATATTTAACTGATTTATTCGAAAAAAGTCAAAAAATGTTAACTGAACTTCAGTAGGCTTACATGTACAAATTCGTATGCATAGTGACCAAGGAGATCAGATTCCCAGCCAGTGAAGGCTGTTACTCGATTTACCTCCCCGAAGGGATGGATGGCTGAGTTGACCTGGGTGGCTGGCTACATTCCGAGATGGTTTACCCGCCCACAGATGGCCACCCATCCAAGTATTAATCGGGCCCGGCGTAGAGTAACTACGTTGATCGAAACCAACGCGCTACCGCTAATCCAGGCCACATCTGATGATGCTCGATGATGTTTACCACATCAACTCGGAAACGTTATTTCAACCAAACATTTCAAAATAAATGTAAACGAATTTCTTCACGATCAATTCTTGTTTTTGTGATTTGTTGCTATCCCGGTTTAACATAGTGTATCTCACGTAAATTTTATAATTACAGTTTACGTTCGGTTGGCCCTTATTCTCTTGTTATAAAATCGTACACAAAGTTTTATTTAATGTTCTGCACACTGTCATCATCCTTGATTCTCTATCACCCTCGGTAGCCTACATTATTGACGCATTTTTCTATGTGATTTTTGGCTACGTTTTTCTTTTGCATATTCATGAGCGACGTCGCCTTTTGCCAAATTACTCTGGCCCTTGTTCACTTACATGTTAACATCAAATGTGTGTAACAGGCGCCAGCTTTGACGGACATTGCCCCCGGGGACCTGTTTTTGTTTACAAATAAATGTCTCTCTCTCTCTCTCTCTCTCTCTCTCTGTCTCTACTGCTATACTTGCAAATTGCAATAGCTTCATTCGTGCATTAAAATGCGTTACATTTCAACGTTCGTGCACAAATGAACAATGTATAGGCCTACACAATTTTTAGCCGACCGTACTTAGTACGGTCGCGCGTATACTACATTGTTGCGTCTGTCTGTCGTCTGTCTGTCTGTGACATTATGTATTGTGGCTAAACGATGCGTCCTACAGCAAACGTTAGGCTACTATTGACAGCCTATAGGAAGTCGTATATAAGAAATCGATTGGTACCAAAATGAATGACCTTGACCTTTGTTTTGAGGTCGTAGCAAGGTCATATCATTGTCAACCACTGCTTTACATTCGACGTTGAATATCTTGGAAACCGTTACAGATAGAGCTTTGGTTCCAAAGGACCGCCAACAGGAAATGGCATATGGGGTATCAAATTGTCACGTGACCGATGGCGTCACGTGACCCCAAAGGTGCAGTGAGGCAGTACGGTCGGCTATCCTAGCGTCAGCTTGGCTTCTTGTTATGCTATCGTATCAGACAGTTGTCACCGTGCGAGGCTACATTCATTAAGCTATAACCAGCCTACCTGTAAACCTGCCGAATATCTTGTTGTCATTCAGCATTGCTCAATTCTCTCGGTCTGGGCCTATATGGGAAGAATGTAACACAACGCTTAGACACTACACAAACCACCAGAACTCAAGCAATTATTTAGCAAGTATCTAACTGATTTTATCAGAAACGACGTGGAGCTACGTCGCAATGCAGCAGCTGCTCGAAGGTTACCGAGGCTACTGCTTGCAGGTAATTACAAGAGTCGCGGTATTACCGCGGTAGTGATTGATAGCTGTTTTACAGACAGTAAACTGTGGTGTTGACAAAAGGCAATACAGTCAAACCAGTGGCCGATCCAGAGGGGTATATCCTGTCCCGGGTCCGCATCCCCCCAAAGCCAGGAGCTGCTCCTGTACGTGCTCAGGTCAAGGTCAAGAAAAATATATTGGCAAAATCAGTTCAGGAGTTTGGCATACAAACCATGCGACCTTCTGGCCCACCCGCAAGAGTTTTCTTGCAGCTCTTGCCTTGTATTATTTTCCAGGTATTTTTGATGTTATGAAGTCAAGTTTTGGGGCCCCTATCCGCAGTTGCAAGTGCAACATATCGCAGTCGGCCTTCTCAAGCAACGTCGATCAACTTAGCGGATTTCGGCGTCGACGACTCTGTCGACTCGACTTGGAAAATTCTCGACCGACTTTATCGACTTGCGACACACTCGTGTGTATTGTGAATAGTGTAACTGTCGTTGAATAATGCATAGAGCACGACATAGTTTGACCTCTCTATATAGACTAGACTTCCAGATCATTCACGTTAATGTGTTATAATGTTGCACAAAAGTGTTTCATCGTGTGTATATACTTGTTGATATTACACTGTGTCAGAAAAAATGCACCAACTTTGAAACGGTATAGTTCATGGACCGATTTTGATGATATTTGGCAGAAATATTTAAAAGGCTCTAGAACAGAGTTTTATATGCTTCAGTTTTCATGTAGGTTTGCTTGTTATCACGCTATCGTCTCTCAAACGTCATACCGAAAATAACCGTGTGCATGTTTCTTCTGTTGACAGGCAGTGTGACGCGTAAATTTCGTCACTTCCGGAGATGCAATTTATGACGAATAAAACTGCATTAGTAGTAATTTATTAATGAGTGTATTATGTTTACGTGTCTGCAGATTATATGTGCCAAATATTATGAACTTTGGTATTTTTTTTACATTGTACCTCATCAAAGTTGGCGCGTTTTCTTGACATAGCGTCAAACTTCGCGTTATTTTTGATGTCCGGTTTGGAAGACAAAAAGATGATAAAAGCAAACAGACATGAAAAGTGAAACATACAAACTCTAATACTCTATTCTAGAGTATTCGGAACATTTTCGCCAAATATCATCAAAATTGATCCTTATAAGTTTGAACTATACCGTTTCAATTTGGTGCATTTTTTCTGAGACACAATGTAGTATTGTAGTGACATCTTGCATTTACAACAAGAACATTCAACGACGGTTCACGGTTATATTTATAGCGAGAAATATCAAAATGGACATGGTTATTCTTAAGTTTAATACACGAACGAGTAGAGCCTGGTATTCAGACAAATAAATACACGTGTTATATAATCGTATCTCTACGTAACAGCACCGTAACAGTTACTGTCAGTTAGGCAATGAAACATTAAAATATTCAGCATGTAAAGCTAGCATTCGACTGTCTGTGAATGTTTGTTTACATGTAAAAAATAATCGTATATATACCGAACAGAGCATATTTTGATATTCCTATCAACAAAATAATACGTTGAGCAGCAGAGTAGACTATACATAATACCATGCAATGCCACATTAAATTACAGCATGATGCAGACACAAGAATTGTCAACTTTATGCACGTGTAAAAAATAATATCACACTTAACGATCAATGCAGGCAAGTTTAGTGCAATGTATCACAGTTCGAGCGTGAGTCGTGTGTTTTACGTGGAAAATTTCATATTTTTTCTCAGTCCATTTTGCCAGGCAGTACGAAAATAATTAATTCATCTGCCCACATCAAAGCACTCCAACTGACAACCGTAATGCCACAACAAATTATACAACTTAAATATATACTTCGCATCAGATCCGAGAGAATAATTTAATACAATACGTACGTTTATTCGTCAAGTAAGACAGATACAATAGATGTAAAGACAGTGACCGACAGAGTAAAAACACAATAAAAACACAAGCAAGTGCCACGCTCGTAAAAACCTCACCTAGGCTAGGCTATACCACAGATAAAAGCAAATTTATTATTATTATTCACATAATATGTTGACAAACTGAAGTTAACATTATATTCAATGTTGTATTCAATAAGCAGCTCTTCAAAATTGTTATCAGTTTGCACAATGAAGCTGCAATTAACTCGCATAAGGCGACATTAAACTGATAGTAATTATTCAGTTCCCCGCAGAGCAGATGCCTAGTTTTTTAAACCCAGGATTCGGCTGAAAATGTTTAATAACTTGGTCACTTTCTGGAGTCTTAAATTTCTATTCCATGGAGTGCCTCAGCAGTTTCATGTATAGCTTCAAAACCCTATCAATATTACATACACATCAGTCACGGATCATATACGCACAATACGGTATGATACGATAGAAGAGTTTAACGTGGACTCGAAAGCTGAGTAGTGACAGATGATGGGCATATGTAATAACGATTCGTTTACACGGAACAACATGAAGGCTATACGTTGGTACGGTTGGCAAACAACAATAACATTTCTAATAAACACAGACGGTGATAACGTTCAACAATTATCAGGGCCGGATCAAGGGATTTCTCATTGCCTTTACCCCTTCCCTGCTTCCCTAACTCCCTCCCTTTCCCTCCACACCTTCCTTCCATTTTCCCTCCCATTTTCTCCTGTTCTACCCTTCCCTTTCCTTCCCTCCCTTTCCTTTTCCCCATGCTCCTTACCTCTAACCGCAGCTAGGGGTCTGGGGAACGCTGTAAGGGGCGCTGAAAACACGGGAATGGAAAACGCGGGAGTGTAGAAAGTGGGAATTGAATATGTAAGTTGGTGGAAGCGGAGAGGTAAATGCACATGAGTAGTATAGGACTAATAAGGCAGCAGCCTCCAAATTCGTCGTCCAACGAAAAAGAGCAATACGCTTAATGACAAACGAATCAAGGCGTGTATATCGAGATAAGACAACGGAGCTTATATGCGTTAAAAGGAAAATACAAAAAAATTCTGAACAACATAGTGCGATCGTTGCCGGTTCTTTACGAAGCTGGACGTTAGCAATGCTGTATGAACCAATGGTCAATTTCAGTGCAAAGTTATACTGTTTGGCGGCCGATAAAATTGCTGCCCAATTCTCTCTGCCCGTCTGTCTGTGACAAGTCGGAGCACTGCGAAAACGGTGAGAGATAGGCCTATGGTTACTATGGGGCGTCGATAGGAAGTCACCACCGGGCTACTCAGAAACCCCATCTTCAACCCCACGACCACCCTTTTCCCCAAACTGTGGCTCACGACCATTAGTTAAAACTGACATCGCAAATTGCGGCCAAACGGCGCCAGATACAACGGTGGTTTGTGTTGACAGTATATGGGAACAAATCACTGCCTACCCAACAATATCATTTCGGCGTTTAGGGGCATCTCCAAAAAGCATGCAGAGCATCGGCTGTGTTGTGAGGTTTCCCTACCTTCTTGTGTACAAACATTCAACATTCATATAGGCCCATTCAAATTGATATAGCTGCTTACATTTTCCTGATACTATATACGAGACTGTCACTTACTCCCGCGTTTTCAGTCGCCCCGAAGCCTGTAAGCTCTTCGGTGGGTATGGCAAGCGCATTCTGTGCACACTGCACTGCCAGCCTGAAAAGCAATCACTTATTGACACAAAAAGGAAGTATGCACAATAACTTTATTTTAGTTGCACATATCATTCATTCATTTATTTATTCATTTTTTAATTCATTTTTAAGGACTCAACACAGCCATGAGCACAGCATAATATGGCACAGACAAGATAACAGTTGTTAAGTGTCCTGAAGCCAACGAATAGCTATAAACCACTTATGAGGCCGGCAGCTCAGTACTTCCAAGCGATGAAATATCAACGGACACCATTACTGACTTGGAAAACGTTCATTCATTCATTCATTCATTCATTCATTCATTTCACAGAACACACATTACAAATAAAACAACATGAAAAGTAAACGTAGGCTAATCAAAGTGTTCCATAGGACAGAAACGCCAGTGGCATTAACAACTGCCCATACAGATGCACACAGCGCAAAACACAGAGAAAGCAAATGAGCAATAGTTGAACTAATTAGGCTACAATCAACGGTATCGAGAGATCTTTCAAAACACAGCAAATGACGTAAAATCAAGAGAATCAGGAAAACGATTACAACGATTAATTAACCTTTCACTGATAAAAGAAGAGCACAATGACGTAACCGCCGATCTTTCAGTAAATGTAGCACATTACTGAACCATGCAAAGCAATGTGGCAATCCTGTCTGTTTTCATGTACACTAGCTATAGGAGAAAGGTAAAGACTTCAGAAAAAGTGTCATCATATTGTGCAGCTTATTCACTATAACGTTGAAAACCTCAGCTACCTTCTAACATCGTCGTGGGCGGCGTGACCCGTCTATACACAATTTCATGTGATACGAAGAACGTGAATAAACAGATTTTAAAAACATCAAACTTACGCCTCTATACCGCTGGCGTGCGACGTCCAAACACAAGAGAAAATCAACACAAATGCACAAACACTGTTAAAGTTTACTAAACGCATTACAGAGGAACTCAAAGACAGACCTAATAGAAAATAGAAAGTACTCAGACCACTAAGCCACGCCGCCGCCACAATTTTGCATTGAAGTTCTGCAGTGGTCTTAAAAAGGTGCGATACATTATGCATGTGTACACAGAGGGACCAGAATATCAATATCTTGTTGTGTCTTGGTGACGCAGCGGTTTGGGCGTCGGACTTTCGATCAAGCGGTCGTGGATTCGATTCCCCGGCCGGTGAGTAGTCCCATGCACCTAGGTCAACTCAACCTTCTATCCCTTCGGGTATAAGTACCAGCCTTACTGGCTGGGGTTAAGTCAGGGTGTGCTCGCTTGTCGGGCTGCTAGTAAAATTGTGTGACACCATACTTCAGTGACACCCAGTAGTTCTAAGATGGCTTGCCCATTAAGAACTTATCTGGCTTCAACTTTTATATATCAGTTGATGGTCGTAGATTTTCGTGATTGGTTAACGTCACGTGGTGAACGTGACATTTAGACACTAAACACTGCAACACGCCCCGATGTCCACTCGCCATCCCTCCATTTGTTGTCGACCACGTACAGACGTCGTCTCTGTACGTCTAAGTACAGTCTGCCAGCACTCCACTTTAGTTTGTCACTTGTCATAACTTCACGTACGTAACTTAACGTCGGTGACAACAATGTCACTCGCCGGTTGAAGACGTCGACAACGAATACAAATTCGTTATCGTCAACGGTCAAATGACCCGGTGCATCGTACTGACCAATGGCTGAACCCCGCAGTCCACCGTGTGATTGGACAATATGACGGCCGTCTGCACTTATCATACACACTCGGTGGATTGGGTCATCTGGACCACCATGGCACACAATAAACTGACCACTGCGTGATTGTATTGTGTGATGCGGGGTGATGACGTCATCAGGGAGTGTTAGTTCCCGCAGCAGATCACCGTGCGAACTAAACTCTTTGATCTTTTTGCTGTAGTAACATGTTACTATCACGTTATGTGCTGCATTCACTGAGAGACCTGCGGGTACGTCATTAACGGGCCACCGTGTAGCGGCGCCCTGTGTGTCAAGCCTATGCACGCACTCAACAACAACGTTGCTAATGTACAGACAGTGATAATGTTTACACGACGTCATGTCCGTAAATTTGCTAAAGTTCATCACAGTTAGATATCGCTGTAAGCGGTAAGTGATGGCGTTATAGACCTCGACTTGATCGCGTTCTTTAAGTCTCAACACGAAAATCTCGTCGTCCAGTGACGTCACGCCACAGACCGGTTCACCTTTCAGCAGTATGTATTGTAATTGTCCCACTATACACAGACAACACGTCCGTCTCAGATTCAGTAGAAATATTATTATTTTATTAGCAAATTTCGGGTGGTGGCAATGCGCATAACGGTGCAATGCGCAATCCACAAATTCGCAATCATACGACGAACTTGTTGTGATGATTCTCTAATCATAGGTCCCTTCCACCTGACCGTCTAATTAAAGGCATCAGGGTTTTAGCCAGAATTATGCTAAGGGGAAGTACAGGCAAAGGCAACAACAGATGGAGTGTGGGAGGGTTGCGCCCTCAATATTGGATACGGGTCTGGGAGGGGTTCTGCCCCGAGAAAAATGCGATGTTTTTCTGTGACGCGATTTGGTGGATGTTTCAGTTCACTGGCGGATTGAGGCAACGGCGGACGGATAAAAAAACAGGCGCTGCTGGCGGACGCCTGCACGCAACAGTCACAATGGATTTACATGTATATAGCGCAATTTTAATTCACGAAGTGCATCTCAATTGCGCTCGGTGCACTAGTATCTCGTGAAGAAGATCGTCTTCAATGTGCGCCGCTTCACGCAGTTCGACAGGCAGTGAATTCCAGACGGTCGGACCCCCGACAGAGAAGGCCCGTCGACCGAGCGTGCTACGTCGATACCGCGGAACGATCAAGCGGTGCAGGTTGGCTGATCGTCGATGTCGACTAGCGACGTCGGCGACTAGAGTGCAGCAGTTGGCCAGATACCTTGGTGCTTTGTTCTCCAGACACCGACAGACCATGACAGCCAGCTTGTACTCCACGCGTTGAGCCAGTGGAGTTGGTCGTGAATCAGCGCTGACAGACCGCGGTCGTACTTGCGAGTGTCGGTGACGAAGCGAGCCGCCGTATTCAGGACGCATTGTAAAGTGACCATTACGTAGGCCTATACTGGGGTGCTCCGTTGAACACTGCGTTGCAGTAGTCCGCCCGCGACGAGATGAAAGCATGTACGAGCGTCTTATAGTGGACTCGGTATCCACGGACCGTCGCCCTCGTCTGAGCTGACGCCGCACTATAACACTGGTGACGTGCTTGTCTAGGCTCAGGTCAGGCGAAAACAAACGGATACACATATGCACAACAGAAACCTGATACGACGTTGAATATAATGACAGCCAAGTCTTTAACTTTCGCCCCCTCTTTTGTATAAAAATGTACAAGAAACTTTCAACGTCAGCGGGCTGACACCCAACAGGGGCTCTGTCCTTGGACCCCGCTGAGGGTCTCCGCCTTGCCCCAGACCCTCCGATACGCTCGCTCTCCACGCGCTGGCGATTCGCCCTCTTTGCCAAATCCTGTAACCGCCCCTGTTTCAGTAAAAAAGTAAGTAAAGTCCTTTCCCCAGCCTTAAGGCCCATGGGGCGGCGCTGATCTCCGTTTCCTTAGCCCTCAGTCGGACACCAGCCGAAGCCGCAAGACCACGGCCAATGCATCGCGTTGTATGCCCGTTTACTCCCCAGCGGAGGGATGGCACGCTGAGTTGGCGTTGGTACACAGCAGCCAAGGGTGGTATTCGAACCCGCGACCTCGCGATCGCAAGTCCGGCACCGTACCACTCGGCCACCGCGCACCTGTTTCAGTGCTTAGAAAAATTTTACATACCTGACGGGGGACATTCATCCTTGCCCCTCTCTGGCTACGCCTCGGACGGCTACTACAGTTACGCAAATGACTCATACACCTTTAAGCAGCCGCGTACGAATTACCTCATCAGACAATTGCAATTACAATTTGATTACAATTCGAGCCGAAAAACATCTGGAATCGAGGTGTACATCGTTGTCTCTACGGTGGCCCATTTCTGCCACCACTTCCAGAACTCAATCATTCCTCTAAGTCAGACTGTTAGAATAAACTCCTTCCTCTCAAAACAATGATTAAATTTAAATTATGGTTCTCTGGTGGAAAAATAGTAACCGTTCACTGTTGATTGAACTTCGTGGAATCGTGGGCATTGTGCCAATATTAAACAAATATGGTAGAAATAATTTTGTTTTTACTCTCATCCATGTGCTGAACTTGTTGCCTATAATATTAGGCAGTACTGTCTACCTGTGGCATCGTTGGTGTACAGCTGTCCTTGATACAAATTGGCCAGTGGCTGACCAGCCAACTTGTCAATTCTCTCAACCAGCCACTCGAGATGCGACTCTTCCTTTATGGCAAGGAACAGCTTCACAAAAGCCCGAGGGTTTCCTGACGTGTGGAGCAGGGCTAACAGTTCACTGCACTGCTGTTGTGGGTCATCCCTGAACTTCAGCAGTGATCTCATGTCGTCAGCGCCGATGACAGCTTCCTGGAACAAGAAGTTGATGACGCCGGCGGGATTGACGTTGTCAACAACCATCTTGTGGTGTTTTCTGAACTTCATCTTCACCACCTCGTTCGGCTCTGTGCAATTAGAACACTGAATGATTAAATGGATAGATAAATTCGCATCAGAATCCATATAGCAACAAGAAAAAAATGTGCGATGAACAAAAAACCATCACATAACAATTGGAGAGGCAACTTTTTGTCATTGTATTTCGTAAAATGTATGAAAATATCCATATCTTCATATAAATAGTAGTAACATGTCACAATATGGGGTCACATTACTTGTGTCCCCCGCAGATGTCAGTGCTGAGGCATATAATATCACGTAATGGCCCAGTGCGCTGCCCCAAAGGGGAAGAAGATGTAGTTTTCTTTGGCACAGGAGAGACAAGAGCCTTAAGCTAGTCAGCAGGGGTGCTCAGGTGAACCATTGTATTGGATTAATGAGGTACATGCACGTGAGTACAGTTCGACGGCACAGTGCTTATAGACCCAGTAAGGTGTAGTCTGCTCAGTGGTTAAATTCAACCGGAACGGGCCGGAACGGCGTTCCGCCACCTGTGTCTGCCGTTCCACCTGAAATTGTCGTTCCACCAGGAAATGACGTTCCATCACCATTTGGGGGTATATTAAATTGTTGCCACCAGAGGTCAGATTTTAGGGCTTAAATGCACCAAATACTATTTCGGCTGGGGGCTGGGGGAGATTACAGCGCTCACCCAGAACCCTTAGCTAGAAGGGGGCCTACTTCTAAGGGGGATGGGAAGGAGGGAAGGGAAAAGGAGGGGAGAGGATTGAGGAAGGGAAGGGAAGGAAAGGAAAGGGAGGGGAGGAAATGTAGCGCTCAACCACCTACTTTTGAGTAATTTAACCACTGAGTCTGCTGTGATGGTTTTTTCTACCACTACACTGTGTTCAGAAAAAAACACCCACTTACAGTTTCGGCCATATCTCCATGAATGAATGATATGTAGATTTAAACAAAAATTGCATGAATATGCCTAAGGAACGATAGATTCTGACAATATAGAAATTAGATATTCATTGCGGTTAATGACGTAATTATGACGTCATATTTGTAAACGTTTATAAATAAGGACCTCCAGACAGAACACAGCCTTATTTCAAACCACAGTTCAACGATTGATCATTAATAATAATCAGTTACATAACATACGTCAACAGGAATATTACTGTGTCACTGACGAACTGAAAATTAATGTCATAACCTATGTTCAAAATAACCGCCTTTGTCTTTAGCACAAGCGTGGATTCGCATGAGTCACCCACGACATACATGTACAGTTGCTGTAACATTATCTCGCATCAGTGGTGATCGAACTTTTACATTGTCAGAATTTGCCGTTCCTTATGTTCAGATGTTTTTCATATTGATGACCTCGCGCGTGATGCTGATACCAAATTATTTCGCCAGGCGTCAGACCAAAGACACTGTCTGTACCCACTGCTGCCAAAGACCCAAAAAAATTGCTGTACTTCCTCAGAAGTCGCAGACACAGTTACACATTGCCACATATTGAATTTTCACTATACAAAAACTCGTTCGTAAACAGATGCTTATTTGCTATGATTTAACCACAGTTTCGTGACTTTATGTATCGACATTCTACGTACTTTTTCGTGTATTATTCGTGTATTTTATTCTTTTGTATTGCTTACTGTTCATCTGTGTGCGATTGACACGCGATTTAACAAATGCAACTTATTAACTGCAATTTTTCTTGAAACTGCAAGTGGGTCTTTGAATATACTCGTAGGTTGAACGATAAACTCATTAGATAACGAAATTCATATAAAAACAACCATTTTTACCGCGCGATGCACTTTAGTGCAAAGCGCGGTATTGCGATCGCATGTCGTCTGTCTGTCCGTCTGTCTGTCTGTCTGTCTGTAACGTTGGTGAATTGTGATCACATAGGTTGG
>Ga0056114_1001001_pt1 | contig 11798 bp, 9 predicted proteins | sample WorMetHERISLAND1_FD_77005 | JGI IMG/M metagenome (GOLD analysis project Ga0056114, IMG submission 77005) | Marine gutless worms symbiont microbial communities from Max Planck institute for Marine Microbiology, Germany - Olavius loisae HERON... ...
GATTTCGGACGCAACAACAGCTAAACGAATGAAGATAGGCCAGTATTGTCAGCGACAACGTTGTAAGCACGTCGAATTGGAGCAATTTTGGCAGGCTTTCGCGTCGCGCGGGTTTGTCAGCGAGAGCTGGGCTTGTTATTTTTAGTTGTAGGGCCTATGCTTATGGTACGGCCTACGCCCTGGCGAGATAACTCCTGCACTGCAAGCCTTGTTATATAGGCCTACAGGTCGACGCCGCGCCTGTAGGAGACCAATAGTAAACAACACGCCTGTCAGTGCCTGCCTATGCGCCCTAAAGTACAGTAGTGCAATAGGGCCTAACACAACAACAACTATAAAAGTCTCTGTAGAAAAGTAACATAGGGTTATAGGTTGATCTTTGGACTGCGAACTGCTGTTTGCTATGTGCATTTACTACACTGAAGTGCGCCGTCGGTAGCCTAGGGCCTAATGGCGACGTGTGCGGCGGCGAACAAACGCGACGAGTTCTACTACGGAAGATTTCCGAAAGACTTTCTCTGGGGCACGGCGACTGCAGCGTACCAGGTCGAAGGTGCCTGGAACGAGGACGGTAAGGTCACGTCAGTGCGTCACATACAAATTAGGCCTACTGCTGTATGGCATCGGCTTTATAGCCGACCGTTGCACTTAGGCGTATAGCATGGCACTTATAGGCCTAAATATTGCGTCCGTCTGGACTACTGCATCGGCCCAGATTCTGACCGCATCGACCTATTATACAAAACAGGGGTATGGGTGTAAACCTACAGCACTATGAATATTGGACGGATGACATTTCGCATGTTTGATCGTCGCAAACCCAAGACGATGGACTCGGAGACGTGTTGAAGCAACGAATGCAGTGGCGTCTAAGTCATCTTCCCGAACTCGTCGAGAAACTTGCGCGGCTTCATAAAGGAGCAGATGAACGAGGCAGACCGGGCGCTGATCGGGGTTGGAGAAATGCGTCCGCGTCGCGAGTACACCGACCTGTATAGAAAGCCAAGTCCGAGTGGCGCTGCATGTCTGACCGGCAAAATAAAAGCAACGCGCACGCGACGCCTGCTTCCGTATCATCCAGCCGACGGAACAGTCGAGGTTCACAGACCGTCAGACGGTGATCTAACCGTGGCTACCGCGCCATCGACGGTAAGGTAAGAAGATGAACCAGCGGAAGCGAGCACGGGCCGAGCGAACAACCTCGTCGCAGCAGGCGTATTGCGTGGAAATAGTTCCATTATTATGTACTTAGCAGGCGTCACGGTCATTGTCATTGCGTTGCTTCAATTTAATTTCGGTGGGGCGAGTTCGTGGTGTCAAAGTGGGACGAGTTGGTTGTCCGCATTGTAACTCGCCCCACCTGGGGCGAGTTGACATTGGGGCATTACCGTAGCCTGTCGTTTGTCTGTGACGTATATAAATATTGTGGCTAAACGGTGCGTCCTAGAGCATTGAGCAAAAGTTACTATTGACAGCGATATGCGCTATGCTATCGATACTAGCGTGTACAAAAAATTATGAGATTGAATTTGTAATTGAAACATTTCCCACAACCCTTGAACATCGATAAGTGTATTGCAGACATTAGAACCACGTATAACAGCGAAATACTGACTGACTGACGGTCGGTTTCTAAATATTTACCGGAAGTCGTATATGACTTGTGATGAATCAGTTGGTACCAAAATGAATGACCTTGACCTTTGTTTAGAGGTCGTGTAAGGTATTGTCAACCATTGCGTCAAATTCGCCGTTTATATTAATATCTCGGAAACCGTTAGAGTTAGGCGTGTCAAAAAACCACCAATAAGAAATGGCCTATGGTGAATCGATTTGAATGGTCACGTGACCTATGTTTATACGCTGAAATGCGCAAAATATTTATAATTCAAAAGTCATGATGCACACGTCGTGTTCTGAGCCTTGATACTATACTGAAGCAAATACTATTTTAATTTTATTCTCATCAGAACTAGGTCAGGCCAAGAACTTTTTGTCAAGTTTTTGATCGCCCCTCGAATTCTTCCGTTACTTTACTATTATGTATTATAGCGGATGGTCGCAGATCATGTCGGCATCTGGGCCGCACTTCTTTTAATGCGCTTTTAACACAGAGAAGCCTCGTTGTTCTTAGATAAACAGCGCGATGCTTATACGGAGGCATTGCGCTGGTTGTCGGCGATAACTGGGCTTTCTTGTTCGTTTTATACAGTATAGTTGATTTTATGTCAATGACAGCGTCGGTGTAAGCAAGACTATAGCATTGTTGGCCTATTTGTTTCTGCTGCGTTCTATTTCAGGTAAAGGACTTAGTATTTGGGATACGTTTAGTCACGAGAAAGGTCGAGTTGTCAACGGCGACACCGGGGATGTCGCCTGTGACAGTTATCATCGATATCAGGACGATATCAACCTTATCAAGTCACTTGGTGTACGTTTGTATATACTTTTTGATTTGTTTCAGTATTTTAACTTCAAAGTCTCTTTTCAGAAGTCGCTTTGAATTATTGTTATAACAGTATCACTCACTCGTCATTTTTATGATTTATGAACTTAATTATTAAGCCCCGACACTCGTTGAGGAAGGTGTTTCAAGTGCTGACAATGTCCATGTGTGTGCTGTGTGTCTGTCGCCTCGCGGGATAGAACGTGCGTGGCGCTACCCGGCACCATCAGCCAGTGTGCCCGTGGCGCTACGGCCGCCTATCTATCAATGGATAGCTGGCGACCGACGTGCGTGGACTGTGGTCTATCTATTTGTCGACTCTGATCCACCGGCATTGCTTTGAACGTCACTGAGTGATTTTCACTGAAACGTCGTAATCATCAAGATATGTAACGTGGCCTAAGTAACTAAATTACTGCGAGGTGTACGAATGATAGCAAATGTATATGAGTAAAACTAGATCAGTCCTGGTAAGGAGAGGCGGAAAAGAGTGTCTTTAGCCATTTCCTGAAGATCCAAGAGTGCAGGTGTCATTCCGGAGAAAGATCATTCCAGAGGTATAGGCGCCGGCAACTGGAGAAGCCTGTTTGCCGACTGTATAGTGAGGCGGAAGCAAGGTATAGTTCATGGTTGGAAGCTGAGGAACTGAGTCTTCGGCAAGATGGCAAGTCGGCCACGAGAGTGAAACACGAATACGTGACTGTATCTAGGTGCTTAACCCGGTCTGGCACTGGTGCTTCATATAGGCCTACATATGACAACAGTGGGCGTTAAAGGGTTAAAATTTGTTGCCGATTGCGGATAGTAATAGGAAGTAATTCTTGTAAATCTATAAAGCGTATCTGTACTCACCGCCCAATATAACATGATATTATGATATCATGAAACGTTATGGACGCGGATGTAGCGATCTTCTGCTGGGGTCGCGAGCTTATCGTCTTAGCCCATCGGTCGATCACTTGCTTATGATTGCGTACGGATAATTTAAGAGAGTTCTACGTTTGGGAGTTGCCGCTGATTCGCATATTATTTCATATATTTGCATTGTTGGAGTACTAACTGATCTGTGTATACTTGCAGTTGTCTTTCTATCGGTTCTCGATCTCGTGGCCACGGCTGTTGCCTGATGGAACGATATCATCCATCAACGAGAAAGGCATTGACTACTACAGTCGTGTGATTGACAGCTTGCTGGCAGCAGGTGTCCAGCCATTTGTCACCCTCTATCACTGGGACCTACCACAGTCGCTGCAGGACATCGGAGGTTGGACCAACGACAAACTAGTCCAGTATTTTGATGACTACGCACGACTGTGTTTCTCACGTTTTGGTGATAGAGTAAGTATCAAACTTACCACTACTACTACTACTACTACTCTGCTTCTATTGTTCTTGCTTTTTGTTGTAACTGAATTTAATTTTTTTTGACCGTTCTTATTACAGGTTACTGACTACTGGGGTTATGTCGAGCACATAAGTCTGTATATTTTAAATCCAAAAAACACGTACCGTAATGGTAGCTATATTAGAACCAATACTGTTGGCCATGTTTGTCGAAATTTTTGAGCTGAACATCTGTCTAAGGCCTGTGTCTCTCAGTCTATGGAGTCTGCATTGGAGAAAAAGCAGAAGTGTTGCGTGTTTTTACAGGACTAGGTAGGCGTAAGTAGGTCGATAAAACCTGGTTTTGTATAGTATTGAGCATAATCGCCAAAGCCCCTAATGAGCTCTGAAAGGCAGGGGTGGTCGTGTGATATTTAGAGTAATGTTGCCAATGGTTGTTGGCAAGGCAGTTAGCTTTTTATGGTTCTTAGCAGTATGCCTAAACAAATTGAACAGGTTGGATGCCTGAAATCTGTAAAACGGCACAACCGATCCCATTACAGATTCGATGACACACTCTAATACTGATGTCCGATTCGATTCGAAATTCGATTAGATAGCAAACGGCCAGTTCGCATTAAGGCTTTATGTGATAATACGTAATTTAGTTGGAGGTTGGTGCATGGAACATATGTTTTTGACGCGTTATCAACTCAGACATTTCAACTCAAGACATTGTAAATTACGTGAATAAATATTTGACAGTTCTGTTTCAACTTATTAGCTGCCTGTCATATCTGTTGTTGCTTCAAAGGTGAAGCTGTGGATAACGTTTAACGAGCCGCTGGTTTTCACGTATTTCGGTCACGGCTGTGGCTTGGCCGCTCCTGGCATTCACGGACTACAAGACCGCATGTTCACCGTGGCACACAATGTGATCCGCGCCCACGCTCGTGCCTGGCACAGTTATGATCGTTGCTTCAGACCTACACAGTCAGGTCAACAGTGCAGTTCTCTCAATGACCTATCCGTCCGATTGTTGACCAACTTACTGTTACTTTTGGAGATATATATTGCCAGAAAACCATGGAATTCCCTCAGCGTGGAATTTTTATGTGACAGTTTCAGGTTGCTCTATTTGTTTACATCAGTAGTCAGTACTGTATGGGAGGACAGGTGATACTGACGTCACAGCTGACGTCAAAAGTGATGTCATCTGACGTCACTGGTGTCGGTGGTCTATGATTTTGCGGCAAATTTCCATCTTTTCTTCATTCAACAGAGCATTCTGTGCAGTTTACATAACTGCTGGAATTGTGGGTTTGACATACTAAATCGATCCACTTTTGACGAAGAGTCACAGTCAGGTCAACAGTGCAATTCTCTCAATGACCTATCCGTCTGATTGTTGACCAACTTACTGTTACTTTTGGAGATATATATTGCCAGAAAACCATGGAATTCCCTCAGAATTTCCTGTGTAGTAGATGTGCACAAAAAGTTATTCTTATATTTTCATTCCAGTGACCTTGACCTTTGTCCATTTGACCTCAAATTTCCTTTCACGGTTACTTGTGTTTACAGGCGTGTCATCACTAAATTTGAAGTTTCTCTTTACGATTTCCAGTAAATCGTTGGCACGACACAGACAGAGGGACAGACGGACCGGGGCAATGCTTTATGTGGCGGTGGCCTCCTATAGAGCGTGCCACATACTAATAAAAACTGGGCTACAAAGTATAAGAGAAGTTATGTAACTTGAAAAGTATTGGTCGTGAAATATACCGTAAGTATTATCTTATGGCTTTTGTGAAGATCAGACAATTTAAGTTTTTGCTGGGTGATCTGTATAGGGAAGATCGGTATCACAGTTAATATCGAATGGGAGGAGCCAAAAGATGCGTTGAACCCAGACGATGTTGCAGCAGCTGAACGCGCTCTACAGCTGAGGGTCGGCTGGTTCTGCAACGCGATATTTGTCAATGGAGATTACCCCGACATCTTGAAAACACAGATCGCCGAGTTTGCAAAGACCTTGGGACTTCATCGCTGTCCATTGCCAGAGTTTAGTGAGGATGAAAAAAGATATAACCGAGGTACAGTTGCCAGTGTGACTAGACTGTGTAGTAGATATTGCATGACATTTCGTCACTTTGTTTTCGCTTAAACTAAAGTTTTAAACTAAGTTTTAAACCACAGTATATGAAATACACTTTCAAATCTAATGCAGTGATTTACTTTGACGGTAAACGTGAGAAGATACAACAGTTAATTCCAGCTAATTTTATCGAAATATTCGCCATAATCGTGCTTTGATTTTCCGGCAATAGCACATGCACTGGATTTGGTGCTATGGCGTAAGTTTCTAAGAAAAAAGTAACATGAATTCGTTTAAAACGGAATCTAACAGTAAATACTACAGTTTTTGCAGAGTTCATTTGTCCGTCTCAGTCTGAACGGAATTAACCGAAGTTTGCTGCTGACTTTCAGTTTTAAATTCCCTCTTATCGGAACGCGATTGTTTTAAACTGTATTTAAACTGAACCCATCGCGTCACGTTACTTTTCCACTTTAGTTTATGTTCAACTATTTCAAACTTTTAAAACTAGTTTTATCCTTATCTTAAAACGAAAAAAAGTAATAAAAGTCACCAATTGTATATCTGCTGTCGTTTTGCAGTATCAAGAAGTTGTAACTTATTAGTATTTAGTAAAAGTAGACATGGTGTCACGTTGTGTGTAGAGCATTCGGACTCGTAAAAATTGGTTCAATTTGATTCGATTCTTCCTGATGAATTGTTTTTTTCGATACCATTCGATTCGACAGTTTGGTAAAATATAGGCCTACTCTTGTACACCGATAGTAAATTACAAGTTACAAGTAATGTCTATATATAATAATAATGTTGTCTGTGATGTTTTAGTACTTGTGCTCACTGCTCAAGGCTCATATAAAAGGTTGCTTTTGAAAGCTACTTCTCAAATAAAAAATAATATTCCAGTATGCTACGACGTGTTGCTGTGAAGGTATACAACATGTACCATTCCTGTGTTTTTTTCTGCCCAGGAACTTCTGACTTTTTTGGTTTGAATCATTACTCATCGCGCCTAGCCAGCCGCCTAGCACCGACTGGTCCTAAAGAGAATGTGCCACTGCTTGCACAAGGAATGCAGCTAATGGATGTACAAGAAGACATCGATCCTACCTGGAAACGGTTTGACTCATAGATGTTATATTAGTTTGCAACATTAATTTTTACTCTGACCAAAACAGTGTTTTCATTATAGCCTCTATCCACCGTCGTTGATGTAATAATTTGAATAATTTTTACCATAGTCATCAGTGTAACCAGACTTCATCATAATCGGATCATTTTCACAGAGATATGCCGACGTAACGATTTTCATATTTACGTTCGTCTGCCATCTTGGATTTCTGGTTACGTCATAATACTGCAGCCCGTAATCGACTGTCAAGGTCCCAACACTGTCCTAAATTTTCACGTTGATTGGTTGTGTAGTTTCCTCACACGTCTCACATAAGACTGGCGACAGACTAAGAGAGATAAAGACAGACAGACGTCGACAGACATCGTCATCTGAGTGCCAGCTGAGTCGCATTGAAAATACCGCGACGTGTAACATGAGCGGTTGTAAAGGCTGAGACCTTTCGGCGAGTTGCAACAGCTGTCATAATGTCAACGACCACTGACTTCAATAGGATCATAGGTCGTTGTCAACATTGGGTGTGTTCATAAACAGACTGGTCAGACACTGTAGTTGACTGTTTTGAATAATATCGAAAAACGTAACAACATCACATACAGTACTTTAAGCCTGTGTACCACAAGATAGTGAGTAGGCCTACGTAAGCAAGCAATTCAATTCATGGTACGCGTCGAAGCACTGCAGCCTTGTTCGTGCATACAGTGTGAGTCAACCCCCCCCCCCTGCGGTTTTCTGACAATTTTTTCCAAACGGTTGGGGATTTTTAATCAATTTTTACACATCTATTATACGTTCCTTTCTACACTAGATGACAAATTTTTATTCAATTATTTCCAACTTTGACGAAGTTATGCCACACTACGCGCGACCACCCAGCGTATTTTTACATTTCACTAGAACGTTAACTTCTGAGCATGCTTACTAAGCAAATGACGTCACTGTTGACGTCATGTCATTTCCAACATGTTTGTTTACATTATAAAAGTGTTTATTTTATAGTGACTTGCCACAGACAACGATCAACAAAGCTATCAACGACTTACGCAAACGTCTGAACGCATGCGTTTCGGCCGATGGTAGACGTTTTGAGCATATTACGTTAACTGGGCAGTCGCGCTTAATATGGCATAACTTCGTCAAAGTTGGAGATAATTGAATAAAAATGTGTAGTCTAGCGAAGATAGTAACGTATAATAGGTGTGTAAAAAATCGATTAAAAATTCTTAACCGTTTGTGAAAAAAGAAAAAATATATTATGACCTCAGGGGGGATTTTTTTGACTCACACTGTACATTCAATTGTGTTTTCAAGATACAAATAAGTCGGAAATAATTTGTGTGTTTTTTGTTTTTTAAAGAGCTGCCTCTGATTGGCTATACGTGGTGCCGTGGGGCATGCGTCGAACGCTCTGCTGGGTGAAAGATCGCTACGGCAATCCGCCAGTTTACATCACAGAGAACGGCTTTTCAGACAACACGGGGACGATTGATGACCACGACCGCTGCCAGTACTTACGACGATATATCAACGAAGTACTCAAAGGTCACTTGAGATACTGTGTGTGGTCTGACAATAGCGTAAGCTAAACAGCAAACTAACAAAATGATATTGATATCACTTAAATGGTTTCTGGTTAAATGTCTTTGATAACGATTTTAATAAGAAGAAACTTTGGAATATAAAAGCGATAAAAACGTTAAAAGTGGCAAAAATCCCCTAAAACGTAAAGAGAACGTTTTTGCATGGATGATTTTCAGGAGTTCGCAATGACCTCTGCGTTCCGGTGCGCGGATTGTGGTTCTGGCGGTGTTTTTTCGTAAAAACATTGAAGTTCTGTCTGTACGCTGTCGCTGTCGTGTATAGCGATCAGGTTGGACGGGTGTGACGTTCGCAGCTACACAGCCTGGTCATTGGTCGACAACTTCGAGTGGTCTATGGGATACACGGAACGCTTTGGTCTACATCATGTCGACTTCACGGATCCCGCCCGTCGACGAACTCCTAAAGCATCCGCCAAGTTCTACGCTGATATCGTCAGACACAACGGATTTGTCCAGACTTCTAGGATGTAACTTTTTTGTACAGCCGAGGCCTCAGGCTGCGCTTATATGCGATAGGTACCGTATAGCCTCCTAAGTGTAAAGAAAAGGTTTTTAAAACAACAATGTTCATTAAAACTTCGTAAAAATTTGAGTAAAACGTGTAAAAAACGCTGTACGGAATTGCATTTGATCACATCCGGTTAAAATACCTGCTTGTAATTTTGTTGCATCCTTGACCACGCTGGAAAGGAAAACGATCATCAGAAGTGCACGAAGGCATAAAATGAAGAAAACTTTGATGCATTCTCGTTTGCAGTTGTGCATGTGAACATCTTCGTTATTGTTGTCAACGGTTTCAGTAATTTAAAAACATGTTGAAGAAATAAAAAAGCGTTAAAACATTTACCCGTATACGGTGACTACATTTTATACTATCTAGGTCTACTGGCTAGTGTGGTAAGACCGTTAAGCTTATGCTGTCTGTAGAACGCTTTCATGACTAGATAACATAAAGGCTCTTTGATTACTTATCAGTTATTTATGAGTGACCGTTTCGTTGTAGACAAATACGTTTTTAGTCCGTACGTGTTTCTGTCAGCATGATAACTGAACCTTCACGGATTTCGATGAAACTTGGCTTGTTAGTTATTTCTTGCAAGAAGCCGTTAACTTTTAACACACCGCCCCTGGGAAGACGACCCCCCGAGGCACAAAATTTTCGATCAAATATTTGACCAGGGAGATGTTACTGCATCTCTGCCAGATTTTGCGCAGTAACGAGTGATCGCATAGGTATACAGATTACAGACTCATCCCAACTCAAAGGAGCGGGCCCCATAAGGCAAGTGTTTTGACACTCGCGATCTGCATTCTACAAAGACTACATATATCATATTGGCACAAACAGTACAGATGGACAACAGAATACATTTCAGAGGTCGACCTCTTCATCCCTCACTCAAGGGCGGGCCCACATCGACCAAACTTTGATCAACATCCACTGCCGATGTCTGACGTAGCAACTGGTCTACGACATTTGACACGTGAGAGTTGTAAACTAGATAGGAAAAGGTTTGCCGATAGCAAAAACTTTTGGACGCTGCTAGCGGCGGCGCCCGTGGGCAGTGAACACACTGAATTAGCAAAAACAGAATACACGCGAAAATGCATGAAATACATTTTAAAGTTCATAAACCAACTGAACAAGTTGCTTTTGTTATCGGTTGTTAAAATATGAAAAACTTAGTCGCAGATCGGGGTTGAACTCATGTCCGTGGTGGAGCCCATAAAACTAATACGTGCCAGTCAATGACTGTATGCACTGAGCCACAAGCACCAACGTGGGAGTCGTTTTCGAGGCCTATATATACCACATTTTATATTACACCATGCTATGGGCCGCTACAGAAACGTCAAGAAATATAGCCAGCCGAGAACGAAGTCGGGATATGGCATTTAGTTGTATTATTCACGATCTTAGACATAGACGGTGGCCCAAAAAAGTAAGCCGCAATCTTTTGTCCATTTCGCCAGGTATTGACCGATTTTTAAATTTTTGTTCACCGGCACATTCTGTAGAAAGTTTGTAATAAAGAGGTTGCTAAATACAGCACTACACCTTATCTGCGTTGTTACAGTACATTGTGAAATATTAATGTGTAAAATCCATCAATATTCGGTGAAGATATGAACAAGAGTTTGACCCATGCTGTGTGTGTACAAACACCGGACGTGAATCTAAAACTAACATTTAACATTGTAGTAAGAAAATTAGTAAAAAGTTGTTTTGTAAGATAAGTTTCGGCATACGTATTTATTGTGATTATAGTGATTTTTTGAAAAGTTATTTTTTAATGTTTGTTCAGTTTTGATAGTATCAGCCAAGTCATTGGTTGAGAAGGCTGAGTTGCAGCAGTCAAGATATTGGCTCAGAAGGTCGTCTCGAAATGATCATCGGATAATGCCCATTCCAGTCCAGAGATATCGGCGATTGAATTTTTGCGTTGGCATTTGGAAATCCGTTAAAGTTTGTGAGTGCTTGTATGCGAATAGAACACGACAGTTCGTTCCAAATAAACTGCAGTATTTCTAGCAGCGGTTTATTTCTGCGTATTTCGATCGACGCAAATGAATTATCTGAACTGAACGACGACGAAGATGTCATGATGACGTCGTGATATCTTCGTCGCGCGTCAAGTGGCTTCGTCACCGTCATTGCCTTCATGTCGGCAAATATGTCGCAGCGTCGCGCGGCGCCAGTTCGCTTCGCAATATCTGTTCATTCACGCGAAGCAATTATCGGGTAAGCGATTAGTTGATGCTACATGGCGCTGAAACGACGGCCCAGCGTGACTTCCTCTGAATATTGCACGTTTATATACAACGGTCGAATGTGACGTCTCGCCGCAAGCATGTACTGTGTAAGTTCCGCAAGTTTCACGCGGAGAAATCGCATTGAACGAAGGTGGATATTAGTAAATTTAAAAATACATGAATTGATCGAGAAATATCCCCGTGTGAATGACGCGGACTCCGGGATCTGTATAGAACATGCAGATCCGTTTCCTGGCTGTATGGCGTGAAAGGCGACCCCTAAGCCAGGCTAGTGTGATTACCGCTATACTCAGTTTATTTTTATGCTGATAGTTATAAGTAAATAAAAATGTTAAAATCAAAGCCAGTTAAGTTCTTCGCGGCAAACCATCTCAGAACTACGGGGTTTCACGGAAGTACGGTGTCACAATTTTACTTGCAGCCAGA
>Ga0056114_1001002_pt1 | contig 11793 bp, 3 predicted proteins | sample WorMetHERISLAND1_FD_77005 | JGI IMG/M metagenome (GOLD analysis project Ga0056114, IMG submission 77005) | Marine gutless worms symbiont microbial communities from Max Planck institute for Marine Microbiology, Germany - Olavius loisae HERON... ...
CACGTCTTGCATTTTCATGTCCGGTATTTTCATGTCCAGCAATTTCATGCCCTGCTACTCCGTCCGTTTGTTTCACGTCCAACAATTTCATGCCCTGCTACTCCGTCCGTTTGTTTCACGTCCAGCAATTTCATGCCCCGTGATTTTGAGCGTCCGTTTTTTTCACGTCCTGCATTTTCAGTCAACCCCTCCAATTCCCAGATGAGTAAACGAAATAGATCTGCCGCTATGAGCTGCGCGTTTTTCTGTTGAAAGGACTAAATTATAGCGTTGTACTGAGAATAATTCCTCTGCGATCACAGCTATCTGTGACAATTTTGCGTCGCACAGGTCGACAAAAAGACTCCACGTGCTAACGTCTACTCGGTATCAGCACCTAGCCCTGGTATTGTGGCTAAACGGTGCGTTATACCGAAAAACTGTCTGAAGAAGCAAATAGGAAACGGCTTACGAGGAATCGAATGGTCACGTGATACTGAAAGGTCAAGATCGTTTCATCGTGACTTTCAAGTATCATTCATGTAGGCCTATGATTCTACACCAACGTTGAGGCCACACTATCGCTCGCCCCGTCACATCAATGTGCGCTGCCTTGCATAAGTCCATCAGGGGCGCTGCGTCGTCACTACGACAAAGACGAACTGTCGGCATTCCGGCAGAAGCAAAGGATCCGGCCGCAGCACGCCTGCAATAAAGACCAATTTCCATTACGCAGCACATGCAGTCGCCATCACCGACAAGTTGCCAACGTCCCTCGATAGACTCGTCATAGACGTCAAGCTTTACTGTCAGACTCAGGCAAGAATCTTAAGTGCTAGCGATGTTGAACTGTTAGCAAAACGGCTTCCTTCCTTCCTGCCAAACGCCCCTGAATCTGCTCGGTAGCCTACATCGAAAGAATCTATACGGTACCACTACACAACTACGTCTGGCTTGTCAGCCGCGCGTAGAACACATGCCCAGTCGGAAGTGTCAACTGTTTTCTCCAACCAGTAGATTATACAGCCAAAACGGAGGTCTTCTGATCACAGACTCAACTACAAATAAAGTCTCGATATTATCATTCTGCAGTGCCGTACGATGGCACAGTAAGCAGCGATATTTCAGTTCAAAAAATCTTTTTTTATGTAGTTTTTATGTACTTTACCATCAATCGTCTCTTTATTTTTTCATTTAGTTTACAAAAATTTTAGTTTTAGTTCGCTATCATACAAGTCAATTGGCACTGCACTTCAATCGTACGAGTTCTACAAGTCACTTAGGCTACTACACAAAACTGTCGCTTCAGTGTGGCAAGTCTTCAAAAAACGATATTTAATTCGGGCCTCTGATTGCAATCTGCACTCACCAAATACGGGACTGACAGAAACATTTATTTCAGTCAATCTCGTTGATTACTTGACAAATAAAAAAGAACGGAAATATTTTAGTTCAGCTTTTGCATTGTTCAGTTCGCTTCTACTTCGTTCAACCATCAATCAAATAGTTTTAGTTTATAAATTATTTTAGTTCTCGTTTTAGTTATAGTTATTAAAATAGGCCTGCTCTGACACGAAACCGAAGCGTGACAGATGGACGGACAGACAGACATCTTCGACAGCATAGTCTGCGGTATGCGTAGCATCGCGCGGTAAAAATGGGCCAAGACGGCAAAAATAGCCAGGTGCTTTCACAATCAGTACGTCGTGAAGATTAATGGTTAACTACAAGATACGCGTTGGCACTAAAACTGTCTCAAATAGCCCTCGGGACGTGCGTCGTGGATTTAGCACCTGCGATCTAGTTCTATAGTTCCGCGCCGGCGATCGTCTAAAACAGTCGTAAGTCGCCGATCGATCAAACAACGCCGATAGAATGCATTGTGGCGCGAACTGATCATCTATACCAAGGGAGACGCTCACGGCGGCTGGTATACGGGCTACAGAAGAAGGAATGAATATCAGCAAACTGGGAAGATTTATTGGTGCGCCGACGTTGGTCGCTATTTCGGTGGCCAACTGAACGCACCAATGTTGCATCCGGATCCGGCTTGAAGGCTGGATGATATCATGCTTTATACATAATTAACACGTCAGGAACTTGTCATACATGCGTTCTCTGTCGTTTCCGAGGCAGATATATCATATATATCTTATTAGAGAGCATATAACCTACAGTGTACATGCCCAGTTTATCTTGTCTGAAAGGATGCGGTCGCGTGCGGCGCAGTGACTAAGCTTATATACACGTTTATTCGCAACTAATGCAGATATGAAAAAAAAGAAAGAAAGAAAGAAAAGAGCACAAACATCAACCACAGTCCAAACAGTATACAAACTTATTAGTTCGTTTCATGGTACCTGGTACCGTGGTCGTTTCGCAGCCACTATCGAGAAGAGTTAGGCCCGTAGACCCCCAACGTGAACTTCAGTGTAATATATGCTAGCCATACGACTCTCCACAGATTCGAGGTTGGTTTCTGCGTTTCCTCCAGCTGCCATGACTGCCGTGTCGGTCCTGGGTTTCTGTAGTCGCCTGCCCCTCGCGAATACAATCTCGAGAGATCAAATGCCCAAAATCTGACCGTCTGTGGTTGGTATATGACCGCCTGTATCCAGCCTGGCCATTGGAACCATTCTGTCCAGAAGAATACGTTGTTGACTGCGTGTCCGTCCGACGTTCCCTGCGTCTTGATTTATGACTTGGGATTCCTAATCAGAGTCATTGGATTGGATGGAGGACAACTTAAGCAAAATCTCATAATAAGAGGATCTGAGGGCGAGTGAGCAAGTAGATTTAGATTCGGCACATCAGCACAATTAGGCAAAGCAAAACAGTGCCATTCATGTTGGTTCACACTCGAATTACGCAGATACGATACGATACGATAGAAGAGTTTAACGTGGACTCAAAAGCTTAGTATACAGCTTAATCTAGCACACGTAGCCAGAAACTAAAACAAACAAACAGTGCCCCTTTAATTCAGTACGGGTTAAGATCCGTGAAGTCAGACCGGAAGGAAGACAAATTAATTGTCAAATTAAAAACAGACAAACTGCAAAAACTAAACGCAACCCAGAAAAAGCAAACATCACAAAATACAGCAGAACAAAACTACCCTGGTTCAGTGGCCTCTCTCTTACGACACTCGGCCAGGAGACGAGGTGGGCTTATTCTACAAAGCTACAGAGCCCACACGGCGCCTCATAATAACGCAACAACACAGTTCAGCACACACCATTTTAATTCACTGTTAAATAAACTGGAATACAAATTTATACATGCAGATTTTCATACTGTCATAATTATACAATCCTTATTGTAACTATGCAATCAACACAAATATTTAACGTATTAATATAATAATTTACAACTCACAACGTGTCTGTTACACGACTGAACGATTTTTAGTTCAATTGTCCGGTTAAATAATAACTTAAAATGTCACAGATAAAATTTAGTAATAATTGCTACGATAATTATGCAATATTAACACTGCATCTTACAAATGCAATATTTTTGTCCACAATACGATCTGATCGTTTAGCCACCAGCAGAGATGAACTGCATGAACGAAACTACTGAGTATGTACTTGCTATACATTGTTTCAAAAAAGCTACACCTTTTAATATTTACAACTATCGCAAAGCTTGGCCAATTTTGATAATTTTTAGCAGAAACGATACAAAAATAACGACAACAAAACCCGTGAACGGTTAAATTGTTCACTAATGTTGAAGCTGAGAAGTTGAGAACTGCCTTTCAGTGGTGGTTGGTAGCAGACAACGTGCCTTCCACACATCATGGCATTTCCAGTCTGTGGTCACTGCGGGTTTTCTTGTTCATGCACTACTCACAAGTGACCTTTACTTCATCAGACAGTCTAGAATAATAGAACCCAGTGAATCTGGATCAGATCTGATGTATGGTCAGTCAACAATGTTGCCAGCATAAGGTCAGCGGTCTGCCATTGTGTGAAAAGTTGACAAGTTACGCAGACCACTAGCTTTTACTCTCGTAACTCGTTTTTCATTTTTGAGCAACTTTTATCTAATCACTGGTCAAATCTGTGTAACGGGAAATACATTGCACATTGTATTGCTAGTTCCGTCTAGTGTGTAGGGTGCCCCAAAATCCCGAAACCAATTTGCGACTGACAGTATTACAAAAATATAACGGGCGTAGCTTTTTTCTGAAGCACTGTGTAAATGCTGCAGCGTGCAGACGTTCAAAGAGTCTAACTGCTGGACGGCTACATCAGCACACAGTGTGATGTGAGCAGCACACAAGCCAATACAGAATCACAACATCATCATTCTGTCTTGCCACAGCATGCATCAAAATAAAATGTCGGCAAAATGAAACCGTCCTGCTGACATACTACTATGCTCCGACTACTAAATAATTACAAAGTTCACCAGAACTTAAGGATACTGCAACATTTTTCTGCATTTGCAATGCAATTCACCTTACCGAAAAATGTCCTGCGACTTTCTGTTTTTCACATCTGTTGCCATTCCTTGCAGTCCAATGACTACATCTACTTGTGGCCGGCCGTAATGCTGCCTAATTCTTTGTACAAGTCACTGTTATAAACTCATCTATGGCCCTGCACCTCGCATGCAACTGCAGGCGAGGAGCAGAGCCCTCAACACAGCACTGGTGCCATGTCAGAAAAAGTTATCTGGCCCACGTAAAGCTGATATATTAATCCTTAAAAATTTGCTTTTGGATAATAAAGCCCAACATAATGTAACTTTGTATAAATGGGCTGATAAAACAAAAACATACAGTGGTGGTGGTGATAGCAGTGTACTCTTATTCGTAACGAAATGACGTAGCAAGTAATGTTATGGAAGTAAAACAGCATCTAAGATACCAGTTGCAGTCATTTAACGAAAATACAATTAAGTGCGTTTGCACATACACAGTGTATTCCATCTAAAAGCCTTTTCCGTTTGTGCAAAACTACACGGCAAATGGAATTAAATTATCAAGCGACTCAACTTTGGCAACAATTTCTCGTAGTTTGATCTGTTGCAATGTGTGTTTACAAAAATTATGACTTCTGCAAAACATGAAATTTTTGTGTGCATTTAATTTTCGCACTTTTTTCAAATTTTCACAAATTTTTCTTCAAATTTGCAAATTCTACTACATGTACACAGAAAATATTTGAATGAGTAACTGCTAATCAGCGACTCTCTCAGTCAAGTGCAATTTTTGGTATCATAATACCAACGGCAATGCTGTACGTTAATGCCTGCTTACAGAGTTTATACACCAGTACGCAGCAAAACCCACTTGTGGAATACCAACATTTGTAGACAGAAAGTCCGTGAACAATTGTGAAATTGACACGCGACAATTTTTCAGACAGTATAAAACTCCAAAACTAAAGTGCAATTGAGCACAAACTGACATGGGTATGAGTTGGAATACTGCGGTGAATTAGAACCCTGTTTGTTCACATTAGATAACAGAAATGGAAGGCCGGAATATCCCGCAGGGTCTAAGATTAATGTCTCTACGGTTCATTAGTCACGGTTCAATGCATTAGTTGAATAGCAGCCGGCAAAGTAACCACGAACACTTGCTCAATGTACAGCACTTGGACGCCGCGGACACCTCTGACGAAGTAACGCTAATGTCTTCTTGATCCCGAATGCTGTATTAGCCATTGAAGAGTTATATCTGCTCAACAAATTACACCAGACATTAGACTGTTATGTAAGTACGTAAAAGGTTTAATTCCATGTGAAAGTCGCACATGTATACAATATGTTGACATACAGCGTACAACATAATAGAATTCATACAATACAAAGATACTGTTGATTCTTTCATTTGTAAATCACTGACGACAAGTTTATTTTGAACTAAAACTTACAATTTACGCTATGGCCGTCGACCACAGATATTTAGTATGTTTATGCTGTAATCCACTGGCAGCTAACTCCACACACAGTGATCATGAATTAGTTGGCAGCTTTACAGACGATTGTATTTTGGGAATTAGCAGGCAACCATTGGTCAAAGTTTGGCATTTGTTACATGCTGACGGCCAAACCCTTGGCCAAATGTCACAACATCATGTTTAGCCTGCCTCTAGAGACTTTATAGTCCATATAACATCGAAATTGGCATAGATTGTCAGCCAGCTAGTGCTAAGAACATATAGACAGAATTAATACAGCAGCTAGCGATAAATTATACAAAAAAACTGTCCACAAGAAACTGACATAGGATTGTTCTAGTAACAGTTAAGCCAGCATGCTGGATCATACCAATGTTGTGCTGTTCTTTACATGAAATGGAATAGCAGCAGATCTCTCGATCTTGCACACTTGACAAGTTCCTGTCAGTTCACAATAACCATTGATAGTGTGACGAGAACAAACAGCGTCAGATCATTCATCATTTGCTTTAATAAAAAGTTGTCATACATAGACCTGCGAGTCGGGTCGAGTAAGTCGACCTGAGTCGACTGGGGTCTTCCAAGTGGGGTCGAGTCGGTCTGTAGTAGCGTCACCGTCGAAATTTTCTGGCGCCGTCGGTCAATGTACAAGTCATTCCAAGTCGACTTGAAAAGTCGACTTGACCTACAAACTTGCACCTAGCAGTTATGCGTTGCGTACGCAAATTAATTATATTATGCATACGTAGCAATGATAGCACGAGAAACCAGCAACAGGTTCAAAAAATTGCTGATAAAGGATAAGTGTCAGCAGAAATTAGGGGTATTACAGATTAGTCACTGGCCGAAGTCCGCCGAACTGACTACAGCCAGGACTCATGGCCAGTGCTGTAGAAGTTGCTTTTAAAAACCGAGGTTTTTTAGGTTTTTTAATCACATTATCACACATTATAACTTCAGAAGTTAGAACTCAACAATTTGAATCATATCAAGTTAATCTGAACTTCTGAACTTGTGAAGTCGTTTGAAGTCAACTCAAGTCACATGCCACTGTCAAGTGAAGTCAAGTCAAGTCGAAGTCGACGGCGGTCAACTTCGGGGGTCGATTTCAGCCTGAAGTTGGGTAATGTTTCTGTGCCACAGTGACTCGCAGGTCTAGTCATACACAACTTAATAATAAAAAGATAAAATATAGACAGTGACTAGTGACAGTCTTTAACTCTTTATAGAGCATTCTAACTACAAAGTTTCGCTCAGAAAGATCAACAGTTTTTATGATCAGTGATCGATTGTGAGTACGTTCTCTGAGGTTATATGACAGATCAGGTTTCTCAGGTAAGAACGGTTGTAGCACATGCTCAGAGTTTGTCAAAATTCGTTCAAAGAATGCATCATCGGCATCGCTAAATAATTCAGTGATTGATAACATGTCTGTGTCGGTGGACAGACAGGGCAGTGTATAGCAGCAGCAGCGAGTGACAGTAATGTGACTCAGGTCTCACTGACAGTGATGAAGCCTAAGTCAGACATATCAGTAATGCTCTGTATGTAACGATCATTACACATTGTGGACTTTTGGCACAGCTCAGCATAACACGTTGGTCTCGATCAGTATAGTTACTCTACGTTGGGCCCGGTTAGTACTTGGATGGGTGACCATCTGCAGGCGGTAAACCACCTCTACATGTAGCCAGCCACATGGATTGACTCAGCCTTCAACCCCCGTGGGATGGTAAAATGAGTGTCAGCTTTTGGTGATGGTGAGTGTAATTTACAGGCAGGCTTATGGCTCAAGCAGAATGGCTTGGTCCAAAGGTTGGCAGCCACCTGGCGCTGTCCTAGATTCATCACATGAACTGGTTTTACTTCACTGTACAATTATACCAAATATTACACTAATGACAAAGTGTAAGGCCAGTAAATATGCGTTACCTAACCTTACCCTAGGGCAGGCAGCCCTGTCAATAACCAAGAATCACTCAATGCTAAGGATATCTTGTGAAGGCACAGTGCACATCCCTAATGCCAGCAACACACTCACTAGAAACTGGTACCAGAAAACTGTTACCAGAAACTTGCACGAAATATTTGACGTAAGTTCATCACAGTTTCTTGCACGAAAACAACTCTCCAGCCGATCACGTTGCACGGTTCGTGTCACATGGAATAATGGAACAGAGCTGCGTTCTATTCTGTGCCAGAAACTGGTACCACACATGCAAGTTTCTGGTACCAGTTTCTGGTACGTGTGTCGCCGGCATAATGTAAGCTTACGTAAGTTTTTTTGCTAATCATGAAGAGTGAACATTATCTATGTAAATGTTGCCACAGAAGACATTTATTGTTGGTTGATACATACATTCTGTCGATGACCTCTCGTTCGTCCAATGCTCCAGGAAGGTCTCTCTTATTGGCCAGTACCAGCACCGGGATTCCATTCAGCTGTGGCTTGTCGAGCAAGTTGTGAAATTCGTTCTTCGATGCTTCCATCTTATCCTGGTCCGCGGCGTCTACCATGTATCTACAAACAATGACGTAATCTCAACCATGGTCGGACACAGACAAACAATTTTAAAAAGCAGTGATAAGTTCTTAATGAAAACCCATCTCAGAACTACAGGTGTCGCTTGCCATATGGGATCACACCCAATGTTACCCGACACCCAACACAGGTGAACACACCCCACCATAACCCTAGTCAATGACGGCTGGTACTCGATTTTCCTACCCCAGATGGATGGAAGACTAAGTTGACCTGGGTGGCTGGCTATGTATGTACCGAGATGGTTTACCCACCCGCAGATGGTCACTCATCCAAGTAGTAAATGGGCCCGACGTAGAGTAACTACGTTGATCGAGATGCTACTGCCAAGCCATGTTGACATCAATCACCACGGGTGACAATAGTGCGTTATCTGCTAATGATGAAAATCACGTATGTTGCATATGACAGAGTGAGGTGCTTATTGAGTTGTATTTAGCTGACAGCTGCAACTACTCTTACTTACTTACTTACCAACTGAGACTGTCGTCATAAGTAAAACAAGAAAGCCCAGCTGACGCTGACAAAACCCGTGCGATGCGTAAGCATTCCAAAGATTGCTTCAATTTGACTGAAAATAAGTTGCAGACAAGTTAACGACTTGTTTCAAGTAATGCAGCAGCCATCTGGCGAGTGATATTGACACATTTTGCGCGAAAATAGCGTTTTCCCCACCCCGCACTTGTTTCACGCCCCATAGCGAGTGAACGCCCTGCGATGTCAATGTAACTTATACATCGCTGAAAAGTACATTTAATGCGTTAGATTTTCTGTCGCTGACGATACGGGTCAATCTTCATTCGTTTACCTGTTATTGCCTCCAAAACACGAGAAATGTTGCAAAATTCCAAGATAATTTGACCATCCAAGGTCATCGATCTTGGTGTAAATGGAAAGCCCATATGTGACTTCCTATTAATCATTAATTGTAACTCTAGTGCATGCCACCATTTTCTAGAGACATTCAGGCTTAAAGATCATGACGCTAGCTTTCTTCATTTTTTGACACAATACCGGCGCAATGGATGGACAGACGGACGGACAGACACGTTGCTGTCGCAAAGACTGTGCTAGCATAGCGTTGCGCTGGTAAAAACAACAAAGAAGACACCCAGAACCAATGGCAAGAACTGCATTAAATCTGTGGTGTTTCTGACTGCCATAGAACCTCTTTCTGGAGTGAAATCAGGATTCACATAATACAATGCAATACTGTAAATCTCTTACATTTCAGAGCTTTTAAATTTAGCGATTTTTCAATGTAAATTTATTTTCACAGCTTCAAACGTCAAGAACAGTACAGTAATTGCGGTTTATCAGTCCAAACTAAAATTTTTCCATCATTAAACATCACTGCACGCATGAACATAAGACGAGCAGTGCTTCCGGTGGTTTAGTGACTGGCCAATCGCAACATCTCATTATCGGCGAAGAATGTTTCTAATGAGAAATATTATTATTACTACTAACAAATGCCGAGAGCACATACACTATGGCATTAACACCGCGACAGTATCTCTCCCACATACTCCGAAATCTTGGCTGACCACCGATGTCCCATACCTGCAATAACATCAAAAACACAAACACGTCATGACAAACAACTTGGAAATTCTGCTTATTCAGTAAATAGTTGGAAACTACGACAAGAACAAAGGTAAAAGACAAGATTTTATGCCATTGCAGGTATTACTGAAATTTACTAGCAGGGGTGTTAACTTCTTAAGAAATGTTTTCTACTATGCCATAATTAATTTCCGAGAAACTTGACCAAATTCTGAAATCTACAACGTCAGTAGTAGGTGATATCATGAACAAAGGAGGTAAAAATATCACACTAATGCCTCAGATTCGTTTGCAACATATGGCACTGTAGAAATGTGTTTTGACTGATTGATTGTTATGGCTGCAGCTGTTGCTATTTATAGTCTGTCCTCATCCACCAACAGTCTATGGTGTGGACTCCACTTCTCCATGCTGTGTTAATTACCTCGTTACGTCTCCTCTGAATTGAGAATTCACTAAGTACCATTGGCCAAATGTAGCCTAGCAATATTAATACACAATTACAGCGTTTGTAACAAAGTTAATGCTAAATAATACTCATAATTAACGACATTATAATAATGTTGTAGTGTGCCTGTTACAAACTAAGAACAATACAGTACAACTGTCAACATGATTGCAAGTAACAAAAAACCTGTACAATTTTTTAAGTGTGATTCATGTCGCATATCACTGTCACTGATCACATAATATTAGTAGTATTCACTATTCAGAAGCAACAGAATTACCATTGCAAGATTGAACAAAATTCCAAACCAAAAATAACTAGTAGCTATACAAAGCTGATGAACATGCTAGTCATGCAGAGCACGCCATACACACCTTGATGGTCACGTTTCCCTTTGTAACTTTTCTCATGTTAAAGCCGACAGTCGGAATCATATCCTCAACAAACCTGCCAGACTGCACAGCATAAAAACATGATTTTGTGGTGCTAGCAATAATATAATAATGACAAAAAAATCAAAATTATCTCCCTGTGTGACGATTCAAAATTTGACTTAGGCATATACAGCACTAATATGAAGACAATCAGAATCAACCTTATAATGGTGTTAAAACAAAAACTGAAAACTGTTGTTTATCCCCTGAACTGACCAAAACTTGAAATGCAGTTTATGATTCAGACTCTATATTGGTGTGTTGTATTTTTTTGTTAAACTGTATGCTTGTGCTATTTGGCCATTTTGGCTATAATGAAATAAACATACATACATACATACATGATTGTCATATGACAGTTTTTGTCAAATTGCCTAGCACCATCCACCAACAATCCAGCAATTGCATTAACAGTCAAACCAGACCTGTGTGAGAGCAGTCATATGAAATGCCCAAATAACTGTCCCAGGCGCAGTTACATAATCACTCTGTGACATGCAGTGACTGCAGTGACTTAATCAAGCCATAAGTACTGAGGGACGAGCCATGAACCATGAGGAGGGCAGCACCTCAGTTGCCACATCTACTACTGGATGAAGAAGGAAGTCATGTTTTCATTCTTCTGGTGAAGACTTCCGGTGGAAGTCGAAACGTCAAGATGTAAAAAAAAATTTTTGGTCGTGATTGATGAATTTTAACTGTATCAGTATTGTGGCCTAATTTACTACTTGGTCTTAAGATTTACCTCAAGATTTACCTAAGATTTATACTGATGTTAAGATCATCGAAATCGAAATCGTTTTTTTAACTGAAAATCGAATCGAATCGAAATCGTATTTTTCGTGCATCCCGTCAAACGATTTGTCCATTGAAGCATTGGATCGCTTATTGACGCCGTCGCGCTTC
>Ga0056114_1001003_pt1 | contig 11793 bp, 10 predicted proteins | sample WorMetHERISLAND1_FD_77005 | JGI IMG/M metagenome (GOLD analysis project Ga0056114, IMG submission 77005) | Marine gutless worms symbiont microbial communities from Max Planck institute for Marine Microbiology, Germany - Olavius loisae HERON... ...
CTAGCTCGATCATCCGTATTTTCCTCATTACAAATCACCAACCGCTCTTTCACATATGCATCACCTTACCTGTGGAATCAGCTCCCTTCTTCATTCCGTCAACCTCATTCTGTCCACTGTCCTCCTGGTTCACCTCATCCTGCACATCACCTCATCACAGTCACCACCTTTGCTCTCATCACCTATCACTGCCTCTACCTTTCACTCCAGACTTAAAACTCATCTCTTTCACAAATCCTTTGCTCCATAGTCACTCTTATTCATTCCGGACTGCCTTCATGGATCTTAACCTGTACTGAATTAAAGGGGCACTGGCTTTGTTTGTTTTAGTTTCTGCCTACGTGTGCTAGATTAAGCGGAATACTCGGCTTTCGAGTCCACATTAAACTCTTCTCTCGTATCGTATCGTATGCATAGTCACAGTGTGTTGTCTTCATGATAATTGTGTGGTTGTGGCACATTATGTTACACTGTAATTTTGGTATTAACAAAGCTATATGCAGTCTATCAACTATGAAGCCTGTAATGTGTAGAGAAATCATAGTGAACTGAGACTGTATGGTTGACGTAGATTCTGAAGAGAGTGGTGACTGGATACTTTGAGAGTGCTGAGTCTGCTGAGTACTTTGCGTTTATGAGAGTGGCGAGTCTACTGAGAGACGACTGTGTATTCTACGCAGCTCTCCGGCATGTCATGTGTCTTTATTGCTGTACATTGGTTTCATTTAGCATAGTAATGTTTCTTTGCTGTCTGTCAGTGTCTGTTGCAAACAGGTGCCAGCTTTTTGGACCACACACATAACATTGATGCAATTTTTAGGCGACTTCTGTGAGTATACCTAATCAAACTGGTCTGTCCACCCATCTGTCTGTATGCACACAAAAGTTTTTCCCATTTGAATGAAAGTGTTGTGTAGATAGAGATCGATGAGTGCTACACTATGGTGTGCCATATGAACCGATCCAAGGTCAAGGTCACGGAGGTCCAAAAGTTGAGGAAATGGCCAATTTCAAAGACAGTCTCCTGTTTCATCTTTGGCAAATGAATTTTGCCTTTCATTAGGAGTCGACTGGCATTCCCATACGGGGAATATTTATTTTATTCTTTTCGATCTTATGTTGACTTTATTTCTTCTGTACAGATGCTGTTTTCATGTCTGAAGTTATCTTTGTTAACGTTGCTAATCTAGATGTCGCGGCTCTGTGATTGCAGAGTGTTACACAAATGAGGAACAAATGGCAACGAATACAGAATGCACACTTAAGAAATTAAACATTGTTTGAACATTTGTCAGTGCAGTGGGTGGGTGACTGATACTGTGTGTATGTAGGCCACTGTCTGATAATGACGTCACAACTGGCAACAAGATTGTCTATCGTGCACCGGGGGTAAGTGTCCCATTTACTACATGTCATTCTAGTAGTGTGTTTATTGGGTCGTCTCTGGCCATCAGACCACGTGTCAGTTGACTCTATGTTTCCACTTCTTGCTGACGTCTATGTAGGACAAGATTTTGATAGTTTTTTGTGTCCAGCCTTTGTTTGAAAACTTTTATTAACTTATTTGCAGTATTCCCCTTCAGTCTATGCAAACTTTTAATCAGAATCTTATCATCCTTTATGAACTTTTTACAAACATCTGTTGCACTATCGGTGACATAAAATCGACATCTCTAAGTTAGTAAATAAACAAGAAGTGATTTAAAAAATCATAAACAAACTCTATCTAAGTCGAACCCTACTAGTAATGTGTGTCAAATATTGTTTAAAATGATGGAGTTTTGTCTGTGCTGGTCAGAAGTAAACTTGAGACGATTTTTTTGGACACAGTGTAGGCATATATTACATTGAAGTTGATAACACTTATGTACGTAATATTGCACACTGCCTCACCGTACTAGTCACTGACAAGTAGTAGCTGGTGTCAGGCCAATTGTTCTCTTTGATTATCAGCTGCACTGTCGTTTGTCATACCACACAGCAGAACTCAACTGGGTGATAGGTCGTGTGATGTCACATGCTTACCGGTCTGTAACAAGCTGCGTTGTGTTTTGCAGACAGTGTGCTGTATTTTACAGAACATTTGAAAGCGTATTTGTTTAGTTGAGACTGAAACTCCGGCGCTTTGTCATGTCCTGCTTTTAGATGCTGGTTACTAATGCGCTTACATAATCACTCACTTATGTGCCATGTCAGTGTCATCTGCAGCTTGTGAGTGTTTGGATGGAGCCAGGCTGAGCTGGTGAAATCACTGACGATACACACACACATACATGTGTATTGAACAGCTGTGGGCGTGTCTGTCAGGAGCAGATTAACGAGGCAGTGTATGACGGCTCACCCGCTGACCACAATGCACTGCTGCAGTGGTCCAATCAGAAATGTGTGCCGCTAGTTCGAGAGCTGACGTTTGAAAATGCAGAGGTCATTCTGTTTTGTTATTTGCTAATTGTAGTGTTCGTTTTTATCAGTCATGTCTGCATTTGTTGATGAATGCAGTGTTTGTATAACAGTTCCATTTGTCTATCACATGGTAATATTCTGTCAAAATGTTAAATATATTATCAGAATTCTGTCACAGTTGGATAGGCCGTCATCCTTGTTTTCTTACAACTAAATGTTACAAAATCCCAACGGGATCATCCCCATGGGGACGCTACATACAGGTTAGGTGTAGATATTTCAGTATTTTACCCTTTGACACCCCCTGTTGCCATATGAGTACAGCTATAAAGCATCCTGTGCCAGACCGGTTTAAGCAGTCATTTGTAATTTTTGACATCAGGGCACTCTGTCAGAATGCCCTTATGTCAAAAATTACAAATGACGGCTTAGCTCAGTCTGGCTCCGGATGCTTTATGGCTGTACCCGTATGGCAACAGGGGGTATCAAAGGGGTAAAGGGCTTATTACCACATTTAGCCAAGTGTATGGCAAACAGTGTCTTGTGAGGTGCTTTGGTATGTCTGTCTTTGCAAGTAATGCATACGTGTGCCGTACTTGCAAAGACGTACATTTTGATGGAGATTCCTTCTGATCATGAATCAATGGCAATGGTCGATTCATGATCTGTTATTGATAGCTGGAGTTCTTGTGTACATTTTTTTAAAATTTCATCACCGTTGTGACACTGTTCGTTGTGTGTAAACGTCCATTGTCAGTGTTTTCTGACGTGGAATTAAGAGATGAAATTCGTCTGATTTGGGTGCTTTTAACTGTGCAGGAGCTGACGGAAGAAGGAATTCCTTTCCTGATGCTGTTCTATCATCCCGAGGACATGGATACTCCGGAGCGATTTCGTTCGATTGTTGCGTCGGAGTTAAGTGAACGGAAAGGTCCGTGATGGATTGCTGTTAATGTACCTCTTTGATAGGCTTCTGAGTATGTGACATAAAGTGAGACAAGTTGTCTTAGCACAGCTCCACAATCAACCAAATGTTCTGAAATTGTTTTCATTACACAACTCGTATACATAATGTATGCAGTGCTTTGACAAATTTATTGTCTGTCAGGCACTAATCTTGTGTGTGTCAAAAACGGCTAAACATATTGCAGTAGCCTCATTTCAGTTATCCCATGCAGTGACGGAGCTAGGTTTGGTAACCAAAAGACCGGATGCCCTTCGTGAGCGCTGTACAGGCGAGATTATTGGAGGTCCAAGGACCCTCCGTTACCCCAGAAAATTTAGAATTTAGGAGTGTCAGAGAGAATTTCCCACTGTCTTGAGAGGGCTTCCTTGCACTCTCCTTAGCTTTTATCACGTTTTCTCTGCACTGAACTGAATTAAGAACAATAGTTCATTTCCGCTGTACCCGCACAATTTCTTTGCAAATTTGGACGAATTGCGAATATTTTCAAAAAGTTGGGTTGTGTGATTTTCTCGTGCCTTTGCCTGTGATCCGATGCCGGATGTAATTGGTGGAGCATCGTGATCAGCATGTTGTATTGATCTAACGTGAACAGCAACCAGTCTCTGTTGCAAGCTGTCAGTTACACATAGAAACAGAATGGGACTAGCAATGCCCCCCCCCCGCCCTCCACCCAGTCAGCCATTTAGTAGTACACTAAGCTACTAAGAAGGTGGCAGAAATACCATTACAATATAACAGTGAGTAGTGGTGCAAAGAGCGGGATTGCAGTCCCAATTGGAGCAGCTTTTGTTGAAAAGTCATTGCGTGATGGAAACCACTAAGCCAGTTAGTTTCTTCTTCTTCTTATGTTGCAAGCACCACTAGGGGTGCGTAGCGCCAAACGCAGACATCAGTCTCCAGAGTGGACGATTCTGAGCCACAGTTATCGCCTCATCCAGGAGAGATTGTTAGACCTCAGGTCTTGCTGGATAGTCTTCATCCACGTAGTTCGAGGACGTCCAGGTGGTCTCCTCCAGTTCTCCAAAGGGAAAGCAGTTATGATACTCCTGGCATCTGTCTCGTCTGGCATTCTTGCAATATGGCCGAACAGAGAAAGACGCCGTGCTTGGACAATAACCGACAGGCGTGGTTGCCCGATTGTCCGTCTCACCTCGTCATTCCGCACATGATGGTACCATTTGATTCCTAACAGCTTTCGCAAACAAGGCCACTGAGTTTGGGCCTACAAAACTTGGCTGTGGACCAATTGTCACTAGTCATTTTGTCTTGGATTTAATTTCATTGGCGATATTTGTACTTTTTGTATTTCTCGGCTATCTCAGTATTAATGTGACAAGCACGTAGAGCTATATTGTGTTTGACATGACATGTGGAAGTGGACATTTGGGCCTTGTTAATCCTAGCTACTACATAATATATTAATAAGATAATAACATTAGCTGTGAATGGACTGTGTCTTCAGTGCAGTGTCTTCAATTGTGATATGGAATTGCACTGCTGTATTCACTGTGATCATATTTGATAGCAGCAGTTTGAATGATGTCTTCTGTGTGTCCAGGCAGTGTCAACTGTCTGGTGGCTAATGGTCTAAAGTTTAGTCATCCATTACATCATCTCGGTAAAAGTGCCAATGACCTGCCTGTTCTCGCGATCGACAGTTTCAGGCACATGTACGTGTGGCCTCATAACCCTCAGACAGACATCGAGTAAGTCTGGTACTTTAACGTGATCTGCTAGTCTCTATGCTTCTACTGTTACTTCTGTCAATATAGTTTGTTTTTATTTTGTGTGGCTTTTTTGTAGTAAATAACAATAATAACATATAAGATAATAATAATAATAATAAAATAATAATAAGTGCATGTACATTGTTGTTAGTCTTTGATATTTTACTCTCAGGAATTGAGTACCGAGGGGCAAAAAATAATAATAGCCTTGAGTTTGTGAGAAATATAACAAATTATTATTGACACTGGACATATAATTATATTTGCCTATAATTTTATTGTTTAGTTAATGATTGTAGAAATATTTGGTGACCTGTTAAAACAGTTTATTATTATTATTATGCCTGGATTACTTGAAGTGACAGTTGTAGTCTATCAACGGTGTGTCATGGACTGCAGTTTATGTCGCCTGTACCATCTGTTGTTCAGTTGATATGATTGGTCTGGAGTTGATAATATGGAAAAATAACAGCGATGATGACTCTTAAAAGCTTGCTGAGTGCTCGTCACCTGAATAAAAATCCCAGTTTGTCAGTGGCCTGCGGCACACACAGCTAACAGCACACAAGCGTGTGCATTACAGGATAGATAAAGATGTGAATATTGGGTTTATTGTGACACATGTCCAGGGACAAACGCCCAATTTTTTGAACAAAAAATTATTTTTATTTTTTAATGCTGAAAAGTATGTTGAATTTATCTGTGAGATCTGTTGTAGAAAATATCACACAAGCCCTGCAGAGAGAGAACATTTATCACAGACAGGCTAGTCAGCCAGGTTTGTCCAGTGCTTCCCCCGCCATGTGATTATAGTCATCTCAGATAGGTAATTGATCCTCCAGTGCAAGCCAAGCCATGACAGTTGTGACGTCCAGCTATGCCTGTAACCTTTTGACGCCCACTGTTGCGATATGGGCACAGCTATAAAGCATCCTGTGCCAGACGGGGTTAAATCGTCATTTGTAATTTTTGACATTCGGGCACTATGATGCTCAGCGCTGAGTGTCAGAGTGCCCGGATGTCAAAACTGTGCTGAGTTGCAGTGAGTGTTTTGTGGTTGCGCTGACAGCAAGCCAGGTCTGGTGAGACAGTTTGTGGATGATCTGAACTCGGGGAAACTGCACCGAGAGTTTCACCACGGCCCAGACCCGACGACTCCTCCACCTCCAGTGGAGAGGGAACTCGCTGAGCCTGTGAGTTGAGTTGTCTGCTGAGTAGTTGTAATTGCCACGCTCGGTAGCATTGTAGAATAAGCCCACCTCATTTCCTGGCCAAGTATGGTAAAAGGAGACTAATCCAGGGTAGTTTTGTTTTGCTGTGTTCTGCTTTGTGTGCTTTTTCGGAGTTGTGTTCTGTTTATGTATTGTCTGTGTTTTAATTTGTCTTCTGTCCTGTATCTTTTTCAGCCATGATGTGGTGGTATGATATATGCTTTTGGTCATCTTCCCCAAAACTTGACAAAACTAGAAGGTGCTCGAGAGAGTGAAGATTTTTTGGCCAAGCGTTTTTGTGTGACTTTGTTATTTTCTAAAAAATATTTAAGGGTAATGTACAGAATTTGACAGCACATCTAATTTGAAGTCCATAGCTTTTACCATTTTCTAGATATAAGCATTTAACACCGAACAATTTTGGGGGTTACATGACCCTGGCCATGCCCCTTTTCCATAAATTTAAAGGAATCATGTTCGGACTGACCCTGGAAACATGTTTGTCGAATTTGAAGTCTGTAGTTTTAACCATTTCGGAGCTGTTAGCATTTAGGCTGATTGATCGGTTCACTCCATGCACATTGCACACAGACAGACATACACACAATCTGATGAAAAGCCGTTCACTTTGTTCACTTGGCAGAGATAATGATGGCTGGTGTTTGCTGTAGGAGCCAAAGGCAGATGAGCCAGTGTCAGATAGTGACACTGTTGAAGCGCCGGCGGGACACATACCAAAGGAACCTGAGCCCGACACGCAGACACAGCAAGATACCACTGCCTTCGAGGCAGCAAGAACGTCACCGCCAGAGTCACTGTTTCGCAAACTTGCTCCATCTAGGACTCGCTATACTATACTACGAGACGAATTGTAGCCAATTGAAACGGATGCTTTGCCGTTTGCCTCAACAGTGGAGCTTGAACCACCTCTTGAACTCACTTGTGATATAAATTATTATAACACTTTGACACCCACTGTTGCCATATGGGTACAGCTATACGACTTCACGGATCTTAACCTGTAACGAATTAAAGGGGCACTGCTTTGTTTGTTTTAGTTTCTGGCTACGTGAGCGTCAGAGTGCCTGGATGTCAAAAATTACAAATGACTGCTTAACCCGGCCTGGAACAAGATGCTTTATAGCTGTACCTATATGGCAACGGTGGGCATCAGAGGGATGATAAAGTAATTAAAATTTACGTTTTGTGATTCAGTTACAGTTAAAGTGTGCATCTGAACTACGACTAATTGTAAGATTGCTGGTCTGGTTGTGTGCTCTACTCTGGCAACGTTTGCATTTTTATATGATGTTTTAGTTATTTCTCTTGAATTGTAACTTACATTCACTTGTAACGTCCACTGTGCAAGGAGTAGAGTGCTGGTGACGAACCGGACGCACAGATTAGTTTTAATTTTTAGTGATGACTCCCTTGTTACATTTCATGTATATACTGTATTGCTGTATGATTTAGTGATATTGATGATGCTAAATTTTAACAGCTGTGTTTGTGAAACGGACCTACCAGTTAAATTAATAAGCTCGATTGAGTCGCAAATTTCACTAATAATCTGTTTTATAATGGACCTGCAGTGTACGTGTTGACTATGGTGATTGGTGATGGTACATTACTAGAGATGCACCGATAAGGCAATGGCCGATTATCGGCCGGCCGATAATTGGCGTCTAACAATCGGCCGATACCGATTAATACATAAAACCTGACATTCTTACCTTAATACCAAAGACAGTATCAATCATACAAATATTATACTGTATAATGCAACAGACTAGTGCATAACTAAACAATGCTACCAGCATGTTTGCCGAGTTTGCATATATAACTATAAAATAAAAATTTGTGTCGTCCGTTCAAATTTAAAAAATATATAATTTCAGTATGCATTGCGATCATAATACATAGTAAATAACAATCAACCGATACCAGCATAGTAATCGGCCGATTCCGATTATCGGCAAAACAGCCGATACCGATTATCGGTGCATCCCTATACATTACTGCTAGATGTGCTGGCTAGTGATGGGTCTTCTGGTCTATTTATTCAGTGTGCGTTGTGACAATGATAGTGGTCTAATTCAGTTTTGTGGTGACTTTGAATGTTTTGTGTTTGTCAACAACTGAACTGTGGTGTCGGACACTTCAGTATGCAACTGTTACAGGCACGCGGTATGCAAAATCGCTTATTACACGTTGGCACATTCCGACGTGGTATGCTTGCAGACGGTGATGTTGCATTAATTTTATCGTAGGTGATTGCCGTGGAATCTTGTGATTAGAATGCTCACTGCTGTTTGTACAGTACATGAATGATTCACATCACAGCGTGTGCAGTGCAACTGAACCCATGTCAGACACGCAACAAAGTCAAGCAACTTTATCACGCTAGACAACTGTCAATTTTCCATCGGCAAATAATCTCCAATCAAACATGGCTTCTAGCGACACAGTTGACAACATAATTATCAGTAGTGCTTTTTCAATTGCTTCAGCACTCCATCAGAAGCGTCGGGTGAATGTAAAGAGAAATTGTTTGGCACGTAAACAAACAATTGACCAATCACAGCTCGGCAACAGAGTGAGAACTTACTGATTAATATAGATGGTTTCTATCTAGTAATTTAGTTGCTGGACTCGCAAAAAGTTGGGCAACTCGTGATGTCAGATAGGCAACTTTGTTGGGCAACAAAGTTGCAGCTGGACTTTGTTGTGTGTCTGACATGGGCCTCACTCTCTGTAGTGCAGACACGTGTGCATTCTAAAGTATTGTACTGATTGACTGAATGTTCAAGCAGTCTACATGCTCAGAGAACTAAGAGATCCTTGTACTGAATGTGAGTGAGGCCAGACCAACTGTGGCCTGCTCCAGCCAAAGCCATGGGCTGGGCCTTGCCAAGCGTGAGCCATGGCATAATGGCCCAAAATTAAAATTTATTACATAATAATTGCAACTAGTGTCATAATAAGTATGTCACAAACCAGTGTTTTTTCTCAGTATGCTTTGCCATTGGTCTGCCGTGCAACAGACATGAAAAATGTCGAACTGTAACTCGTAAGATCGTCAGCCAACGTAGTAACACGCTGCATTTACCCCAGTTATTGCAGGTTTTTGGTGCAGGCTATGCCTGAGTCATGTTTGGGTCCAGTTGGGCTACAAAACTATGCATGTTGCACCGCTACTGGAATGTCCTCAGCAGCACTGGAAGTCAAAGAGTCACCAGTGCCAGAAGGAATGTGAAAGGGCCACAAAACAGGTCGGCCTGGGTCCGTTTTTGGCTTGTGCTCATCCCTAGTGCATTATAACTATACTGTTTGTGGTTTACAGTAATTTTTTGCGTTACTTTTAATTTTTTTGTAGTTTACTTTAATGTATATACCGAGTTGTCATGGATCGATGACATACAGTTAATTGTATGGGTTTCATGACTGAATTTACATTCTATCTTATTAGTTTGATGCTTCCAGCTATCACAGTCCTGAGTGCCTGCAGGGACATGGTCCTGTGTATGTCCAACATTTCCATTTCTTGACCATTTGCAACCAAATGTGGTGGGAAAATATGCCTCAAGGGAAGCCTTTGTGCAAGTCTCAAAATTTTTGGTACAGTGGCTATTCTACATGGAACAGCTGTGACTTTTTCTGTGTGTTCGTATGTTACAGACTGTAGTGACTGCAAGTGTTGCCGCACTGTGGCAATTTTGGCATAGAAACAACATCTTCTCACTAACAATAAATGCACGACGTCTACAAATCTCAAAATGTTATCAGCCACAGAAGCTCAAACCTCAAAGTTTGCTGGATTTTGAAACTGTTTGATTGTGCTCCCTTCAATAACGGCAGCTGTAAACTGCAAATGATTGTAACATCACAGAGGCATGTGCATAATGTCAAATGTGCCTGTTTGGGATCTAGATCAGAGGTTGGGAGCTCCCCAGCATGGGCATGGCACTGCCAGCACAGGGAGGTAAAATGGCACAGAACTATTTTGTAGGTAACTGGTGCAACAGTATGCTGAATTTAATGGTAAAATCCATGTCTGAACATCCTGAAAATCGATAGAGACTTTTCAAAGTTTATCAACTACCATGACAAACTACCCATGACGGACAAAGTTTGACATTATCAGTGGCCTGTAGCGCTTACAGCATGCTCATCATATCAAAACTTATCATAATAATAAAACTTCACAGCTATTGTACCGTAGTTGTTTTTGACAATATTGTGCCGCTGGGGCCAATAAGCTTTTCAGTTAGGGAGCAACCCACAAACTCATGAATATTTGACTAAAAAGTTGTGTGCTAACAGTTACGTTGTTCTCTCTTTATGCAGTGAATCACTTAATAATCGCTATTGATTGATGATCTGTTAACGTAATACAACGATTTGACGAGAAACTGAATCTGTTAACGTAACAACTATTACTGTTAACTTTCTGTGCATCACCCACTGTGGTGCGTTGTCAAGTAGGCCTACCTGTTTCTTGGTTCGTGGTGACATGTAATAACGTTATATGTTGTAAGATAAATCCACATTTGTTTAACTGCTTTTAGAACACCATTCGTGTTATGTAAATGGAAAATGTTCTTGTTAAAGGTAACAGGTATTGTAAAATGCTTTTACATTAATACCACTTTTATAATATGGTCAGTTTTCTGCTATTGCTGTTTGTATTGCACGCAAATGTGGTTGGAACCTATCAGTTAATGCTGGATACATTGCACGTTATGAATTTCCATGCGTTGTCCATAAGACTGTGGTACTGGCTGTTATATTGACCTCTTAAATAATTCTGCTCATTTTTGACATCTGTGCATAAAAGTTTCTGCTGTTCAAGATGCATATAGGGACCAGTAACAAGGCTGTATGTTTACATCAGTCGGGAGTTTGGCTGGGAAGACCGTCCCTTAAATGACCTGTAATGTTAAGTTGGACGTAAGGTTCTACTGTAAATGTCTAAGTGTAATTAACAGTTGAATGCTTGTTAGCAGTAGAAACGAACCCACGGAGTGTCTGCACTTTGTGTACACTTATCAGTTTCGTGACAAAGTTACGTTTGGTTGTCGTGCTTTACGCATCTCAACACTCAAACCTGGAATACGCTAACACAGTGCCTCTGTGCAATATTTGATGTTCGCCAGTCTCCGTCCAGATGCACCGTATGCACGTACTTCAGCCTGCTTCAGTCGCTTACCAGCTGCCTGTCACTACAAGAAAGCCATGCTGCCGCAAGGAAACCGCGCGATGCCGCAGTTGCTCTTATCGGTGTAAAGTTTGCTATGCATTCACTAGAAGTTTAACAATAGACAAGCTTCGAACAGTGTTTGGAGTCAGCAAGCACCTCAGCAATATTTAATATTGCTGAGGTGCTTGCGCCACCTTCGGGGTCCGGCTACTGAATGATGTCAGACAACTTCTTCAACGAGTGACCCCCGTTGCCATGGCAACGAAATTTGAGACAAAATAAGCA
>Ga0056114_1001004_pt1 | contig 11792 bp, 8 predicted proteins | sample WorMetHERISLAND1_FD_77005 | JGI IMG/M metagenome (GOLD analysis project Ga0056114, IMG submission 77005) | Marine gutless worms symbiont microbial communities from Max Planck institute for Marine Microbiology, Germany - Olavius loisae HERON... ...
ACCAGTATAAAATTACTAATAAAATTAAAATGAGACAAGGAGAGTAATCAGTGGACTTCATTGTCTATCAGTGATGGGTCTTGCAAAAGTAGTTAGCTTCTGGTGAGATGTCTGTCAAACACAGGCCGGAGAGGGGAGAAAATTAACCTGAAAATATCCTTTAAAATTCCATTTTGGGTTAAAATGGGTTGTCTGCAGTGACTGTGGCTCTAAGTTGGTACATTTTTGAGGAAAACACATCTGTGTATACATGTATGTATTTTGAGGGCAACAAACAGCTGCAGACAAACAGACAGACCTTGTCTTTGCTGACCCCCCTCCCTGTATCTTTCGAACTTCATTTGGTCACATCTGAGCTCTGATTTAAGTTCATCAGGAATAAGAGGGAATATTGCCAAAATTGCTGTCTGGTAGTGTATAGCAAGTCACAGGTGTGGTCAATCAGATTTGCTTTCATCTGTGGCTTGATACACCTCGCTGTGCTAAGATCCATCTGTGTGTGTTACGTTTACCATATTTGCTTGTGTTTGTGTTTTCTTGCATGTGTATGCATGCATTATTATAACCTTGTGAGACAGGCCTGGTGATATTAAGAGCTACCTGGATGATTATAACTACCCTTCTTCAGTGCTTTGACGCTGTTGGTTGGGTCATCAGACCTGTAAACATATGTCATCCCCAAAGTTACAGGCTGAGTATGTCGAGTGAACTGTTACTGAACTCAGCTGACTCGACCCCCTTCATGTGTAACTGTACTAAGAAACTGATCTTTCCATGTTGCTTTGATTTACGGTGTGTAATGGTTTTCTTGTTCTGTGCTATGTCACTAAACTAATTATTTTTATACCCGTCTCCCATATAACCTATACTGTGTTGGCGGGGACTTATAACACTGCACAATCCAATACAATTACTTTTATATAGAAAAGATATCTGTATCTATGATTACGTAGATAAAGTTGAAGAAAGACATGCAAAGCAGTCTGCACCTGCGACGGTCAAAAAGTGGACAAAGGAGGATGAAGCTGCTTGTAAGATACAGAAACACATCCGGCGTTTCTTGGCAAAACGGCAGCTATCAAAAAGGAAGAAAGAGCGTGCTGAATATGAAGAACTGATGGATAAACTAGAAAAAGAGGTCTTATGCTAGTCATTATAGTACTATAATTTCGCTATTTTATACTTTATTACATTAGTTGTACCGGCATGTTTTAGCTGAGTGTTAGGGGTTTCACGGGCTTGCATCAGTAGCATGATGATAAATTGTTTGCCACAGCATAGTGAGCATACGGTATACATAACTTTATACTTTCTAAATGTGAGTTTTTGGTGGACAGGCCCAACGGGAAACCAGGAAATTTCCTGGCACATGTACCATCTCCGTGTTTGTCTGAGTTATAAATTTCAAAGCAAACAATCGTCTTGATCCGACTCAAAATGGTACGCCACCCAGCACAGCATATTTGGCAGCACAAAGGCCGGCAGTTTATGGGCAGACGTGGTTGGGAAGTGCTACTGCACCTACTTTCATCAGCCAAAGACAATCTCAGCACTTGTCAGGCCGTCGGGCTGCAGTTTCTTTCAATTCGTTAGCACGTAAGTAAGTAAGTAAGCAAGCAGGAGTACTTCTAAAGCTCAGTTAACGCACCAAATTAAATGTCATAAGTGAACGCCTGAACTGAATGCTGGAGGCTTTGTTCCTTTAAATTAGCTCATAATCCTAAAATCTGACATCTGGTGGCAACAATTTTAATGATTTTTTGAGAATAAACTGAACAAATTTCATGAAATTTGAACACTAAACGCAAATTGGCACCAAATTGGTTTTACATGGAGAGTCAGGGCAAAGCCCTCCAAAGCTGAGAAAACATTACAACTTTATGAAAAAATTTGGCCGCATATATTGCCATTCTAGGTAGGGCCTACACTATTATAATTTACGACTTAGGCCTTGGCAGTGCAGTGTTGGTGATGCCGTAGGCTTACACAAGGTCGGTGAAGAAGATGCAGGACGAGATGGAGATGGAACGGCGGAAAGATGAGGAGGAAAGGAAACGACATCGAGAGATGGTTCGGCGACAGAAACGAATGCTGGAGGCAGCGTTTGACGGCAATGATGATGAAATTCTAGCCATTCTAAAAGAAGTAAATCGTTCACTATTCATTCAGTTAATATATTATGATCAGAGTTTAAGTGAGCCTTTGCTATCAGAGATGTAATCTGCCATTATTTTGTTAATGTTGTCAAATCATATCTGTTATTGATGTAGCTTTTTGTGGGAACAACGATACGTATTTCTGACAAGTATATTAACTGTGGATGGATCACTAACAAGCTGCGCTGTTACAGCATACAGCGTGTGTTGCAGCGATAGCCGGGCTTCTTGTTTCAAATTCCGTTACAGCGACACCGAACGTTGCTGTGTAATTTGTCTTCAGCGTAACACACAGCCTGGATATGCCGAGATGATCCAGTTCTAGTTCCTTGTGACTTCCTTGCATGGTCCGAAATAATTCGGACACCTTCTGTGAGTTGCGCGTCACCTATGTTGACACGTAAGCACGTGTCTCGGGGAAGTCGCTGTAGTGGAAACTGGACTTGAGTGGAGCATTGTTGCTGTGATGTGATTTCGACGTATTTTTCAGGTGAAAGAGTTGGATGACAAGAATGGCATCAAAGAGGACGTCGTTGGTCGTATTGTGAGAGCCAAGAATCAGCGAGCAATGGTCGACTGCACTGATGCCAATAACAACACACCATTGTCTGAAGCCGCAAGTCAGTACTCGCATGTGCCCGATGTATAGGCCTAGTTTTTGCATTACGTGCTGTAGTGTAGGCTCAAGTATTTTGCTATAGGCTAATGCCATTTTAGATTTTTACTAAGACAGAAAAGCCAACAGCTTCTGTTAGTGGAAACTCTGAAGTTTTGGCTTGTAACCGTCACTCAGTCTTTTCAGCTAGTTACCACACAGCAGTAGGCCTAGACCAGTCGTGTTATTGCAGACTCGCAGAGTGTGCTCAGTGTCAGGCCGGAAGTACGGTGAGGTATGGGAGAGGTATGCATTGCATGTCCCTTGCACGCCGAGAGTGAAGACTGAAGTGGCAGTATTGTACTCCTGAAGACCACGGACATAGCTCCTCCCACCAAGGGGGGCGTGTCGGTCCTGGTGTCAGAAATACTATGAGTAAACTAGCAGAGAGGGAGGAGGCTAAACGCCCCCTCTAACTTTGCTTGTAGCCCACCAATTCGCGCCTTGCTAAATGTCCAATATTACATGTCGTCGGTGACTCGCAGATCTTACAGTAGTTCTGTGTATCCGTGACCGTGTGTGTATGTATATACGGCTCTCTCCACATTGTGAAGTCTGTGTAAATATGTGCGTCCATGTATACAGTTTTACATCTAATGTAGTTGAGTGTAGGCCTACTACACTGTGTGTAGACGGTGGTCATGCGAAGACAATACAGCTGCTGATTGAGCAAGGTGCTGATCCCAACACTCGAGGACAGTTCCAGCGAACTCCGCTGTATCGTGCTGCATTCGCCGGTCACCTTGACGCTGGTCAGCCTCTCTACCCGCCGTCAGTGATAGGCCTACTGCATGGTTGTCATCTTGTTCAGCGTGAACTTTGCCAGGGGGGCTTCCGGTTCCGGCCCGTCGTTCAGAATTCCCCTATTGTTCAACAAATTGTGTATTTAAAAGATGTAATGAAGTGCAACAAAAGCACGTCGGCATTAGTGTGATGGATGCGTAGATCCATGTAACCTATACAATGTTTCGGTGAGCATGTGCACACTGCTGAACGGCGAAGTCTGTGGCTGTTAACAGCGTTTTTGTCTTGTTTTTTGCGCACGTGCAACAACGTGAATTATTTAGATCGGTTCTGTTTTTGGTCATGTACTCAATACACTAGTCATTTGCTTAACTTATGATCTTAACGAAGAAATGAACTGGGGGAGGAGGAACTTGATGACGATGTTGATGATATCATGACAGCCTTGGTCTAGTTGCCGATAAGTGACCTGCATGCCACTGAAGCAGGATAAGTATTGCGCGGGAGCGGACTGATGCTATCAGTGCAGATGTTGCTGCAACACGGCGCCGACCCGCGACTGTACGCAGAAGACGGCCTGACTCCGAGTCAGCAGTCGTCATTCCAACACGTCCGTGACACGCTCGACTCGTGGGACATGGCGTTGACCGAGCGACTGCTGCAGAAGCTGGACGCTGACCGCGACAAACAGCGCAGCGATGACCGACAGATGACCCAAGTCGAGACTCAGCGACTTGAAACACAGCTGCTGGCCGCCGAGAACGACTACGCTACTGTCGAGAAACAGGTTCTCTGTCTGTCCTACTGCAGTTACATTACATTTGTTTAGTCCCGCCCACGTCGTGAGAGTGGAGTTTGAAGCGTTTGCCTGTCGCCACTCGCGCGTGCAGCTACCTGTGCAACGCTTGCTGCTAGAGCGAAGCAGGTGCTGGCGACAAGACATCTGCGGGCCGCCGGGCTGCGGACGTGTTTATTGTGGACACTGATCCGCAGGGATGCCACAGTCCATACTGCTAGGGTCTCAACTCCTCGAGGTGATCACTTATTATAATATTTAGATTTATTGTTTGTGTCAAGGTTTACTTGTTTGTTCGCAGCCGCGTCTTAGGCGATGGACCACAACCTGGTCGGATTGCGACTGAAAACACATGTAAATTAAGGTCAGATGTGCTCCAGTGTCCAGATACATGTAAGTCCAGCCTCATGAGTAGGCGTATCGTGTGTTTGCTCGTCCGTAGAACGGGCCTTAACGGCGAATGCTTATCGAGTGCCATCGTCTTCATTTTTCACCTGTGTATACACTGTGAGTCAAAAAAACACGAAGGACACTTGATGTTTTATCATAACTTCGGCTAATGTGAACCGATTTACAAAATTCTTTCACCATGCGATTCCTGTGGAAGTATTTTATAAAGTAATAATCCCATTTCGCCTAAAATGCGTTGCTATACGCTACCTTGTGAAAGTTGAAGATTCAAAATCGTCACCTTTTGGTGTCATCCATAATGAACTGCAGCCATGTTTCAATTAATAAAGTATCGTAACTTTGGCAAACATGCTTTGATGGCGGTTTGGGTGACATCACTGACAACAGCGCAGATTACAGAGCGGTGACACACGTTACATAATAATTACATTAGTGTTGTGTGATTGATTGACAGTTGATGAAGTCGACGTGTGAGATGAACAAACGCATCTGTGAACACGACAAGGCTGTCGTGTCTGGATTCACTCGCACCGACGTCACCGTACAGGTGCTCACGACATTGTCACTCGACAGTCGACACTGTACACAGAGAGATTTTGAACAGAAGGGAGTTGACTCAAACCGGCAAGTACGCGTAGTCTTGCAGACGGAAACCATGAATAAGTGGAAGTGACCTCTGTCTGACCCGACCTACATAGATTGTTGACTTAATTTAAAAGGTTAAATAGTCATAGCTTTTCGTGTACACATCTCAAAGCTAAAGGACATCACCTGTCATATGGGATCACACAGTGTTTCCTGCCACCCGACACAGGTGAACGCGCCCCGCCTAACCCCAGCCGACAGATTTACCTACCCCAAAGGGATGGAAGGCTGAGTTGACCTTACGACCCAGTTCTACCAGGTCCTATGGATTGCAGTTTTGATAATATGATGGCGTGTGGCTGAACTTTCGTGTGACTGCATGTTTTGACAAACTAAAATCACTAAACGTTACGGCTGATTGGCAATGGCATGATGTAATATGCGAGTACCGCAGCATGATATGAGGCGACCACCCATCGCATTAGCATAACGTGTACGTTGTGCGTACCAGTTGACCCAGTCAGAGGGACTCAGCATTTATACAGTACGTAATTAAGTAAGTGAATGAATTGATTTGTAGATCGCGTCATCGTAGAAGCCCTAACACGTTAGATGAGCTGGTACTTTGAAATCAAGAACTAAACATCATTTGTTGGCAACCACAGTGGCGTATTTAGAATGTGTGAAAGGGGGCTTTGAGGGTCTGGGGCAGAAGTCCCCCAGTGGGATCCAGGGGCAAAGCCCCGGTAGGGAGTCTGCGGACCTAAATTTTGATGTTCTTGAAAAAATGAGTAAAACGGCAATAAATACCATAATCAAAATTAGGGTCGGTTGAAAGAGGGGCAGGCGCAAGGCCCCCTAAATACGCCCTGTTGGTAATTATAACAGTCGGTAGATTGATATGCAAATTGTACGGCAGAGAGTTCCATCCGGCCCGGCGGCCATACATGAAGATCATGGGATGACTGTTGAGAAGTAAGAAAGAAAGTTGAGTCGGGCTCGACGAGACTCAGAGTGCAGTGGAGTGAATTATTCAGATACTATGCACTCCCGGTCGACCACTGCATCTGTGCTGACGTGTGTGAGGAACAGTTGATTCATGACAGCGAGGCCGAGGTGGAAGTGATGCGACTCAAGGTCGAAAAGGCTCGAGAGAAAATGGCACAGCTGAAGTTGGCACTTCGAGAGAAACGCGGCCAAACTGAAGGTTGTATAACTTCTCCGTGCTGTTTCAATGCACTGCATTTCTCATTTATGATCAATGTCAACGTGTTTTGTAAAGGTTTTGTAAAGGTTTATGATTCATAGAATGAAAATACCGTTCAAATTAGCTGTCTCACAAATTGCTACAACAACGCTATGTCTGTCTGTGCTTTTCTTGGGTTAATTGCATGTACTGCTCAAAAACGGACAACGTTGCGTTTTCTTGTGTAATGGAAAATATTCCAGTTGAAACTTTCACACAGTTTCATACGTCTGAAAAAATTGTCTTAATTATGTATGTGTGACCTCTTGCTGTGTACGTGCTGAATACAAATGATTGAATTGAAATCTATGTAAAATACAACGTAATGAGAGTGAGACCGGCAGTAAAAATGTCGTTGACTATTTGAAGCAATGGAATTTATGACTAAGTAAAATCTGACTAGTTTATTCATAATAATGGACCTGCACAGTATCTTTTTCTTTGTTGGCGAGCAAAAGATTCGTTGTTGAAATAGCTCGTTTTACCACAGCTCTGTCCATCTGGAACCTAACTACTCATCTGTGCAAGACCGTTACCACGTTCAACTGAATGAGATTTGAAGCCCAATCTAATCTGTTTAAATCCACTTAGTTCTCACGCACTGCACTGCCACCAATGCCTCTGTATCAGATTGATTTCGGCTTATAGAATACGTCACCTGATGTTCCTGCAGCTTTAGAAATTTAAACCTGAACCCCGCCTTGTCTGGTTCCGCCTTCGTTTGTTCAATTCCACCAACAATAATTCCAACATTTCCCATTGTGCGCGCCCGTGAGTAGCCTGCCGGAGTGAGTCTGACTGTGTATCTGGTGTAGACAAGGAGGAGCCGTTCGTCAGCGTGAAGGTCGTCGTGAAGGAACTCGATGACGTCTTGTTTAGAGATGTCGGAGACCGTATTAAGAACAGCGGCAGGTGCGTGTCTGCCACACGTGTCATACTCGTATCTGTTCTCTGTAAGTAAGTAAGTAAAACGTTCACTGTAGATATAGCGCATAGTCGCTGACAGACGTGTTAGACAATCCATTTCTTGTTATCTTCTCGTCTTTCTTTCACGTTCACGATAGAGTACATTTTCTGTGTGCTGTTCGAAATCGCAAATGCTGTTTGAAAGAAAAGTAGCAGCTTACATTGTATTAGAGCCTTTTGCAGTTGGTAATGGTATGCACACTGCAGCTTGGGCGTGCGATCATTGTGATGCTTGCCGTTTCCAGTAGGCCTAATTACACAGCAGTTTGTACAGAAAACAACTGGTGTTTAAGCTACCTTTGAATATCTTTATTTCGCCTCAAGGGCAGCCACAGACATAAAACACAATTAACACAGTAACACAAGCTAATTGGGACTTTTGTCACTCCGCACACTTAAGTTAACAATAACGATGTTTTGGCGTTTAGTATGAATTTTAGACGGCTTTTGCGTTGCGCCACTAGAGTTGTTTGTAACAATTCTGGTTATATAACTTTTACTAAGAACGATTGCGGGCTTTAGCTACGAGCGATCTAGCCTCTCTGTGACATGTTCTGTCGTTCTGTAGGTGGCCTCTTATTATCGATACTTCGGGCCAAGCGGCCACCTTTCTGCGCTACCGTGACACGAATTACATCAATGCTTTGAGTCCTCGTGATGTGGAGCCAGAACGTATCCGTCTTTCAGTGCTCGGTGCTCTCAGGTCAGGTTTCGTCAGCCTGCACTGTACAGTCTAATGTTAGCATATCTGTGTCATGTTAATTCAGTCGCTTTAAACTGCGGCGAAGTAGTGCTAAAACGCGCCCTAATCTTGGCGGAACTGTTAGTAGCACAATTTGAGCCAGCACATAAATGTAACCCTCCAGGACCATATGTCGGTCACATGTCACAGTATGTTACTTAGAGAAAGAAATTTGAACAGAGGCAGGGTGTCGTGTTTAGAGTAATTTCATCGAATATATTAAATATATATGTCTGAAAATTTAAACGTTAGTCTACTTTTGCTAGATGACGATCTCTGCTGAGAATAAGATTTTTAAAATCTGAATTTTATATATGATAGCCTACTTAAATAATTTCCAAGCTTGCTTATATTGCCTTTAAAACCTATGTTAGTTATTAAATTACGGATATACTGAAGATTCTTTGAACGTCTTACTGTTTGTGCTGTAGGTTCGGAAAGCCGTTGGTCTTGGACATGATGGAGGTTGATATGTTGGAGGCGTGTGAGAGGCGATTCGACGAAGTTCAAAAGGGACTTCTTCAGTCGATCTTCGACAAGTCCATTTTGACTCGCGACGTGTAATGTTTGCTACATTACACACACTGGAAGTAAACAGGCATACCACGCGATGCACTAGCCGCGTATGTGGTCTTGCAGCTTCGGCTGGTGTCCGGCTGAGGGCTAATGAAACGGAGATTAGCGCCGCCCTAGTGCCCTACGCTGCCATGAGGCTAGGGAAGGTCTTTTAGACGCGTTAAGGAGAGCGTTAGGCGACCGCAATATTGATCCATTAGTCCTTCTGCTATTTAACGCCTCGTGCCATATTGACCGTTCCCTTCAAAACGGCACACTGATCATAGGGGCCTAAGTCTTACACGGACGTTATAATACAAATTTTACGGAGTCTTCTGTAATACAAAATATGCGATGCTCGTTTATTGCGTCTCTGGTTGATCCATTTCTTCGCATGAACTTCCTGAAACTTTTTGTTCGCGAGTTTAAGCCCGTATGAGATAGACGGACGGACGGACAGACAGACAGACTGCAGTTTTAAGCGAGGTTTTTCTTGATGGATGGAAAAAGGTCCAACATAGAATCTGTTTCATCACTACGTTTTGCAATAAAAAAAACTTTTAAAAGCTATACCAGTACAGTACCACCAAATAACTGTACAAATTGAAATCCTCACAGCATACCCCATAAATTATGCAATAAACGCCGTCTGAGGACCGTCGGGGGAGGGCGTTCATTAGAGAATTTACAGCAATTTATTGCTAAACACTGAATATTTTGGTCGATGTGGACAGGTTTACAAGTCTCATTCGTAAGTCAGATGACGAGCTGTATGACAAGAACCAGTTCAACGAAATGTTTCTTGCCAAATTCAAGTTTTTCGTCGTCACTAAAAATCCGTTTCCGCCAACTCGTCTCGTTGAAATCACTTATCCGATCACTGTCTGCGTGCCTGCCTGACGCGCCAGTTTCTAGCCGAGAAAAACTTTCACGTGGAATGTTTTATTCAGTTATTCTTGTGTTACTGCCGGTTTTTCACAGTTTTTGGTGCTGTTGTTGTTCGTGTTTGTCACACATTTAGGTAAGTTAATAATACGTTGAATGAGTTAAATGGCAACTATCGAACGTGGAGGTAAGGTACTAAGGTTGCAATATCTGCTTTTACGGTGCTACGATGTGAGCCAATATATTAACAAGACTTTATTAGTTCAGTGATGCCAGCCAAAACTCGCGCTGATACGATATCAACGATTACGAACGCTTATTGTTCAATTTGTCAAGTTTTCACGCCTTAGGGCTTGCTTATGTTTGTAGCGCACATGTTCTGACGTCAACAAACCAAGTCTGATTTCGTCCGACTATTAACGTGTACAACATTTTGTCAGCAATTCTCAGTGTCTCGAATTTTTTGCTCAGTTCTTTGAACCTCTTTGTTGAGATGCGGAACTTAGCGGAAGTATTTTTACAGCAAAACTGATGGGACAAAATATTGGCTACTGCGCCTGGTGGCCATTCGTCCGGATCGCGACAGACATGCAGACGGACATCTTGCTTTGAAGTTGCTTACTATGCTTGGAGTCGCGCGGTAAAAACTACCTCAGTAAATCAATAAATCGGAGACCTAGTAGTAGGCCTACTCATGGATACCTATATAATAGTTGCTACAATGTATTATGTTTAGGGCTCCATGGCCTAGTGCTACAATTTGGTCCACCGGAGACGGTCAATTAATGTCCAGACAGCCAGGAAAGGATTTTGACACCCTTAATTTTGGCGTTTTACTTGCTGAACTATACTACTAAATAATACAGTACTACTTATTGAATGTTCGCGATCCGTTATGGTCGCGAATTTGCGGAGGTTGCGAAATTCGCGAAATGAAGGGCACGCGAAAATACAGATCTGTTTATGATAAATTTTATACAGCTGTTTTTTGTTACTTTGTTTTCTTACTGGAATAATTTAACGACCAATGCAGTCGTCGGATGTTTATGTTTGGCAGTTGAGTAAGTAGTCTGTTCACTGTTGATCGTGATCAGACAGACGACTAGTTGACTACAGCACAACGCTTCATGGTCAAAACGGCAACAAACCTAATAGTGTGTGGGTCTTAATGCCGTAAGCGTTAGTCTAAGTATAGGGCAATGTATTCCGATCACATATGTTATAGTGATAGCAGCTGTACGCATTAACTAGCGGCCTCAATTGCGTGTTAATTAATTGACGTTTGTGTGTTCGTGCAGCGTGTAAAACACAAATAAACTCCACTATGTCGTACGCTGTGAACTAATTAGCTATCAATCGGGCCGGTATGCCTTTGATGCCTACTGGGTCAACCAGTTAGCCGTATAAGCTGGCGCATGCAGCGAAGGACACTTGTCTTCGTTTTGCTTCAAAAACGATCGCAGACTGTATTGCTAAAATTCGAATAGCTATAATTTACTCAGTCGTGCGCGTACAATCAATGTTTACGGTTTCTTTCAGCTGCTTAATTACACCGACCTACAAGCCTTAACACCATAACGTTTTACTTCATTTTAAGCCTATACTAAATTATTTAATTTACTTTAACTGCACTAGTAGCCTATATTTTTGTAACTTTACACGTTGTATAGGCCTATTATGCGCAGGGAACGCAAAGAGGGAACGCAATAGTACGCTATAAACGTGCATTTTAAGATCCATGATGTAGCTATTTCTGTGAAGTAATTCATTAGGGGGTTTATCGTTTTTCTACCAGAGTTTATTATGCAGTTCACTGCAATGACTCCACATCTAGAAATTGATTACTTACTTAATACGCGTTTATGGAAAATTATCGCAAAACGGTGAACCGATTAAAAAAGAATAATCTAACCGTTGTAGTAAATGAATAATTACTCTGCGGTTCAATGATCACCTGGGGGCCACATCTGTCAACAAGGGGCCCACATGCACTGACAGGGGGCCCAAGTGTGCAGGTACAGTTCCCCCACCTCAAGATTTCCACTTTAACC
>Ga0056114_1001005_pt1 | contig 11788 bp, 4 predicted proteins | sample WorMetHERISLAND1_FD_77005 | JGI IMG/M metagenome (GOLD analysis project Ga0056114, IMG submission 77005) | Marine gutless worms symbiont microbial communities from Max Planck institute for Marine Microbiology, Germany - Olavius loisae HERON... ...
TCCCCGTGAACACTGTACCCATCCCCATCCCATCCCCGCAGCCTCTATCCCCATCCCCGCAGATTAACCCTAGTGAATGTCGACAAAGAGCATAATGTATTAATGAGTACAACGAGACGTAAACAAAAAGATGGTTTTGGTCCATCTCCAATCCAAGACTGAAAAAGTTTGCAGTCCATGCAGGTACAACAAGCCGTCAACAGAGTCAATAGCAAATATAGAGAGCATTGTTCATCTCTCTTCCATTTTACCGCGATATTGACATTGCTCCCCATTCCCACGGTAACCCCATGAGATGTGACCCCGTCCCCGTGGTATTACCGTGAATGTGGTCCCCATTACTGCGGTTTACCCGCAGTATTCCTGCCGTCCTCATTACCGTGCAGACCTCTATTTCATATACAAGAAACGTTTGTCCACAGGACTATTATATAATGAAAAGCAGACTATTATATAATGAAAAGCAATGCTAACAACAAACTAAACTGACGAGACTGTATCAGAGAATAACGCACGGGTATGAAGTTCAGTCGAATGACTAGCTGCATGACTAGTCGATGATCTCGTGAATACGTTTCGCAGAAGCCGAGCTGTCTGAACAACCCTAAAATATCGACCACATTATCACTAAATATAACAGGCAGTAACAGCTGATTTGATGCTGAATACAAACAATGTTACTTGCTGGACAGACTGCACTGCATCTGCCGACAAAAACCATAAAGAACAGTGACGATGCAGTACAGTGACTCTTGGCGAACGTTTTAGCAGTAACTGAATACAGCATGGTAGCTGTTTAAACGTGATAATACCCCTGACATGACATCACGGCCACCAATCACAGACATGCATGACATACTTGACATTCCACATGACAATGATCTTTTGCATAGCTATATATCAGCCCATAGTTATGCCGTATCAGGCAGGCCTCTTGCCATGGTATATCATTCCTGAGGCAAGTGTCATATCAGGGCTAATATACGTCGATCATCATAATAAAGTAATCTACGCAAACCAATAGCGAACAGCCACCGAGTATACACTAGTGGTGCAATTAATAGCTGAAACCAATGTCAGAATTAAGTGTCTGTTTACAGCCACTATTTCAACAAATAGACCAGAATGCTTATCATATGTAATAATAACAGCAAGAAAATGCTACTGATAAAATTCATTTATTCAATTAATGAACAGCCAATATTGGATTATTTCATAAATTTAACTATCATCAACTTCAGGGTCTGTGAAGGATTCCAATCTTAATGCATGAACTTTGTCAAACATTTACATTTACAAACAGTCATGTAAACGATTTCAAAAGCAAGCCATACCTATGTCAGTGCAATAAATGCAAAAATATTACAAATTTTATGATCAAACAAAAGAAGATGCTATTATTGAATACTTAAATACAGTACATTATTATAAACATGGAAAGATCGGTACTATCAGGGTGTGAAACTCCTAACAGGTGCTTTATCCTATTGGTTAATTCAGGAGCACACACTGGGCCACACTGACACATCTAGGTAGCAGACTGACTGTCCATGTTGCATTCTTTACTACAACATTTGAGGCATGCAAACTCAGCAGTCAGCGGCAATGTCTCATTGCCCTTTGATGTTTCTGCTTTCACACATTCATGTCCAGTAGATGCGGCTTGTCTATCTGTCTACATTTGTGGCATGCACATACTGTCTTGCACGTACTGTGGTTAAAGCTCCTAAATCTTCTCATATCACACCCATCCTCAGATCTCTGCACTGGCTTAAGATAAATGAACGCATTGAATATAAACTCCTCTCACTCACCTACAAAGTTCTTACAACCAGCCAAACCCGACTACCTACACAATCTTATCTCTGTTCAGTCTACAGGTAGAACTCGCTCCTCGTCTCTTGTCACCCTAGCTCAACCATCCGTATCTTCCTCATTACAAGTCACCAACCACTCTTTCACATATGCATCACCTTACCTGTGGAATCAGCTCCCTTCTTCATTCCGTCAACCTCATTCTGTTCACTGTCCTCCTAGTTCACCTCATCCTGCTCATATCATCTCATCACAGTCACCACCTTCACTCTCATCACCTATCACTGCCTCTACATTTCACTCCAGACTTAAAACTCATCTCTTTCACAAATCCTTTCCTCCATAGTCACTGTTATTCCTTCCGGATTGACTTCACGGATCTTAACCTGTACTGAATTAAAGGGGCACTGCTTTGTTTGTTTTAGTTTCTGGCTACGTGTGCTAGATTAAGCTGTATACTCAGCTTTCAAGTCCACGTTAACTCTTCTATCGTATCGTATCTCTAATATGAGCTCCTTCTGTGTCTCTAAAATCTGCCATGCTACGAGCAGTAACAGTACGGTAGGGCCGGCAACGGCTTGTATAAGTTATAGTCCATTTTCTAGTAATCTGTTGAGGAAGATGTTAATCCCTACTCAAGTCAACAACTCTAGTCCTGCACAGCAGCAGTGCAACACAGCACTCCTGTAGACATGGTCAATGTTAGGCTTATTATACACATGAGCTTCAATTTCACCTACGCAGCAGTCAAAAGTCGCCCTACACTGTATACATAAGTCACACTATATGTGAGACTGTACTTTACCACTGCAAAAATATCTTACAAAAGGTGTCTCAAGAGACCGTCCAGGACTTTTCTCAAGCAGGGTTTTAGAAGCAGGTACCCTTCCTAATGAGTAATGACTAGGGCCAACAGTTTTCCGCGGAAAATTTTGCCAAATTCCACGGGTCAGCTGACGAAATTTTGCAGCTCACCGCGGCAAAATCGTCCAAATTCCGTGGCTAGCCACTGCCTCCCGATACGCACTAGCCATCAGCATGGCAGTGCGTATCGGCCTCAAGTTATGTTAGCAACATAAAAAATCATTTTTTTCTTTTCAAAAATGCAATGAAACTCATGACGTGAGTGGACTGAAATCAATGATTGATGACTAATGTAATCAGTCTAGTCACTCATCACGTCAACAATAATACCAGTCACAGATCATTTGTCAAATTCCGTGAAATTCCGCGGAAATGTTAAAATTCCGCGGCAAAGGGCAAATTCCGCAGCTCAGCTCAAAATTCCGCGGCCGGGAAAACTGTGGGCCCTACAAATGACCATCCAGTAACAGAATAATACTGTCGCAGAATGATATTAATTGTTAGAACTGCATATAAAACAGCAGCAAAAGCACTAGTACAGATAGTGCAACAGCAGTATATATGAATACTTCAGTCACATGCAATATTGTGCAGTCAATACTGTTATTCTTGCTAAATTGGGCGAAAACACTGTACCACTACCACGTTGCCGTCGTCATTGGGGTGTGATCTGAAATGTCAGAAAAGAAGATAAAATGCAGAGAAAAATCCTTCATTAACAAGTGGAAAATTCAGATGAACAGCAGACAATACAATAGACGTATGTCAGTCACACTTCACTCCACTTATTGAGGGTCACCACAAGACACTGGCAACAGCTCAATAGCACATCTAACATTCATACTCATCAAGACACAGACACCTGCGGCAGAACAGATGACTTTATGCCACTGTTTACTGTAAATCAGTTGGTGTTATTTAGGTTGCATGATTTCATATCGATTTCATGTTAATAATGAAGAAATATGACTGAACCAAAGTGGAAATCGTATGAACCAGAAATATTTACAGCAGTCTCGTACAAACAATGAATATCTGTGCCAGTGTTGTAAACAGCACGTGTCAATGATCACTGATAAATACTCACTTTTTCTTAGTCTCATGCAGAGCCACGTAAGCTGGTTCTCTGCCGGCCATTTCCATTTCCAAAACTTCTTCCCGGGCCGTCCTCAGAACTGTGCGCCGTATGCTGACAACAAATAAAATTACTGTTTTTTTATTCAAGCAAAATTCAAGAGTTTGTCCACAAATACACAAAACAGCTGTTGTCGCCGTCAGCTAATGTCAGGGAGAGAGGGAGAGCAGTGTGATAAGAGACAGCACGGCACTTGCAACCAACAGGACCGTTGAATAAGGTCTAATGTATCACTGTATCACTTAACACAGTATACGTCATTTCGAAGACGATATTTGTACAGATCTGATGACCGAACCAACAGTGTCAAAGCACTGAAGGAGGGTGGTTAGTCATCCAGACAGGTCTTAGTCTCACCATGATCACATCACCATGTTACATACAACATGTACTATTGCTCAAATGATCATGCAACTTAGAACGCTACAAAATACTCAATATGGAATATGGCAGATCTGGCAATATTCCCGCTCATTTCTGAACCTACCTAGAATTAACGGAATATATAACCCTGACACTCAATGCACACAAAGCTCAGCATGAAGTATTTACTATAAATGACTTGTTGACCAATTGATGAATTAATATATTCAGAAAAACGCTCACACTTTCCAGACGAAATCACGCATGAGTGACACAACTGGAACAAGGATCAGAGCAACCCAGAATATCCAACAGCTAAAGACGTACTCCGTCTGAAACATGTCCACCGCCCACCATGGTGCTGTTTCTCTGTAGAAATTTATGAATATATACATGTTTTCCCAAACGTTTGGGAATTTTTAATCAATTTTTACACACCTATTATACGTTCATATCTACGCTAGACTGCACATTTTTATTCAATTATCGCCAACTTTGACGAAGCTATGCCATACTAAGCGAGACCACCCATCGAATTTTTGACATTTCACTAGAACTTAACTTGTAACTTTGCTCACTGAGCAAATGACGCCACTGTTGACGTCATGTCATATCCGACATGTTTGTTGACATTACAAAAGCAGCAGATCTGGGATGACTTGCCACAGAAAACGATCAACAAAGCCATCAACAACTTTCGCAAACGTCTGAACGCGTGAGTTTCGGCCGATAGTGGACATTTTGAGCATATTAACTGAGTAGGTAGTCGCGCTTAATATGGCATAACTTCGTTAACGTTTGAGATAATTGAATAAAAATTTGTAATCTAGTGTAGATAGGAAAGTATAATAGGTGTTTAAAAAATTGTTTTAAAATTCTCAACCGTTTGTCAAAAAATGCCAGAAAACTGCAGGCCACAGGGGGGGGGGATTTTTTTGACTCACACTGTATAAGTGAGCCAAAGAAGTGCTTTATGAGTGGGTTTAGATGCCTTTCAGAATCCAAAGTAAGTAAGTAACTATGTACGTAAAGTGTAGATTTATGTAGCGTGGCATCTCTAATATGCTGAATGTGTTATTATCAAGAGAATGTCTTAAGGCTACTCTAAAAACAACATAGTGACAGAGCAGCATCTCTGACTGAACCAGGTACACTGATTCAGCACGATGAACTGAAAATGCCAGTGTGCAGAAAATGACAACTGTCAACAAGAAGCCAAGCTGTTGCTAGGATAGCTGACCGTACTGCCTCACAGTAGACTATAGTATGCAGAACCTGAGAGTCAAATAGCAATGGTAAGTCAAAGCCTCTTACCAAATCTGACGTCACTAGCTCAAATAGTTTTGCAGATATGTTCGATCGTGTGCCAATAAATTGTAGGGTCACGTGACCTAGGCCACGCCACGCCCACTTTTAGGGGAAATTTTTTGTGCGCCCGCTCAGCAGTCCCCATACAGAGCCGTGTACCAAATTTGAAGTCTCTAGCTCAAGTAGTTTTGAAAATATGTTCGATCGTATGCCAAAAATTGTGGGGTCACATCACCTAGGCCACGCCCACTTTTAGGGAAAATTATTTGTGCGCCCGCTTGTGCGCAGTGACCCATACAAAGTCGTGTAGCAAATTTAAGTCTCTAGCTCAAGTAGTTTTGGAGATATTGCAATATACAACTTCCTATAGGCTGTCAATAGTAACTTTTGCTCTAGGATGCACCGTTTAGCCAAAAAACTTCACACTACAGACAACAGACGGATGCAACACTGTACCAATAGTGCGACCGTTAGTATGGTCAACTAAAACACTGCAGATATTTGAGAATAATGCAATACACAGACAAACAAAACAGATATTTTTGTAAACAACATCAACGTTTCTTGTATTCTATAGACCCACACAAGATGCGGTCATCATACCATTCCAACCATCTCAGGTGCAAGGTTGATGATCGGCCAGAAGTGTGGATAGATGATGAGGAAAAGAAACCAGAACGCAATGCTGCCCCAGATCGCCAAGTGAGTGAACTGGACAACACAAAGCAATTCACTCATCAACCTTCAGTAATCAACCATCCACTCCAGCCTCGGACAATTAATACAGCAGTATTGTCAGTGTCAAAGGGCTGTGTAGCTGTGTACATGTCAAGCATCAATCTCAAATAAAGAGACAGCACAAGGCTGAGAGTTCACTTACATAAGTCCACGCTGACGTCTCTAGTCCGGCTTTGAGACAAACAGTTACGACAACGTACTGCAACAAAATATCAAACAACAGCAACTGAATCATCTCTGTCATGCACTGATGTTAATTAATGATACAAGACGTGCGAATAGAACACTCATTATATGCCATTGAACAGTAGTAATATGACTTACGGTGTACACCATGTTGCCGAGGAACAGATATCCACCAACAATTCCGTTTGGAAAGGCAACATCTAAAACGAACCAGTTCGGCGAAGATAATCATAAAACCGGCATTTCAAGAACTTAAAGACGTGTATCACCCCGACAGGTAGAAACAATAAGCCCTTGCAATTAGCAATAGACTGTAGTGTGTCAATAACGTTTTGGTACAAATCTATCCACCATCTTGAATTTGCAAAAATTCAAAATTTTTGCCATTCAACCATCATCGTGGTTGGTCGAAAGTAAAAAATTTAACATTGTACAATATGGCATCCGTCATCCATCTTGAAATTAAAACTTGTGAGTTTTGGTTGCAGGATTTCTGTCATTGTGGTCGGATTCTGTGTCTTCGTACAAATTGTGTGCAAATCAACAAACTGTCATGTTACATGGTTGTTAACGCACTTAAATGTCATTCATGTTGTGGAGTTATAGCCAAAAATATATTGTCCAAAATGGCATCCACCTGCCATATCAGATTTTAAAATTTTGGGTTTTGGTGATATAAGTTTAGTTATAGTTCCAAAAGCATACAAGATTTCATCAAAATTGGATTGTACTTCATTGAAATATGGCAATTTAACGATTTTCAAGATGGCAGTCATCTGCCATTTTTAATTTTCAAAGTTTGAAATATGTGGCAATTGACTGGGATTATTGTCAGACTTTTTGAGGCATCATAAATTTTTGAAAAAATGGGACAATCCGCTGACGAGTTATAGCCAAAAGGATGTTTTACAATATGGCATCCGTCATCCATACTAAATTTAAAAGTCATGATTTTTGGTCGCATATTTTTCGCTATTGTTCTAATCTGTTCAGCTTACATAATTTCATCCAAATCTAATGATATTTCACTGAAATATACAATACAAGCAACACAAATCAAAACACACAACTTTTAAATTCCAGGCAGACAATGGATGTCATAATCGTTGATGTACAATAGCACATCTTGCTTTGCCAGTACTGTTGCACATAATTCTCACTTTCTGAATTCCTCAAATAACACAAGGTAACAAACAACACCAATAAAAACAATGCAACTGTAACAGACCTTGATAAAGGAACAGGACGGTAAGCCAGAACAGAAGAATTGAATGATAAATTGCATTCACACACCACAGCCAGAATATCTACAGTGCAAACACACACACATATATGAGTTTTGGAATTTTAATACAAGAAAACCATTCCAGTGATTACAATGTACACAACACCACACATCATTAATGTCTTGTGCATTATTAACAGTTTTATTCTGCCTCTAATAGAGGCCTTACACTTACGTGTATTATGTATATCTTGAGTTTTGCTTATGTATTAATATTTGCATTTCCACTGCTGACTGTGTATTTTGTCATTTGTATTGTTCTGTTTAGCTTTTTGGCTATAACTGTAAAAAAACACATGATGTGTATCAAAATACCGTAATTAGATCACCGGCACATAGGCACTGATATTAAAACAGACGACTTACTTTAACGTTGAAAAAAGCCGAATTCTGAGACGACTTGTACAGTGACGGAAACCGAAGCATGCTCTCGGCACTGCAGTAGCGATCAAACAGACCGATCGCCATCGGTGGAGCAGCAGTGAAGAACTAGAACAAAGCACATCCAAACAAATCCTGTCATTAAACTCAACACAGAACAGATGTGTATAATTGTAATACCAAGAATGTCCCTCAAGCATACAGTTGAATGAACGACAGAAAAATACCAAGTGGAAAGAAATAAATCTGACGCAAAAACTCCAAAGGTTGTTTTTGTCTGTTCTAACCTGCAGTGACTGTTGCAGAACAAAGCAGGTTAAACGTAAGCTCAAAGTAGTGTAACACTGTAGACGACAACACAGCTGTCAGGCACAGCTGACAACAAATAACATTTGCCGTCTAATATGCACATCTTTTCAATCAATCATTCTGATCAGACCATCTTGGCCGCCAATTACGGTGGAATATTCTGCTTCTGACAGAAAATGGACAAAATACTGACCACATTGTAGAGCCCAATTGACCACCGCTCAAAGACAACTTGACCAGAGAAACCAGTCAGCATCGCAAACCAAAACTGCCATCAGCAGCAGCACATAGACAAAACACACAACATACAGCATAACTTCACTGCTGTATTAAAATCTTCAAAAAAGGTTTATATGCAGATGCTCCAGTATCAGATGTGCTGCTTGGCCACTGTACTTTTAAGTGCACAGCTGAAAAAAATTAGATAGAATATTATCCATAATATTAACATAAGCATTTACAGCAATATGTCATTCTGGTAATAGGGATGCTCAAAACGGATAATTTACTATCCATAAATCCGTGTACAGGATACAAAACTATCCGGATAAATATCTGTATACCAATATGGCTTCATTTCCGGTATAATGATTTTACAGAAGTGGGACTGAACTGAAGCCAAATCAAATCATAAATTCATAATAGGGGAGGTTGGATAGTCTAAAGTCGCGGAAGTATAACATAATCTAATAGTAGCAGGTTCAAGTCCAACCACCGACATTTTCGATATACTCGTATTAATATACAGAATTTTTGAAACTACCATAAGAATTTCGAAAAACTACACGAAAAAGTACATGAAAAGAATGAGCAGCCAGATGTGAGCATCCCTATCTGGTAGTCTTCTTCTTCTTCTTGTGTGGCATGCACCACTAGGGGTGCATAGCGCCAAACGCAGACATCAGTCTCCAGAGTGGACGATTCTGAGCCACAGTTATAGCCTCTGGTAGCAGGACTTACTTAACAACAGTTAAGTCTTGATCTATAACATTACTGGTAATTCATAAATAATTAATACAAACTTTTAGATGCCTATGAATAATTTTGGATACACACTACTAGACAGTAGTGACAACAGACAGTAGTGTAGTAGTTGCTTAGTGTTGGAATAACCAACATGCAGATGCAGAAATCTGAATCCAATCACATGTCTATGAGCTACAAGCTTAATGATGACATAAGTCACGGAAAACTTAAGGGAAAAAGTGAAATCAAGGCAGTCACTAGTTAACATGACAACGAGTTGAGTTCATACCTCAATAACATAGAGACAAATGTTCTTGTAAAACGAATACAATATGAGCTTTGTAAGGCGATGGTAATTCCAGGCTCCATGCACAAGCAGCAGCTTGTTGAGGTAGCGAAACTGTTCACAGACACAACGCGTATTACTTACTGTTGTACCGTGTCCTTGAAGCTTCGGCTTACGTCACGATAATCTTGACGTTTTTAATAATAATAATAATAATAAACAATCAACAGAGACTTAATTACACGTACAATGATAACTGTCAGGCTCCTGAATACATGCATGTATTCAGCTTTACACTGCCAGTCTAGAAATCCACGGCATATGAGAATTCACAATAATTTCAACAGAATTCAAACAAACTGTTAATTTTAACAAGGAAAAAGAGAACACAAATGTGAAACCTGAGCAATGGAATAGTCGGAGGCACATGCTGCTTGAAGTCCCTCGACGCCTGAGATGCCAATGCCAACGTGTGCTTTCTACACACAACATTACTAGACTCACAGTTGGGATTCACATCGTGATGTTCATACTCGAACCAACGACAGAAGCATATCATATCTATCTGTGTTGTGCTGTCAGCTGTCTGATGTCACAGCAAAGAAGACAAAAGAAGCCCAGCTGTTGTCAAGACAGTCAAATATTACAACCAAAAGCAAAAACTTGTGATCCTTTAGTTTCACAAAACAGACGAACGCCTTGAGGGCTGTGAACCAAGTGGGCGAGCTGGGATATGCAGCAGGAGCAATACAGATGACAGAACGACAAAACCGCAGAGTACAATATCAATGCATCTATGCAATAATGTTTCACTCCAACATCAATTTAAATCGACAGCGTATAGTGCAATTTGTTCTCGTTTCAACCACATTATCTGGTTGTATCTCAGAAGTATATTTACAACTGGTGTATGACTGTGACTTTCAATTACTCATTACACTGACCTGATAGTTTTAAATGTAATGTTTTTTTTTCCGAGAGGATGATACTGTCGTGACGGTGTTGAAGTTATAGTGTCATCTACTTGACAGTACCATCAACACACTGTGTTACTGCCTGCAAATGGCACTGTAGCATTAACACTGACGTACAGCTATGATAATCCAGACAGCAGTTGACGACAACATATCCATCATTCTCTACATTTAAAACTGTTGTCAAATGAACCTGTATCATGCCGACGTCGTTTGCACCGTCACCGATCGCTAGCGTGATAGCATGCACGTCGTTGCGCACCATCTCAACGATCTCGGCTTTCTGCAGCGGTGACACGCGGCAGCAGATGACCGACTTACACCACACAGCGAACTTCAGGAAATGTCGTCGACAGGCCGCAGAGAGCGCAAACTTCAACGACTGCAACATATACATCGGCATACTAAGTGCAGACTATGTGTCAGCTACATGTAAAGCTGTTCAATCAATGTTGCTTACTGCAAAGACTCTACGTGTAAATGACGTTTAATAATTTCTCTTCCTTGTAGGCCTAACCTTCAATGACATTCACACATGCATGACAAAAGGATCGTTCTGATGTGCTATATTAGCAAATCAGCAAACATTTCCAACAAAATGGTTTAAAAATCAATAACATCTAATAAACTTTATTTAAAGTTGATAATCAACTATGGCATTCAATCCACAAACAAATGTACAATACATAGACATAGAATCATGATCTTATAGATCAGATGACACATGACTACATACCTCACCATCAATGACAAGACCAATGTCACTCTCCTGGTCTTCTCCGACTTGACCATCACTGACTTCTTCCATATAACTACTCAGCACCTCAATGATACCCTTCACCACAACAGCACAACTCACTCCACTCTGTTACCGGTAACTATCCACTGTTTCACTATGTTCTGGAACAGTTTTACTCACATAAACTAGTTTCAGTTTTCTCCAATAATGATGATCGTAGCATTTGTTAATAAACACAATCAACGGGAAAGCGACTTCACATTAATCAAATCAAATTCAAACTACAACTCAACAACTTAACATGTTAACCGCCAGGCCAATTTTTCCCTGGGTGCCATCACCTGGTAGGACTTAGTTTTGCCGAGGTTCCAGCTGGTTATCTGCTGTGGTGCCAGTGTACAGCTGAGTTACATGTACTGAATGACGAGTATACTCGTCA
>Ga0056114_1001006_pt1 | contig 11786 bp, 5 predicted proteins | sample WorMetHERISLAND1_FD_77005 | JGI IMG/M metagenome (GOLD analysis project Ga0056114, IMG submission 77005) | Marine gutless worms symbiont microbial communities from Max Planck institute for Marine Microbiology, Germany - Olavius loisae HERON... ...
AATTCCAACCTATGTGATCACAATTCACCAACGTTACAGACAGACAGACAGACAGACAGACAGACGACATGCGATCGCAATACCGCGCTTTGCACTAAAGTGCATCGCGCGGTAAAAACGATGAATCATCTTATACACATGTATATCATGCTATATCAAGGCTCATCGCTTATACAACAGCTTGTTGCTACCGCACAAGCCGTGATGTAGATCATAGATGTTTTTAACATGATTATACAATTGTCATCTGTGTAATGGTTTCAACTTTCAACTAGAAAAGCTATAATTATTACCAGAAGTGAAGTGGATCTGTGGATATAACATACCAGTGAGCAATAAAGGCATATGTAAATCAAAATTTTGACTCATACACAATATTGAGTTTATGCAGTGGCAGCAAACACTAGTTTGCAAAAGCTATTTCTTAGTGTATTTATGCATAACTTATAATAATCAGTGTTGTGTATTAATTGAAATACGTGTTTAAAATACATGTAATGTATTATCTTATGCGTATGTTGTCCATCTAACAAAAGTAGTTTGTATTTTGTAACTGTAATACAATTGGCGTGTATTTCTGTATTTCAAATACATTTTCGTGTGAAATATTTTAAGCCAACGAAATTACACCAGTTTTGTCTTATTTCTGCCGCGTTGTTAGCAACTGGCCATGCCACGACACTAACTCCAACAAGCTACAGCTGGAGTATGCTCACGATACTTGGAAGACAATGATACTGTGAGCGCATGCTGCAGAAAATCTGCAAATTAATAAAGTTTTATCACCATATTTCAATCGCAATCTTCTGGTCCCATGGAACGCTCATTTGGGTTTTGGTGCACTCACATGCTGTGGTGGACGTCTGCAGTACGCAGACAAATTGTCTATTGCTTTTAAAAGCAAATTCCACAGTACATTTTAGTTGTAAACAGCAGTCCAAATATATTGTTTCAGTTAGTATATTATGAGTGTCCTTCTGCATACAGAACTCAACTGGGTTTGTGCGCTTCTGATTAACTGCTGCTTTCTTCGAAAATTACCGGAGACTGAAAGTTATAAGTTCTGCGATTCTAATGGCGACTCGCACGAGTCTCAAGAGTGTTATAGTGTTTTAGTCAAGACGAAAATCCAGGGAATAAATGTAGGCCCCTATTTTGTACTTTGATCACTTTAGCTTAACTGCTTAAGGTATTTTGTACTACTGTTCCAAAGTATTTGGCGAACGTAATTTAAATACTTTTTGAAAATGTAATCTGTAATAATAATAATGAATTTCCTAAGTATTTTACACAACATTGGTAATATTAATATATGGCACCATAATGCGACGAGTCACTAGAAGGCCAGGGTACCTAACATGGAACATTAGTACTATTTTGATCATGATTAGTATAGCACGCCATTTGATAATGGTTTTGTACAGGCTTCTGGTACAGATACATGATGAACTATTGCTCGAGGTCCACGAGACGCAGCTATCCACTGTTGCAGGTCTTACACAACTCATTGCTATTTAACTAACTTTGACAGAAGTCGCATGTTATATTATTTCTAATTTTCTCTTTCAGTGGTTTCAACCATTAACATGCAATGTAATTACTGTACCAGCGTGTTTTACGCTATTACACCTTCTTGTGTAACCAGTGATAATACAAAGGTACAGATCCAACGACTAAAATTACCTAGAACAAAAATTTTAAAGGATTGTATTGTAATTGCCGCAGATTGCGCCATTGACAACCATTATTTTGGGAAGGTATCCCACCTATGCAAACTCAACTCGCCCTCAAAATTTTTATTACACCCCAGAAGGCTGATTGTGTAATAAATTGTGTGTACAGAGATGGTGAGAGGTATGATGGAGTCAGCTGAGGGTCTGTGTGCTGGTCTGGCCACATCAACTCTACGTGTTCCACTGCAAGTCACACTATCTACTGGATCAAACTGGGCACACTTAGAGCCATATCGCAGCTCAGCATAACACAAACCGATATTGATTAGTTAAGATTGACGTTTTGAGTTCAGTTTTCAAATGTTGGTTCACAGTGGTTCGTAGTTTCAAGTACATGTAATTAAGTATGCACGGTTTGCAACTTGAATTTATGCAATAAAACTTAAAAACTATTACAAAATCTACTAAATGTACTGTATCCAACCTTCATGCCTAATGTGTGAACTTTTGTGTATAACTACAGATGTGACAATTCCTGTGTCTTAAGAGTGGCTACAAGTTGGAAAAACCTAACATTTACTAGTTTGGTAGCATTAACAGTTTTTCTCCTGCAGGTTGGTTAATAAGATCAGCTAATTTAAAAGATGTATTTTGGTCAGCAGAGATGACAATCAGGCATTCTGGATTATCAGTCAAATATCAGTCAAATGCCGTAATTTTGTTGTGCTGTCTGGTTAGTTTCTTGATTTCCAGCTATGTTTTTTATTTTTTTTCCTGGTAGAGACAAAAATACCACAATCATGTCAGAAAAAGGTGTTCATTCAGGAAGCAACGTAATATCTATTCAGAAAGAAACACAGTTAGTCGGTCACTAAATTACAAAGTAGGATATGAATTTCAAACGACACACATTATATCCAGACATTACCATAAGCACGTTAAATTTGGTTCAAAACGGTCTCAATACCACATATTTACACGCAGCATGACATTCGAGAAAACTGATCAGTGATCACACGCTGCTGTAATAATGACGTGAGACATCATCACGCACTATACACAATGTGACTCCAGCAAAATAACCAAAACACAGTGGACTTCGGAGACAGATAGTAAACCAACACCACATCACAGTGTCCGCAACCAAGTATTAGCAGCAGTAAGGTTTAACATTATGCTCACTTTAGAGACAATCATCGCAGATAAGCTCTTCAAAACAGGTATCCTATTCAGCCAATCACTTGCCTGATATTGATAAAACTGAATATAACAATAACCCACTGTCCCTAGCTTTGGATTGGATTGAGCAGTTTTACGTCCCCGCCAACACTGTATAGGTTATATGGGAGACGGTTTTTACAGGCCAAAAGACCCAACCAACAGTATCAAAGTACTGAAGGAACAAATAGTACACTGACAAATCAAACATACAACAAGCAGACGTGAACACAAAACACAGCAAGTCCCCTAGTCTACAATAATATGGGTGACTAGGGGATGGCTCCCACAGAGGGCAGGGTTGCCGGGACTGCCACCTCAGTACCCTCTGCTGCCCCTAGCAGTCGCATAATGCGCCCTGATTGTCTTCTGAGACTTTGGCACTATATAAATCCCTTCCTTACTTAACATCACAAAAAATGGACAGGAATGCAAGGAAACTAATAGCATAATATGTCACTAGTTTCCTCGTATAGATGCTCAGTTTTGCACTGTTCTAAAATCCCAGTTAATGAGGGGCGGCTCATGCTTCCAGGCTAGCAAATGAATCAGATCCACTCGGACAGCTACGAAGTCCACCACACAAGTCTTGCCACACACAAACAGCAACACAATGTCGTCATTCATTTAAGCAGTATTATTTTTGGACAACACCTAGTAATACTTCAATGTCCGGTAGCTTTGCGTTGGCAAAGACTACAGCAAATAAGCAGCAATAATGTTATCACAAGTGAGCCGAGGGCACGCACAACTAGCATTATACACGCTACAGCTTCAAAACCAGGCAAAGTCTGTCTGCTTCAACAAATGCTCGTCAACAAATCAAGGCCAAGTCAAGTCTCTAATATCATTGCGTAGTGAAGCTAGTGCCTAACAGTCATCCAGCCGTCTTCATCAGGTGTTTCACGGCTACTGCGACCTACAGCACAATAAACTATCACTCTCAGCACAATACAATAACACAACACAGCTACAGCTAATATGGAAGCACAAAACTGCTCGCATAATACATAGCAAAACTTGTTACTAACAGAAAATAGAGCACACAACTAGGATGTGCCAATTTCTCAACAGTATACATCTGGCTGAGAGTTAACGGGTGCCCGAGTCCTCCCCTTGATACTTGCCAGCCCCCACTGTTCATGTAATTTCCAGTTTCAGCCCCAGGGCAGGGGCTGACATAACTAATGCTTGCATATGTTTACAATGTTTAAAAAACAACTAAAAATACCAGGCTTTATTGTGGACAGGGATCCCTTCACCATATCTCAACCATTCTGTCTGCCAGTTTTGCTGATTTTGCTTGGCTATTTTTTGAGAACATGCACTCTAGTCTACTGTACAAAAGAAGAAAACTGTGGTAGACATTAACCTTTTGATGAATCGTCACGGTCGCGGGAAGGTTCATCTTCGTCACGTTGCCGCTGATCTCGATTATCTACACAGTGTAAAATATAAACACATACATATATACTAAACAATTTATAGTAAAGAGTGAACATTCACATGACTAATGTTTCTATAAGCATAGCTATAGAAATAATTCAACAGGAATCAATTACCACCGGGAAAATGCCCAATAACACATTACCTACACAATGGATGGTTGAATTGTTGTGTTTTGCAGCATTTTCAGCATGCAAATAGTGGCTATATCATGCCTGAAACAGTTTAAAGTTCATCAGTAATGATAAGTATGACAGCTACAAAAATATCCGGCAAATATCAAAAACTACACAATAATACCTACAGTTGATAACAGGGTGACCACTTTCCAGACCACATGAAATTCCCTCACTTTCCCAGTAGAGGCAAGCAAAGATTAGCCAGTATCAAGTGTTACCGATATGGTCAACAGTCGTTTCATATTAATGAAAAAACAGGGTGAGGCCAGATAGTCAATTATTTAACAGTTGGAGTTGTAACAGCTGCAAAATGACACCGAGATGAAACAAAATATAATAAATGTGTATTGTATACTAGTACAACAGCACTACACTGAACTACAGTGCTTAAGCCAATACTGTAAATATAATCACCCAAAGAATTTTGACAATGCAGAACTAATTATCAACTGGGCAATCACTAAAGACTACTCTTGCAGGATCAAAGCTCTTAATGTGGTTTCTCTGTATGCTTCTTGGCGTCAAATAGTATCACTTCGTCTCCAATGAAGTTCAACACCAGACCAACCTACCTCTACTTACAGAATTCCAGGCACGATGGCTAACTCATTTGGGCAGATAACATGCATGGATAACGGCACAGATGCTAAACAGATTCTCATTTCTTAGCCTTCCATGGCCTGGAAGAGATAAACTGGGTGACCATGGATTACCTGGATGAAGACAGTGCAGAACGACCTCAACTCAACATGCTGTCATGACAATGACACACTGGGTTTCATTTGGCCCTTGAAGCAGTAAGCTGATCATGAACCGACCACTCTGGAGGCTATTGGCGACTAGTGGGCCACTAGTAAAGACGCCACTTATTCATGGTGCAAGCTGAAGACAGATTAAGTACTAGTACATCTGCTGTTGTAACTGATAACGTACCTCGTCCTCTCCATTCATCACGAGACGGTGGTGGACCACGCTCTTCAGCGCGCCAGTCTCGGTCACGTCCTCTGTCATCGCGGAAATCACGAGTAGGTCGGTCGTCGCGCGGAGGACGGTCATGGGAGTCACGGGATCGGTCAAAATCCCTCGGACGATCTCTCGGACCAGACCGGTCAAAGTCCCGGTCTCTCTGCCACCCACGGTCACGATCCATATCCCTGTCTCGTGGCGGCGGACGGTCAAATTCTCGATCTCGTCGATCGTAATCGCGGTCCCGAGGTGGTCCTCTGTCAAAGTCACGGTCACGCGGCGGCGGTCGGTCGAAGTCTCGGTCGCGCGGTCCCCGGTCTGCATCGCGATCACGCCGGTCAAAATCACGGTCCCTTGGAGGACCGCGGTCGTAATCCCGATCTCTCGGAGGCCCGCGGTCAAGATCTCGGCGATCATAGTCGCGCGGACCACGGTCCGTGTCACGGTCACGTCGGTCGAAGTCATCACGACGTGGCCGGTCGTCCCTTCTCCAGTCGTCTCGACCACCACCACCACCACCTCCTCCACTACGCCAGGCCGGTCCACCACCACGCGGCCTGTCATCGCGAGCCGGCGGACCTCGACGCCACGCCGAGTCTCGGTCGTCTGGACCCCCTCGACGCCAGTCACGATCGTCCCGTCCACCCGGAGGACTCACATCTCTCCTTCGGTCTCTGTCATCTCGCGGGGAAGACCTCTCAGTCTGCTCGTGCCATCGTGAATCCGGTTCATCTCTCGGTGGAGGACGACCGTCGTCGTCATGATCACGAGCCTTCACGTCTTCCTCGCTAACAAGTAACAAAACATGGCAAAACAACAATTAGCACAACTTTAAATAACCTTATATACTTCCCACGTTTATCAATGACACTGATAATTAACATTCAAATAATGCTATCTACTGTTTCAAAATAGTAGTCCTTTGTTTGTCTACTTTTCACACTGATAACAATGAAATGAATACTGGTAGTGCAAAAGATGATCCTATATGTATTGTAACATGTTATTATGTATCAGTAACGTAAACTTGCAGTTGGCCCGTCAGAAAATTTTGATGCAGTCACTGAATGAATTGTAGGCCATCCAAGTACAAAGGCTTTACAGTACTCAGAATATATTAATGCTAAACTATATTTTGTACGTCTCTAAAGTCAAATTTGTTTAGGCAACATGTACACAAGTTGTAGCAAACAGCAACATTTTGCGACGAGTATTACTGCAAAAAATTTGTATATTTACTTAGCAAGTTACCCTTATCAGAGACAATTTATATATAAATTATTTTTTTGTAAATTGCAAACTTTACCTTCACAGTGGCATAGTGACTGATTTTCAACGAAGATACACAAATGTGTAGCAATGACATTTTTGTAAACACTGTGAAATTAATGGCATGTCGGCTTTAAGAGTTTTACAGTATTCCAAACATCACAAGATCTGAAATGCAAATATGCTTCAAATATGAAGGTCACTAACACAATACAGCCTTGAGACAAATGTCATATGCTTCGCATGTGTTACAGCAATGTAAAGCACACCATGCAGGCTGAGATAATACTTGTAGTATAATGAAGCGAAAAGCACGTGCTTATGCTGAGAATGTAATGCCGTTGGGCTTATGCTGGAGCAACAGAGTGTGCCCGAGCATGCAGTTGGGATCAGCATCTGTGTTTCTGTATGCCCGACGAGACGCCACGATAGCATCAACTCGCTAACATGGCTACAGCTTCGTCAGCAACATATTGAATTATCATTGTGCCAATGTCATGCTGTGACGGTTTAAACTTTTAGCAATTTCACTGTTTCGGTACTGGTTTTGGAAAAACAATGCAAAACCGAGTTTTGAGTGTTTTTTTTGTGAAAAACAGTGCAGTTTTAGCAAAGTACAAAATTATTAAAACAAAGAAAAATTGTACATGAAACCTAAAACGGGTGCTACTATGGAGGTTTTTAAAAATACTTCACACAAAACGTTTGTTTGGCCAAATACTATAGGAAAACACTATTTTGGGCTTAAGTCAGATGTTGTTGTTTAGCTGGTAGTAACCCTGTAAACTATTACAGTTGTACATCTGCAAACAAATCACATTTAATTACAATGAAAACCATCGAAAATATGGCAGAAAACTGTCGTTGCAGTTAGGCACGATTTTCTACGATAAAAAACTGCGGTTTTCAGTTTTAGAATCAGCTCAGCATCATGAGAATGTAACCAAACTGCAATCACCGTGGACCAGATCTCCAACTGTCTTCTTTGGCCTTTTCACGTGTCCTCCAGCCTCCCTCCTTCGGCTGACCTCGCCACACTCCCGGCCGATCACGCTCTCTGTCTATCACATCGTCATCTCTGCACACACATCAGCACTCATTCTGGCTCAGCAGTACTTCACACAGCAACAGCATCAGAGCCTCTTTAGACTGAGAATAATTTAATACCAGTTTACAAGCGCCAAAACACAGCGGAGTAATAGCAGGTCAGTATAATGAAACTGCCTTCAATCTTCAGCACGGTTAGTGAGTGAGTGAGCAGTGTTCTGCGTCCCCGCCAACACAGTATAGGTTATATGGGAGACGTTTTTACAGGTCAAAAGACCCAACTAACAGTATCAAAGTACTGAAGGAGATGCTACAAAAGAGAAAGAAAAGAACGAAAACAATTAAATACACATATCCACAGACAATAATATACACACACAAGGATATACACAAAATAAGCACAGCAAGTCCCCTAGTCTACACTAATATGGGGTGACCCCACTTTAGCACGGTTTGCTGGGTAACAAGAAAGCCGTGCTGTTGCAAGAAAACCACGCGACACTGTGTGCTATCAACTCCACCTCCTATTCCACCTGGAATTTCGGGATGAAACCTTGGAGCATACGGTCTTCTTTGCCACCCGGTAGCGAAGACCCTGGGGCCGGACTAATTTTATGTAACTGCTTTCAAAAAATTCAAAACTATACAAGAAATACCCGACAGACAGACAGATGGACGACTTAGCATAATCGCGCTCTGCACAGCATCGCGTGGTAATAAAAATAAACTGCGATAAAAAATCCCTTCCAGAATTCGCTCAGTTAACCTCGAATAACAAGAAAAAGGACAAGTAAACGATAAGATAAACAGCGGCAGTAGTAGTCAGTAAAGTAAATATAGTACCAGGAGGATTTACTATGTGAAGCTGGCCCACAGCCTCATAGAACAGTTTACAGTGCATGATGTATGAATACAGCTGTTTGGTGCAAGTGGTCAAACTGCTGATTTGCCATAATACAGCGCAGAGTTACCTGGCTTTGCGGCGCATTTTCTCTTCGATCTCCTGCTCCTTCTGCCTCTTCTTCTCCTCAATCTCCGCCAGTTTTCTCGCCTTCTCTTCATACTCCGCCACTTCACGCTCACGTTTCTCGCGTGCAATTCTCTCTTCCTCCTCGCGTTCTGTCGTCACACGACACCAGCTAAGTGACTACCAGCAAGTAAGTAAAGTGTACATTAATATATCACGTCATCACATGACGACCTATAATGTGCTCAATTGTGCTAGCAATGAGAACAAAGTAGTAATACAGAGGTGGCTGAGTGAATCAAACAGACTGTTCCATGCAGCTGCAGCAGTGCAAATGAATGAATGTCTTCCATACGTTGTCAGCCGAAACCCAAGACACATCTAGTTGAACAGAACTGTCATTTAGGCACATGTTCCACGTCAAAACTGGGTAAAACATCCAGTATCTGTATATGTGCAAGTGATTGGCCAAATGGATTCTAACTAGATTTAATTTGTTCATTTCTGGCATGCACCACTAGGACACTAGAAATGCACAGCCTCAAACGTGAACATCAGTCTCCAGAGCTGAAGCCACCACGTCGATTGCTTCATTCAGGGAGAGGTTACTGGATATCAGGATATCAGGTCCTGATGGATACACTTCATCCACATAGTATAAGGGAGTCCTGGTGGTCTCCTCCAGTTCTTGGAGCTGTTAAGATCTTCTTGGCATATGTTTCATCTGGCATTCGCTCAATGTGGCCGAACAGGGGAACACTGTGCTTGGACAATGGCCGAAAAGCGCAGTTGCTTAGTTGTGCATCTCTAATCATCATTCCACACATGGTGGTACCATTTGATTCCTAACAGCTTTCACAGATACCAATGATCAACAGCATTAATCTTGTGTACATCTCTCTTGGTAAAGCTCAATTTAGTCAGCACAAATGGCAGCAGGCTATTCTGCAACAATTTAGGTTTAAGTGCACTAAGTAACCTGCTGATACTGCAACCCCGCCCCTTCTCAAGTTTTTGTACTATTTAACACAACTGACACTAAATTGAGCATTATGTTATTAGCCTAATGTTCGAACAGATGACGTGAAAAATATTACCAATACACAGGAATTTCCGTCAAATAAGATAAGTAATGTTACCAAACACACATGTACTATGTACTGACGGCTAAAAAAACTCCAATCTTTCGTAATTAAATAAACGGTTTTTTTGCAGCAGTAACTTGTAATTCTTTAGTAACTGTAACTTCTTTAGTAACTGTGATAATCTGTGTAGATTTTGATATCATTCGCCAAAATAGATTTCTACACAGTTTCTACTACCCAAAAGGTCTCTTCCATATTATTAATCCTAAATAACTAATGTCACACTATTGGTCTCACCAACAAATTTTCAACTATTCCAGGGATGACATAGCCACTATTTGCATGCTTAAAAAGCCATAAAACCTCAACCATCCATCCCTGCTATAAACGACAAATTTCACACAGAGATCAGTCATCATTACGTCGTTTCAGCTCTTCGTCTCTCCGCCTCTGTTCTTCTTCTTCCTTCTCACGTTGATACTTCTGTCGCCGATCTTCTTTACGCTGCTGACGGCGCTGTTCAAGCCGTCTCTGTCGCTCTTCCGCCAACGTCTTCTCAAATTCAGCCAGCTTCTCCTGAACACACAACACAACAGTGACCATTGGATTGAGCAGTGTTTTACGTCCCCGCCAACACAGTATAGGTTATACGGGCGATGGTTTTTACAGGTCAAAAGACCCAACCAACAGTATCAAAGTACTGAAGGAACATATTGTACAAAAATAACACAAAAATACAAGCAGACATATAAACATAAAAGACAGCGAATCCCCTAGTCTACAATAATATGGGGTAACTGGGGGACAGCTCCTACAGAGGGCAGTGTCGCCATGCCTGAATGGCGGTGGGGCTGCCACCGCGGTACCCCCCATAACAGTGTCCATCACGTCAACAGTTCTTAACGGAATGTCAACAGAAAAGGCCATTTTCAATGCCTTTAAATGACAGGGATTAAGAAAAACGATCTTGCATCAAGGCTATTTAGTTAATATGTAACTGTGATACAAAGGTTATAAAAATGTATTTCATTGATAAAGTCGACTGTTGAAGCTCTCAGAAAGATCCTTAAGGGGAAGAGACCCTGAACAAACAGATGATATCGTTGTCGGCTTATATCATAGTCCCTCCATTGACGGTTCCTTCACTGGACCGCAGGATGACCGGCAACTTGTTACTGGATTCTCTTCGCAACCCAATGCAGAATACTGATAGGTTTAGATCAGCACTGAAGACCTACGTTGTGGCAGTGCAACTTGACAAGTAACAACTGTTGTAACTACAACGTTAGCCGTAAACTTTTTCCGAAGACGAGATGTTGCAAACATATTGCGACATGAAAGAAATGGTAATTTAACAACTATGAAGATCACCAATGCCTGTGATTTTTCACCACAGGGTAAGCACTAGCCACCTCCTAACACGGTCGACAGGCATAGCGTGATGCCGCGATTGGCTGACTCGTGGGCTCACTGACCTGCTGCTTTGTTGTGATTGGTCAATGGTCATTCATCCTACAATCCGTTGCTGCTGCGCTAAAAATAGACATAGTAGGTGGCAGTTATCGGTGGATAAAGCTTATTGCCTTTAAGGGACTGGCCGGTACAGTAACCAGAAAAATATTTATTAAGGACCTGCAAATTTTTTTTCGTTCGAATCGAATCTCGAATCGGCCGTATACCACGCAAGCCGTAACACAACCTCGGACTGCAGGCGCACCGTACAGCCTGTTACATGCCTATAATATGTTGACGACTAGCATAGTGAACGTGTGTGTTGTATTTAATCCATCGGTATTCTGTATTTGTGACGAACGAGAGTGATGTACGGACTACGGAACACCGAACTGAGTACTTGTTTATTTCAATTCAGTCATAAAACGCGTCAAACAATGCTGTTGTACGCTTATTTTACTCCCAAAGTCGACTTTAAACGCAA
>Ga0056114_1001007_pt1 | contig 11785 bp, 5 predicted proteins | sample WorMetHERISLAND1_FD_77005 | JGI IMG/M metagenome (GOLD analysis project Ga0056114, IMG submission 77005) | Marine gutless worms symbiont microbial communities from Max Planck institute for Marine Microbiology, Germany - Olavius loisae HERON... ...
GTTCATATCTACGCTAGACTGCAAATTTTTATTCAATTATCTCCAATTTTGACAAAGTTATGCCATACTAAGCGAGACCACCCATCGAATTTTTGACATTTCACTAGAACTTAACTTGTACGTTTGCTTAGTGAGCAAATGATGTCACTGTGAACGTCATGTCATATCCAATATGTTTGTTGACATTATAAAAGCAGCAGATCTGGGGGGATGACTTGCCACAATAACGATCAACAAAGCTATCAACAACTTTCGCAAACGTCTGAACGCGTGCGTTTCGGCCGATGGTGGACATTTTGAGCATATTACATAAACTAGGTAGTCGCACTTAATATCGCATAACTTCGTTAAAGTTTGAGGTAACTGAATAAAAATTTGTAATCTAGCGTAGATAGGAACGTGTAATAGGTGTGAAAAAATTGATTTAAAATTCTGAACCGTTTGTCAAAAAATGTCAGAAAACCGCAGGCTGCAAAGGGGGATTTTGAGACTCACACTGTAATATTTGCTGTACAACTGACACAGCCTGTGACTTGTGATTCGCAGCAGTTTATTATCTGGAATTATGCAAAAATGTCAAAGCCAATACACTGGCTATGTGGATATAAAGCAAAGATGGCTAAGCCAAACTATTGGGGTGAGTGAGTGTGAGTGAGTAGTTTCTTAACGGCACATCAGAACAATTAGGCTATACAGTGCCATTCAAGTTGGATGTTGTAAAAAAGATATAATAGTAACCGTATATGCAATAGCATATAGATGTTAAAAGCGAATGATATAAACTACTAAGTAAAAGCAAAGCTCCAAACTATCGGCCACATGGCACAAAAACCCACAATGCTGAAATGTTGGCCACCTGGGTTCAAAGAGTTGAGGTAAAATGAACAGATGCTAGTGCTATCAGTATAATGAATGAGTTGGTACCTCTTCAGTAACGAATAGCTGGAGGCGCTCATTGAGAACACAACCTGTCAACCAGACAAAACTGCTATCAGCAATGATCGTCCCGACACTGACTAGTGGCGAGACACGATGCTGATAATGTTATTCATTGTGTGTTTGGTCTGTATATCTTATGATAATCTATCTTTAAAAGAGCTCAGTCGTTGATCCCTAAAATCTGCTACTGGTTGGCTGCAGGTCTATGCCACTGGTACACTGCACTTGTATGGTACATGCCTATGCTACAAGCTGCAGTGGCTCAGTATAGCCAAGATGGCCCAGTAGTAGGTTCTTCTTACGATAACGGTGTGAATGGTCTGTGTCTCGTAAATAATTAGGTTCTGTAATTTGACAGACTGCTGTGCTGTTTGCTGGAGTATACATAACCACAAGGTGCTGGTTTACTAGACAGTCTGCTACAGACCGCGTGTCATATCGTACTGTATCCTGTGTTGGGTGTCACACGTCTTCATCTGTCTGTCACTGGTTGAAGTTCGTTAACAGGACTCATGAAATGCATCTCATCGTCAAAACTTGCAGAAATATTGATCAGAATTCTGCATGTACATTTCCCCCCACGTCATTCAACAACGTTTGCACATCATACCAATCAAAAGCAACCACAATTTTGCTCCCGCTGAAAACTTTTGGTTGTGATTAACCCAGATGCATAATCCGCTCCGCATCTGTCTGTACTGTATATGGCAATGTGGGACCGACACTGACGATGAGAACAATAAATAAGTAGCAAGTTAATTACATCGGGATGATACGCTGACGCCACCGCCTGCCTCGCGTCGCTGTCAAACCGTGCATAGTACCTGTCATCAGCAGTGCACACATCACATCTGTCACCACCGACCTCAGTCAATGAGGCAGCAGCGATGAGGATGAAACAGTACAACACACTCATAAAGGTTAAAGGTAGTCGTGTTAGTCAGACTTGCTATCTCTCAGTCGCAGGTTAAATTCCAGGCCAGTCTGCGGCCATGTACATGTCGTGGCACAGTACTACCTGATAGACGCCGTCAGGTTATGCAGTGATATATAGATCTACACTTTACTTAATCACTAACATTAGCAGCAGGATAACAGTACCGAGATGCAGTGTCAACATTCTATGCTGAGTACAGGAACAGTTGATTACCACACATCTGAACAGGACGTCCAGCAAAATGTCTATCGACGATGAAATCTTTGCCAGTTAATATTTTCTACCGAAATCTTCATGACTGCGGTCAATTTCACGATAGATATTATTCCACAGCATGCGACACAGTTTCCACTAATTAGCACGTGATGTTTGTTGTTCATCGAGTTGACAGTATAGTGAGTGAGTAGTTTCTTAACGGCATATCAGTATAACTCAGCTGAACTGTGCTAAACACACAACTGACTCCGACTAATATGATCGATGACGACTCTAGTCATTAACATAGACGGTCTCAGCAGAGCAACTAATGTCAGTGACAATGAATTGTCAGAGTTGTGACAGACAGACAGACAGACAAATAGACGGATTGTGTCATTGCTTGAAGCCCTATTCTCATTGTAGGGGGAGGAGCTTGACAATAAGATAACATTCAAACGACGACAGATACATGAACTAGTTACCAGTTGATGAAGTTGGTGATGATGGTCTGAGACTGAGCATCAGTGAAGTGACTACCCTACAGCACAACATCACCTCAACTCCAGCTGCCATAGCCAAACCTCTACCACCACTGCTCGACCACTGTGACCATCCACTATCAGGAACGGTGTGTCAGTCAGTATACACCCTGTCTACACATCGGGAACTGACTGATGTGCAATGATTTCCACAATCAGTACCGGTAACTCAGGTTTCAGACTGAAGGTTGTGAGAAGAAGGAACAGTTTACAATTGCAGCAGTATGAAGCATCTCCAGTGACACAGTTTATCAGCAGAGCAGTCCTGTAGGTTTATGTAGTGTAGGCCATAGTACAGTACTGTAACATGCTATGTTGTTGCTAAAAGCTCTCTAAACTGTGATATCTGACTATTTCTGGCAAAAAGACATCAGTAAATCAGATGTAAGCATTCCACAATTTAAGAATATGAACACTCAAATATAAGCCTTGTACAGGACTGCCAGTCGACTCCTCATAAGAGGCAAATTCATTTACCAAAGGTTGAACACCATAAGTTTTAAGGTCACATGATGCCAGTTAAAATTCAGATGTTGTCTTGGAGTATCATAATTCACCATCAGTCTTTTGATTACATGCATACTGAGGAGACAGACATTGAAACTGGCCATTTTCGCAACTTTTGGACCTCCGTGACCTTGACCTTGAGTTGAGTCATACGGCATACCGTCATCTATCACTCATAGACCTCTATCTACGTAACAAATATTGTTGAAATTGGAAAAACTTTTTGTGGATGTAAAACACGGACCCAACAACATTGAGACCAGCTTTATTAGGTCGTCGACTCGAAGTCGACCTTGCCGCGACACAGGACAGAAACAAGACAATTCTCTCAGTACCTTGGTGTCGGGAAGATCCACAGTGTCGGTATCAAACTTGATGGGAGGAGGCACGTCGTGATCATCCTGAGAGTGTAACAAAACCAGCTATCAACAGTTGTAATAGTTGCTCAATAAGACGAGATAAGGCAGAGGTTGTCACACAACGCAACTGTCAATTTAGTATTTTTAACAACCACTTTGACAGTTAGCCAATCGACACTGCAGCTTTTCTTCTCTTTTAATCTTAACCTGTCCAACATTGTTCTTGGACTCTTTACCCTCTTCAACATCATCTCACTATGTTGTTTGACCTACTATGGCCATTTCTATCTTCCTCCAGCCCAGCCTGTTTCTTCTTAACCGTCCATCTCCCTGGTTCCAAACAGACCAACAAAGACATCCATGTTCACATCAACTTGGGAGTAACTTCAACATAGAGACATACGGCAGAGAATTAACTGGCTGCTAGGCTGTGCTACTCATCTTTGTGGTGAACACCTCTCGTGTGCCTGGATTACTGCAACTCACTGTCGAAGCATTTTAACATTATCAGTTAATAACATAACGGTTTAATCTGCTGCAGACTATCAACTCAGATGATTGTCTGAACTTTGCTGCCAGGAAATAAAATAGTAATTTATTCATCTATTTAGCATTTTTATATTCTCTAGTACCACTACGAAAACAGGACATAAAATACCGAGAACAACAGACAAAGACAAACGAAGAAGAATGCACTCACAAGACGCCGGAGCTTTGGGAAGTATTTGCGGATGGAGCTGCAAACAAACGAACTGAGTAGCAGCGGTTGCGGCGGCGCCACAGAGCGCTGGGCACAACGTCCCGTCAGCCCTGTGAGCCTGCTCACACTCACACACATACTCGGCAGACACCATGTGAGTCTCCTCACACTCACAGACACACTCAACAGAGCCACTCTGTGAGCATTCTCTCATTCACACACAAATTCAAACATTGCAACACCCAGCATATTGCAGACCAGCTTTTAAACTACCATGCTATATCATCATGACTTTGCTAGGTTGCGATGTTTTTGATTAGGAATAACCATATCACTAGTTCTAAACGTGACATTATATGTACCACCATTTTTCGACAATCACCACAGTCACTCTGAAAATCACTGTAAACCATGTTGTCATTGTAGCTTTCACTAAGGCTCAGTCACACATAATACTAGTAGAAATAAATATTGCATAAATGTCTACGCAAAGTGTAAACAATTTAGTCTGCACTATTATTATCTACGCGAGTTGACCTCAACACAAAATTTGAAGAATTTTTGAATTCTGCAATGCATGTCATTTTCCCTTCGTTTTAGTAACTTTTAAACACTGGTCATCATAAGGATACTAGCAGCGTCAAGGTACTGCAGTTAGATCACAGTGGGTTACAGTCACCAACGGGACATGTGAACAGCTAAGCAGTTATGAAGGCATATACCACGGCCAAAGGAATTCGACGCTAATTTCTACGTATGCCAGGCACAGTTCGTAAAGCCAAGACTTGAAATAAGAGCCTTGGGCCAACCTATCCTGGAAGGCATACACCTTGATCAGTAGATTCCCAGGAAAATTAGTGAAATTAGTCCCACCAAATGTAAGATTTAAAGCTAAAATGCACCAAATTCCATTCCCGCTGGGTCTCTGCCCCAAACCCCACTGAGGGAACTTACCGTACAGTGCTCCCCAGACCCCCAGCTGTATTTAAGGGGCTACTTCTAGGGGAAAAGAGGGGAAGGGAAAGGTGAAGGGAATAGGAGAGGAGGCGAAGTAAGGGAGAAGGGAAAGGAAGAGAGTTTGGGTCGGGGGGTGTCCCCAGGCACTTCTCGTTTTCCACTTCAAGCACCAGACAGGCACCACTGGCCAAGAAAGCCAGGCTGTATGACATCAGAGATCTGTGTTGGTTGGTTGAGTAGGTTCTTAACGGCACATCAGCACAATCAGATCTGTGTGATAACAACCTGATTATTTGTGTAATGTTTTTGTTTCATATATACTCAACAGCTTGCATAGTTTTGCTGCGGTGTTCACTGTAATGAGTGTCTGATGACCGATCTGTGAATAGTGTACTTTATAATGGTAATTTGTGGGAATAGGAACAGGTTTCAAAACTGAGAACTGGGATGAGTGAGTGAGTAGTTTCTTAACGGCACATCAGCACAATTAGGCTATACAGTGCCATTCAAGTTGGACATTATGAAAAAGATATAATAGTAACCTTATATGCAATAGCATATACAAGATGTTAAAAGCGAGTGGTATAAACTACTAAGTAAAAGCACAGCTCCAATAGCTAATGTAAAATGGAAAGATGGGATGGGAAGGAGTCAGAATAGACTGCTTGGAAAGAAAAGGGGGATTAGACAAGTGAAAACCAATTCCCAGTCATCTCTAACGACTACATACAATGCAGCACAATGTTCAAACTGTGAGATGTGATAACATTGCATGCACGTGCGTCTCATCTCACACTGCATAGGCTACACAACAGTATATGTACTGTCAATCTGCCCTTGTAAAACTCGGTATCGACTCCCACAACTGCTTGCGGACAATTCTTGACACAGTTGTCAACTAACAGACAGGTAACCTGCTTACTTACACGTGTACTGTTCTGGTGCCACTAATGCACTTCTTGCAATACTCACAGAGCTTCCACTGTCTCTCAATAGCTCCACTCTCTCATTATTCACTAAACCAAAGCTCGTGTGTTTATTTCTCTTGTTGATTTCTCTTGTTGACATAGGCAAGTGGAAGCCTGACAAAGCAGATATGAATACATTTCTGTGTAATTTTGAGACAAATGCTACAGTGTTAGCAGTGACCGGAGAGATGAAAGCACTGGAATTAACCCGGTGTCTTGAAGGAACAGCACTGGAGCTCATACTGAGTCTTTCGCAGCAAGAAAGATTAGACTGACAAAGTTATTAAGCTTGCATTGCAGCAGAGATTCCGATGTACCGAGGGGTACAATAGGAAGCAATTTAAGACGACCAGGACCAGACCCGGTGAAAGCCAATCCGTTATCTGGCTGTGGACTGGTCTGATAATTTCACAGGCAATTGTTGAAATCGACCATCATGCAACATTAACTTCTTCAACTGATATTGTGCATCACACAGCCTCTCTCTCAATGCGGCGGAGATGTATCTGTCGTTGATGAGTATATTTATCATAAAGACCGACTAGTTAATACTAAGCGATATTGGAAGTGTAAAACTGCCGGCTGCAAGGCTATTGCACTGACAGACGGACCGCAGCTCATCAATCATTGCTATACATCAGCATGCAGACAGTTCCATGGAAATGGCACGGAAAGAACTCAAGGACAAATTCAAACATAAATCTGTAAATCTCAAATTATGCCTGAATTTAATGTCCAACTTAGCGGAAGAAAACAGCTGCATCTACTCACATTATGTACTTTTACGGGATTCAGCGACTCGGGCTTCAGCAAATCGGGAGGACACCCAAGCAGCATAGCTTCTGTTAACACTGACAGTGAACCGGAGTTGATTTTATTTAAGTAACACACTATGGTCTAGCATTTTGGTCATTCCCATCTGTAAACAAGTGCAGTGTATTAAATGGCACGTTGTGAAAGCATTTGCTAAATGTTACTAAATTACATTACAGTCAGACATCAGTGACATGACATTTGCCAGCCACTGCGGATGGTGAAAGTATAACCCGGAGACTGCATGCTGTCACCAATATAAACTTAAACCCATTCAGCAGACAGCAGCAGTTAAAGCTAAAGAATGAATGCAAGGGTACAGCAAAACTGAGACTTGATTGATTGAGCAGGGTTTAACGTCTCCAAAACTGAGACACAGCAGAAGATAAGACACCTGTCATTCTGGCATGCATAGAATTACTTTCTTGCTTGTTGCTATGTCATTGCCATTGTTTGGTTACTCATGTGAGTGAGTGAGTAGTTTTTGAACGGCACATCAGCACAATAAGGCTATACAGTGCCATTCACGTTGGTTGATGCGAAGAAAATATATAACTAACGTTATTAAGATTATATGAACTGGTGATTAAAAAGAATAATCAATCACCATCAGTGTGCTATAGGCATGTCTGCAAATATTACAGTTTGTTTTTCTTCACAGACAAGGTAGTGTAAATAAACTGTTCCGAGCAAAGAAACAGTGTCTAAAAAATTATTCATTCATCACCGTTTATGGTATTTTATCAAACAGGTGTAAACTAGAGCTGTAGTACTTGGTACTTGTATTTATACTTGAGACTTGAGTGCTTATTGACAGCAAACTGTTTTTGTTTGTTTGTACGTGATGCTGCAAACAACAAGTCTTTGAAACAATATTGAATGCGGATCACCTACCTGTAGATTTACATTTCAGGTATACACTATGCCTGAGCCCGGTACCTTCAGTGCAGTTCAGTCAACTTCAGTACAATGTACAGTGTTTCAATAAAAAGCATCGTTTATGTTGATTTTTTCTGCATTTCTGGTGTGGCAGCATGTTTTCTTGGAATTAAAAACGGAGAAACAGTTAAGTGAAACTTCTCAAAGTGTGCCGAAAGTAATAAAGCACGGCTACAAAAATTTCACAAGAAAGAACAAGGTTGTGCCTGCCACATGTTCTGTTGCGAGAAAACGTTTCTTTCAGACAGAGCGGGCATTACGTCCAACTTTGTAAAACATCTCCAAAGAATGCATCCTGATCAGTAAGTACTATGACGACTATTGAAGCCTAACCCAAACCTAAACATAACCATAAAGCTATCGCTAAGCTCAAACCCTAATCATATACTCTTAAAATAATCTAAAATAGCTGTAGATTTTGTACGTAATTTGCAAAATAAATAAAAAGTTCTTAATGCAGCAGATCAAGAAATATCTCGATATGGAGGGGTGAGAGTAGTTTCTTAACGGCACATCAGCACAATTAGGCTATATAGTGGCATTCAAGTTGGTTGCTGCGAAAAAGATAAAATAGTAAGACTATATGCAATAGCATATAGAAGATGGTAAAAGCGAATGATATGAAACCTAAGCAAAAACGAGGCTCCAACAGCTAATGTAAAATGGAAACAAAAACAGACATGGGTTTGTGTGCACATCTCGATTTAATCAAGATTAATTAGACAACTTTTTTTTGCTTGTTTGACATCTAAACAAGGTTGTAATGAAAATCCTACTCCAACTCAGTTTCACACAGCATTCCGCAGTGCAGTTATTCTGTCTAGCCTAGACAGTAGCATAGTGGCAAAAACTGCATCAGTGAGGAGGACTCTGCGCTGCTGAATTGTGATGATTACAGTATGTCTGTTGAACATCATGATGAAAGTGTTGTAGATGTACACGATTCTGGTCAGTTAGTAGATTCAGGCAATAATGACATTTCAGTTTGGTGTGACATGAGCAATTTTGCACAGTGACATCTGTTATGAACAAGGTGTGCTTGAGTGCATTTCGGAGGCTGAGTAGTCACTAGTGTCCTATTAGGCCGGTTGGCTGGCACACAAATGTGGAAATTTGTGACAAGTGTCAAGAAGTTCTAAGCAAACAGCCTGGTGACCGCTCTTATTATTGCAGATATGATATAGAGGTGCCAGATAATGAGAATTGTTTGTCATTCTGGCATCATTTTAAGAGCACCCTCGGTAAACTATAACTACTGGCACTGAGGGCATAAAGCATGCCGGCATCCAATGCAGCAGTCGAGAGAATCTTCAGTCATGGCGGGATTATCATGCGGCCACAAAGATCTTCCATCAGTGACAAACTGCTGTCAAGGCTTGTGTTTTGCATTGCAATAGTTAACTTCACTCCGACATTTCTAGACTAGAATTGCATTTGGTCATTTTGACGATTTTAATGTACTGTATAAAAATGATGATTATAATATCACTGAAGAGGTTTTTCTTTATCTGTTAATGGACAATGCTTATAACTGCAGAGGTGATCAGTACTGCAACGAAACCTATTTACTAGTACTTGTACTTGAAGGCAGAGTATTTGTACATGAGGTGTGAGTATTTAATACAGCTCTCATCATATCAAGCCTGAGGCTAAGTCTTGATAAAATGGCCACAGCATTCTTACAGAAAAGTCCCCTATCACCTTCATTTTTTAAAAATTATTCACAATTTATAATGAATTCATGTAGAATCCGAACAAATCAATTAAATACAGGGAATGCTATTCAACAACAATAATAATAATAACTCCGACAATTTCTAACGTGCCGTAACATCGTCATTACAACGACAAACCAAAGCTGTGTGTCAAAATGCAGTAATCTGGAAAGTTGCCAACACAACTGTAATCACAAGACAGAAAAGATGCACATCTACAGAAAAAAGCACTGAAGTGACTGACAAAGTAATCTTGTAGCATGAGTCTTTGTAGAGTGTGTTTCATTTGTTTCAGAATTTATATTTTTGCAGTCAACAGTGAAGTTTGAAGCAGATTCAATGGAAGACCTGAAACGGAATTCCCATATTTTGAAATAACTTGCACAAAACACACTGACAGCAGGCTTGCAGATAACTAGTGCAAGTCGATAAACTGCTGTGCCATTGCAAGAGAAAAACATATGGCTGGAAAGTGTTGACAAAACTCACTAGACGAAGTCACCAATTCATGGACCCACATCTGCTATTGGTGGCAATGAAAACTGCCTGCCACCTACTAGTTCACTGCTGGCCCAGTGTGATCTAAAATATCTGACTAAGATAGGCAACTAAACTGTACCACAGACAGTAAAAGTGACACTGTCACCCACGTTAAGGTTAAAAGTATAAAAAGAGCATGATACGCAAGCAAATCTATTTTCTTTGTTGTTTTATTAGAACATCTCCAAATTCTATTTTGAATTAGATTCCATTTTAGCCTTGCTTTTGACAAAAACAGCCTAAATTTTAATAAATCTGCATCTTAATTTCCCCAGTTAGAGTTGCTATTGGTTGAGTTCTGGAAACTGTGGTCAGTGAAATTACCTAAATGTCTGATAAGCACCTTGCAGCAAATGGCGAGCTGGTTGACAAGCGGCAGCAAAGTAGAGGCCACAATACCACAGATATGCACACAACTAGTGGTGTCACTGTTCTGCAGAGCAAACAGCACAGAACCTTATCAAGCAGTGCAAATGAAGCACAGTGGCTTACTGGACATTACATGTAGTTGCTATCAGTGATGGGCAAATCCCAATCGGATTCGATTTGACCATTAAGGATTCGATTTGGATCGCTGCGATTTGAGATTTGATTCGATTTGGGACTTCTGGAGATTCGATTCAACGTTTGGCGATTTGGGACCAAATCCCACGGTAATTGGTAACAAAACTGGGGCCGTTGCCGTCATGCTAGTTTTAGACTAATCATTTTGTAAACGAAACAAAAGTAAACACGGCAGCTGAGGGCAATGATAGGGAAAGTTTGGAAGGAAATCTGACGGTAATTTGACATTTTTTCATTGAAAAACCACTGCACAAAAGATGAATGGAGCATGAAATGTATGCTGTGCACAGCGAAAATCAAGTCAACACCAAGCGTCATATCAAACTTTCATCGGCATCTACGGGTAAGTCACGTGTGAGTAATTGTCAACATCAAATAAGTGCCGTTACTCGGTAGTATTAATATTAGCTACAAACAGTCACTATATGCCTAATCATTTGCTGGTGCCAGTAAGATGCTCGTCTTTTAAAATAATGGCAAAGGTGATGATGATGAATTTGGTGATTTTTGTTGCCGCTGGTACACACTCTAATTATTATCAAACAAGAGATTTGGTCAAGATTTGAGATTTGGGAAGTAAAGATTTGAGATTCAGTTTTTTTTTGAGATTTGCGATTGGCATTTGCCACTAAAGATTTAAGATCTTGTGTTTGGAGATTTGGGATTTGGCATGTGAGATTTGAGTTGGGATTTGCCCATCAATTATAACCGTGTGCGAATAATGATAAACATTTGACACATGAGATTCGTTACATATGAATTCTTCATATACAAGTGTTGCAACTTGTGCATGAGTGAGTATTTTTTTTACAGTACATCAGGAGTGCCATCAAGCAGTGCAATTAGGCTATACAGCGCCATTCATGTTGGATGTCTCACTTATGACATTCAAGTTCAAGTTCAAGTTAAAAATTTAGTAGTGCCCCCACTACTATAAGAACGCAGGTGCATTACAATTGTCACATAAAAACGATGTCATATACAGTCAAAAAGTTTTCAATTTCTTCTTGAAGGTAGCTGTGCAAATTTCGTCACGGATGTCAGCAGGGAGAGCGTTCCATGCGGATGGGCCAGAAAAAGAGAACGCTCTCTCGCCGAATTTTGTTCGAA